>Ga0207670_10000043_pt1 | contig 97690 bp, 69 predicted proteins | sample KBSS23HmetaG_FD_184339 | JGI IMG/M metagenome (GOLD analysis project Ga0207670, IMG submission 184339) | Switchgrass rhizosphere microbial communities from Kellogg Biological Station, Michigan, USA - KBS S2-3H metaG (SPAdes) (version 2) | ecosystem: Host-associated > Plants > Roots >...
GCGCCGCTGGGCGCTCCGACCAGCGAGAACGTCAACGTCTGCGCCGGCAGGTCGGCATCGGTGGCCGAGGCGGTGAACGTGTACGGGGCCAGTTCGGGGACCGTGGCGCTGGCCGGCACACCCGACAGCACGGGCGCCACGTTCGTCTTGGTCACGGTGAGCGTGATCGCCGCGTCGGTGTTGGTGGTGCCGTCGCTCACCCGGACCGTGAACGGATAACTCGAGCCGCCCTGCGCTTCCGTCGGCGTCCAGCTGAACGCGCCGGTCGAGCCGTCGATGCTGGCGCCGCTCGGTGCGCCCACCAGCGAGAACGTCAGCGTTTGCGCGGGGAGATCGCTGTCCGTCGCGGCGGCGGTGAACGTGTACGGCACCGTTTCCGCGATGCTCGCCGTGGCCGGCACGCCGCTCAGCACCGGCGCCGCGTTCACCTCGGTCACGTTCAGCGTGATCGCGGCATCGCTGTTCGTGACCCCGTCGCTCACGCGCACCGTGAACGGGTAGCTGCCCGGACCCTGCGCCTCGGTCGGCGTCCACGAGAACGCGCCCGTGCTGCCAACGATCGTCGCCCCGGCGGGCGCGCTGACCAGTGAGAACGTGAGCGTCTGCGCCGGCAGGTCTGTGTCCGTCGCGGTCGCGGTGAACGTGTACGGCGCCTGCTCGGGGATGGTGGCGCTCGCGGGCACGTTGGCGATCGCCGGCCCGGCGTTCACCTCGGTCACGGTGAGCGTGATCGCGGCGTCCGAGTTCGCGGTGCCATCGTTCACGCGCACGGTGAACGGATAGCTGCCCGGACCCTGCGCCTCGGTCGGCGTCCACGAGAACGCTCCCGTCGTGCCGTCGATCGTCGCGCCGCTGGGCGCGCTGACCAGCGAGAACGTGAGCGTCTGCGCAGGCAGGTCGGCGTCCGTGGCGGTGGCCGTGAACGTGTAGGGCGAGAGCTCGGGGATCGTGGCGCTCGCAGGCACGTTCGCGATCGCCGGGGCGACATTCGCTTCACTGACGGTGAGCGTGATCGCGGCGTCCGAGTTCGCGGTGCCATCGCTCACGCGCACCGTGAACGGATAGCTGCCGGGACCCTGGGCTTCGGTCGGCGTCCAGCTGAAGAGGCCGGTGGTTCCGTCGATCGTCGCGCCCGTCGGAGCGCTGATCAGCGAGAACGTCAGTGCCTGGGCCGGCAGGTCGCTGTCGGTCGCGGTCGCGGTGAACGTGTAGGGCGCCTGCTCGGGGATCGTGGCGCTCGCGGGGACGTTGGCGATCGCAGGGGCCGCGTTCACCTCGGTCACGGTGAGCGAGATCGCGGCGTCGCTGTTCGCGGTGCCATCGCTGACGCGGACCGTGAACGGATAGTTGCCCGGTCCCTGGGCTTCGGTCGGCGTCCACGAGAACGCGCCCGTCGTGCCATCGATCGTCGCGCCGGTCGGCGCACCGATCAGGGAGAACGTCAGCGCCTGGGCCGGCAGGTCGCTGTCGGTCGCGGTCGCGGTGAACGTGTAGGGCGCCTGCTCGGGGATCGTGGCGCTCGCGGGCACGTTGGCGATCGCCGGGGCGACATTCGCCTCGGTCACGGTCAGCGAGATCGAGGCATCCGTGTTCGCGGTCCCGTCGCTCACGCGCACCGTGAACGGATAGTTACCCGGACCCTGCGCCTCGGTCGGCGTCCACGAGAACGTGCCCGTGCTGCCGTCGATCGTCGCCCCCGTCGGGGCACCGATCAGCGAGAACGTGAGCGTCTGCGCCGGGAGGTCGCTGTCCGTCGCCGTCGCCGTGAACGTGTACGGCGAGAGCTCGGGGATCGTCGCGCTCGCGGGCACGCCGGCGATCGCGGGCGCCGCGTTCACCTCGGTGACGGTGAGCGAGATCGCGGCGTCGCTGTTCCCGGTGCCGTCGCTCACGCGCACCGTGAACGGATAGCTCCCCGGTCCCTGCGCTTCGGTCGGCGTCCACGAGAACGCGCCCGTTGTGCCGTTGATCGTCGCCCCGGTGGGAGCGCCGACCAGTGAGAACGTCAGCGCCTGCGCCGGCAGGTCGGCATCGGTCGCAGTGGCCGTGAACGTGTACGGCGCCTGCTCGGGGACCGTGGCGCTCGCCGGGACGTTCGCGATCGCCGGGGCGGTGTTCGCCTCTGTCACATCCAGCGTGATCGAAGCATCCGAGTTCGTGACGCCGTCGCTGACACGGACCGTGAATGGATAGCTACCCGGGCCCTGGGCCTCGGTCGGCGTCCACGAGAACGCGCCCGTCGTGCCGCCGATCGTCGCGCCGCTCGGGGCGCCGATCAGCGAGAACGTGAGCGTCTGCGCAGGCACGTCGCTGTCCGTGGCGGTCGCGGTGAACGTGTAGGGCGCCAGCTCGGGGATCGTGGCGCTCGAAGGCACATTGGCGATCGCCGGGGCGGCGTTCGCCTCGGTGACGTCGAGCGTGATCGAGGCATCGGAGTCCGTGCTGCCGTCACTCACCCGGACCGTGAACGGATAGCTGCCCGGTCCCTGCGCCTCGGTGGGCGTCCACGAGAACGCGCCCGTGCTGCCGTCGATCGTCGCGCCGGTCGGGGCGCCGACCAGCGAGAACGTCAGCGTCTGGGCCGGCAGGTCGCTGTCGGTCGCGGTCGCGGTGAACGTGTACGGCGAGAGCTCGGGGATCGTCGCGCTCGCGGGCACGTTCGCGATCGCCGGCGCCGCGTTCACCTCGGTGACGGTGAGCGCGATCGCGGCGTCGCTGTTCGCGGTGCCATCGCTCACCCGGACCGTGAACGGATAGCTGCCGGGACCCTGGGCCTCGGTCGGCGTCCACGAGAACGCACCCGTCGTGCCGTTGATCGTGGCGCCCGTCGGCGCGCCGACCAGCGAGAACGTGAGCGCCTGGGCCGGCAGGTCGCTGTCCGTCGCGGTCGCGGTGAACGTGTACGGCGAGAGCTCGGGGATCGTGGCACTCGCGGGCACGTTCGCGATCGCCGGCGCCGCGTTCGCTTCGGTCACGTTCAGCGTGATCGCGGCATCGGTGTTGGCGACGCCATCCGAGACGCGGACCGTGAACGGATAGCTGCCGGGACCCTGGGCTTCGGTCGGCGTCCACGAGAACGCGCCCGTGCTGCCGTCGATCGTCGCACCGCTGGGAGCGCCAACCAGCGAGAACGTGAGCGTCTGCGCCGGGAGATCGCTGTCCGTCGCAGTCGCGGTGAACGTGTACGGCGAGAGCTCGGGGATCGTGGCGCTCGCAGGCACATTGGCGATCGCCGGGGCCGCGTTCGCCTCGGTGACGGTGAGCGTGATCGCGGCGTCGCTGTTCGCGGTGCCGTCGCTCACGCGCACCGTGAACGGATAGCTGCCCGGGCCCTGTGCTTCGGTCGGCGTCCACGAGAACGCACCCGTGCTGCCGTCGATCGTCGCCCCGGCCGGCGCACCGACCAGCGAGAACGTCAGCGTCTGCGCCGGAAGGTCAGCGTCCGTGGCCGTCGCCGTGAACGTGTAGGGCGCCAGCTCGGGGATCGTGGCGCTCGCGGGCACGTTCGCGATCGCCGGACCGGTGTTCACCTCGGTCACGTCGATCGTGATCGAGGCGTTCGTATTCGTGGTGCCATCGCTCACACGCACCGTGAACGGATAGCTGCCGGGACCCTGCGCTTCGGCCGGCGTCCACGAGAACACGCCGGTGTTCGCATCGATCGAGGCCCCGCCAGGCGCCCCCACCAGCGAGAACGTCAGCGCCTGCGCCGGCAGGTCCGTGTCCGTCGCCGTCGCGGTGAACGTGTAGGGCGCCAGCTCGGGAATGGTGGCCGTGGCGGGAACGCCGGCGATCGCCGGCGCCGAGTTCGCCTCCGTCACGTTCACCGTGATGGCGACGTCCGCGTTCATCACGCCGTCGCTTACGCGCACCGTGAACGGATAGCTGCCCGGGCCCTGGGCCTCGGTCGGCGTCCACGAGAACACGCCGGACGTGCCGTCGATCGTCGCGCCGCTGGGCGCACCCACCAGCGAGAACGTCAGCGTCTGCGCCGGCAGGTCGGCGTCCGCGGCCGTGGCCGTGAACGTGTAGGCCGAGAGCTCCGGGATCGAGACCGTGTCCGGCACCGCCGAGAGCACCGGCGCCACGTTCACCTCGGTCACGCTCAGCACGATCGCCTTGTCGGTGTTCGCCACGCCGTCGCTGACGCGCACCGCGAACGCGTAGCTGCCCGGCCCCTGCGTCTCGGTCGGTGTCCAACTGAACGCGCCGCTGCTCGAATCGATCGCGGCGCCGGCCGGCGCGCCGACGAGCGAGAACGCGAGCCCCTGCGCCGGCAGGTCGCTGTCCGTGGCCGTGGCGGTGAACGTGTACGCGGACTGCTCGGGGATCGACACCGTGTCCGGCACCGCCGAGAGCACCGGCGCCACGTTCACCTCGGTCACGGTGAGCGTGATCGACGAATCGGTGTTGGCGATGCCGTCGCTCACGCGCACCGCGAACGGGTACGCGCCGGGGCCCTGGGCCTCGGTCGGCGTCCAGTTGAACGCACCGCTGCTCGAATCGATCGCGGCGCCAGCCGGCGCGCCGACGAGCGAGAACGTGAGCGTCTGGGCGGGCAGGTCCGCGTCGGTCGCGCTCGCGGTGAACGTGTAGGGCGCGAGCTCGGGGAGCGACGCCGTCGCGGGCACGCCCGAGAGCACCGGCGGGACGTTGGCGGGCTTGATCGTGAAGTCCGCGTCGCTCGCGTCGCTCGCGGAGTTCCCGAGGATGTCGCGCGCGGTCACGCGTACCCGCGCGGTGGTCGAGTTCTCGGCCGGGATCGACCAGCTGTACGTGCCGCTGCTCGCGAGACCGGTGGCGATCGAGTGCGGGAACGTCGCGCCGCCGTCGAGCGAGTACGCCAGGTCCACGGTCCCCATGCCGGCGGGGTCGGTGGCGGTCCAGGTGATGTCGTGCGTCGTGCCGGCGACCCACACCTCGGCGCCGTTGGGCGAGGTCACGGCCACGGCGGGCGGCGTGTTGTCGATGGGCACGCTGGCCGGGTCGCCCGCGAGCGCGAACATCGGCTGGTTGTTGCAATTGCGGAGCTTGATCGAGTTGATGGTGATCGACCCCGGCCCGCTCCCGGCGATGCTCTTCACCGCGAGGTTGAACAGCAGGCCGTTGAGCCCGGCAGGTCCGCAGGACGTGCCGGTGATCACGTCGTCCACCGTGTAGGTGCCGCCGCCGTTGTCGGTGACGTGGTAAGAGGTCGGCCAGGCGCTGTTGAGGTAGGTCCCCTCGGTGACGCTGGCCGCGCCCGAGGTGAGCGAGAGGTTGGGCGACAGCGTGAACTTGACGCTGAAGCCGCGGATCGGGATCGCGCCCGGCGTGCGGACGATGTTCACCGGCACGGTCACCGACGGCGTCCCCGTCGAGATCACGCCGCTCGGGGTCCCGAACACCACCTGCCCGGTGGGCGCGAACGTCACGCTGATGGTGTGGCTCGCGGTCACGTTCGGGAACGGGACGCTCGTGGGCGTGCCCACCGAGACGCCGTCCACGAGCACGTCCTGCACCGCGTAGCCCGAGTCCGGGGCCATCACGTACGTGGGCCCATTCGAGCCATGGGGCACGTTCGTCACGCCGGACGGCGTGATCGTGCCGTGCGCACCGGCCGAGGCGGTGATCGTGTAGACGTTGATCGCGAACGTGGCCGAGATGGTGTGGTTCGCGGTGGCGTTCGTGAACGTGTAGCTCGAGACCGCACCCACGGAGCTGCCGTCCACGAGCACGTCCAGGATGTGGTAGCCCACGTCCGGAGTGATGGTGAACGCCCGCCCGCCGCCGTAGGGCGCGAGCACCGCCGCAGGCGGATCGAGCGTGCCGTGCGCGCCCGCGGTGGGCGTGAACGTGAAGTAGAGCGGCTCGCCGACGGCGAAGTCGCTGAACGAGGTGGCGCCGTTGCCCTGGATCGTGGTCGCCGTCTGTGGCCCGGCGCGCAGCGGCGTCCAGTTGGGAGCGTCGAACTTGCGGACCTGGAACGAGTCGGGGTTCGCGCCGGCGTCCACGTCGCCGGTGGCGAACTGCACCAGCACGCTGGCGCTGTCGAACGCGGCGCCCTCGTTGGCGACCGTGTACCAGCGATTGACCGACTTGGCGGCGTTGATCCCCGACGTGCCGATCGCCGGATGCTCGCCGGTCGTGGTGGTGAGCGCCACGGCACCGGGCGTCGTGACCGAGCCGAACGTCAGCGTCACCGGCGTGTAGTCGGTGGGCGTGCCGATCTCGAAGCTGGCGGCGGCGGGCCCGGCCGCGATCGCCTTCTTGAGCCGGCCCACGACCCTGCCCGTGGTGCGCGCCAGCGTGGCGCCCGAGGCGAGCGACAGCGTGTTGGGCCCCGTCACCGCGTTGTCGTCGCCGAGGTTGATGCTGCCACCCGGCCCGATCGTATACGTGAGCCCGCTGCCGCCGAGCAGCATGCCGCCCGAGTTCGCGAGCCGGAGCGTCGAGCCCGTGAACGACGTGGCGCTCGTGATCAGCGACATCGTCTCGCCCGAGCTGCCGGCGAGCACGAGCGCGTTCGTGCCGGTGGCGCCCATGATCGGCTGCACCGGCGCGAGGCTCGTGGACGTGAGGTTGCCGAGCAGCGACACCTGGCCGGTCTTGCTCGCCGTCCCGTCGAACCCGCCGCCCGTCTTCGAGCTGTCGCGGGGCGTCAGCCGCACGTCGCCGGTCACGGTCACGTTCGTGATCCCGCTCTCGTTCAGCCGCAGCGTGCCGCCGCCGGTGCCGGAGCCGGTGCTGTCACCGAACGCGATGCTGCGGAAGCTGATGTTCGACGTCGCGGTGGCGTTGAGCTTGATCGGCGATGAAGAGTTGTCGAAGTTCAGGACCAGGTTGCCGAACGCCGTGCCGTTGGGCGCCATGATCCGGGACTGGAACGGTCCCGAGGCGTAGATGAGCGCGCCGTTGCCGGTGGAAACATAGCTGCCGTTGACGATCACGTTCGCGAACGAGCCCGTCGTGAACGTGAGGCCGAATCCTCCGTCGTCGAACGTCGTGCCGGCGCCCACGACCAGCGCACCGTCGGTGAGCGCCGGGCTCGAGCCGCCGGTGAGCGTCTTGCTGCCGCTCAGCGTCTTGGTACCGCTACCCGCGGTGTAGATCATCGCGGCGGCGGGGTGGTTCGTGGCATTGATCGTCTGCGGGCCGACGGCGTTGTACTCGATGATCGAGCCGTCGAGGTACGTCTTGCTGCCGGTGTTGACCACGGTACCGCCGAGCCCGTTCGGGCTCGCGGTCATCGTGCCCAGCGTTCCGCCCAGGTTGATCGAGCCCGCGCCGCCGATCGTGAACGTGCCACAGTCCAGTCGCCCACTGATCGTCAGTGTCCGACTGGAGCCCATTTGGATGTTGTCCTGGATGGTGTACGTGGCGCCGCCGTCGATCTGCACCGGCATCGGGAACGCCGAGGGCGCCGTGGCGTCCACCGGCTCGGACCCGGCGCTCGGGCGCGCCGGCCGCGGCGGGTCACGCACGATGGTGCGGTCGTCGAGGTTGATCACCAGCCGGAACGAGGGGTCCACGGTCGCGAGCAGGCTGTCCACCGTGGCCTTGCGCTGGGCGTACGTGTTCTCGAACACGATCATGGGCTTGCCGTCCACCGTGGAGTCCGACTTGGCGGCATGGGAAGGATCGGTGCGGAACGTGAACTCGCGCTGCGGGACCGGGGGGCCGGGGTCGACCGGCGGCTCGCCCGGGGTCTCACCCTCGACCACGACGCCCGCTTGGCCGGTCGGGCTCAGCAGCGAGGCCGCGCTGCCGCCGATCACCTTCCCGGTGCCGGAGAGGTGGAGGACGAGGTTCGCGACGTTCGTGCCGCCGCTGAGCCCCAGGTAGAACAGGTTGCCGCTCACGAACACGTGGGTGTTGTCGGCGTTGCTCACGCCCAGCTGCGCCGTGGCTTCCACGGTCAGGTCGCCACTGAGCGTGAACCCCTGGTCCACGATGAAGAGCTTCGGATTCCCGGCGCCGCCGTTGCGCATGATCACGCTCGGGTACTGGCCGCCGCTCAACTGCTGGCTCGTGGCGCCCGAGAGCACCAGCGTGCCCGTGCCGCCCACGAACTGCCCGCCCGCGCGGATGACGTGTCCCTTGACGTCCACGGTCCCCGCGCCGAGCGAGAGGATCCCGCTCGCGAGGTAGAGGTGGGAGTTGGTGGACATCGTCCCGCCCGTCGCGAGCGTCACCGTCGTGCCCGCGAGCGTGTCCGCGCCGGTGGTGGCGAACGTTCCGGCCGCCACGTCGAGCGAGCCGGCCGTGAGCCGGGAGGAGCCGGCCACGGTCAGCGACCCGGTGGTGAGGCTGACGCTGCCGGCCTTCTGGATGTAGCTGGCGGCGACGGCGAGTGAACCCGTGCCCACATTGAGCGTGATGTTCGCGTCCACGGTGAGGGCGTTGGCCGAGAACGCGCCGTTCACGTTGATCGTCGTCGGCGAGACCGCGGACAGGGACACGTCCTGCGACGCCAGCGGCACGCCGTCGGGGTTCCAGTTGTTGGCGTCGCCCCAGTTCGTGGTCGCGGCGCCCCCATCCCAGGTCTTGGACAACGTCACGACGCTGCCGAGGTCGAAGTAGATGTCCGGGGCCACGGCCAGCGCGACGTTCGAGGTCACGGTGCCGTTGGACTGGTCACCGGTGGTGACGCCGCCGCGGTTCGTGTAGCTGCCGCTCGCGGTGCCCGTGGCCTCCGCCACGCGGAGATTGGCGAGCGCGCCGCCGTTGTCGTCGGCGCCGAACGCCAGTTTGGCGGTGGCGGCGGTGTTGAGGTTCGCGGCGCCGCTGACGTGCCAGTAGCGGCGGTAGGCGAGCGCCGTGAGCGGCGCGAGCGGCGTGCCGCCGGTGGCCCCGGGGATCAGCTCGGTGAAGAACGTCCGCGGCACGCCGCCGGTGTTGATGTTCCCCAGCACGAGCGAGCGGAACGCCCCGTCGGCGCCCACGGCGAACGTGGCCGTGGCGGCCGTGCTGGTCGGCACCTCGATCCCGAGCAGGCCCTCGACGTAGCTGGTCGCGGTGCCCGCGGGGCGATTCGCCGTGCGCGTGAGGATGATGCCGTTGCCCGGGGTGGAGCGCAGGACGCCGCTCGTGAGCGTGAACGTCCCGGTCACGTACAGGTCGCCGGTGTTGATCGCCACCGGGCTCGAGCTGTTCATCGTGAGCGTCGAGAGCGTGTCGTTCGCCGGGATCTCGAAGCCGGTCAGGATCTGGCCGAGCTGCCCGAGGTACACGACGCCGAAACCCGGCGCGCCGGACCCGCGGACGGGATAGGTGTCGTAGCTGCCGGCCGCCGACGTGAGACCGGTCTGGCCGATCTGCGTCACGCCCACGTGCGTGCTGTCGCCGAGCGTCAGGAGCTGGGCATTGTGGAACGTGCCGCGGATGAGGTTCGCCTGGAGCGCCACGATGCCCTGCGGGACGCCGCTGTCGATCGTGAAGCCTGCCGGGTTGTCGACGGTGAGGCCCTGCCCCGCGATCGGCGCGGTGACCACTCCCGCGCCCGAGTAGGTCTGCGGCGTGCCCGTACCCTTGAAGTACAGCTCGCCGCTGGAGACGGTGAGCGTGCCCGCGTTCGCAAGGTTCCCCTCCGACTGCGTGAACCGGAACCCGGTGATCAGCAGGCTGGCCCCGGCGCGGATGTCGGTGGGCCCCACGGCGGTCGTGGCAGCGCCGAGTCGCACCGTGTGCCCGGCCGGCGTGTTCGTGATGTCGAGGCCCGGCGCCGTGCCGCGCAGGAAGTACGTCTGCGCCGCGGGCGTGGACGCGTTGCCGAGCTGGAGCCGGCCACCGGTCACGTTCAGGACGCCGGCCTGGTTGCGGAAGTCCCGCGGCCCGGACACGGCGCTGGCGGCGATCTGGAGCACGATCGAGCCGCCGCTGATGGTGGCGGCGGTGGCACCCGCGGTCCCCAGGTCGAAGCTCGCGAGCGTCGTGGAGGTGTTGCCCAGCGTGTTCGCCGTGACCGTGCCGCCGCTCTGCGTGTACGTGATCGCCGAGGCCGCGGCGCTGACGCCGAACCGTCCAGCGACGTTGATCGCGCCGCCGTCCACGATCGTCGTCGAGCCGCTCTGGAGCTGGAGCGAGTTGTCCGCGGCCGTGCCGACGTTGAATGTGCCCGCCGAGACTCGCAACAGCCCTGACTGCGTGAAGTTGCCCCCCCTTGCCAGCACGGTGAGGTTGGGGTTGTCGAGCCACAGTCCGCCCGCGATCGGGATCGCCGCGGAGATCGTGAGCATGCTGCTCAGCGTGTACGTGCCGCCGAGCCGTGCGGTGCCGTTCGTCGGTGTCAGGAACACAGGCGTGCTTGACGTGGTGCCCTGAACGGTGAGGTTCTGGGGGGCGATCAGCACCGTCGCCGTGGGCGCCGCCGATTTGTCGACGAGGATCGTGAGCACGTCGGTGGTGGCGCCGGAGCCGGTGAACGACGCGGCGGCCGAGCCGGTGAACGCGAGCTGGGCACCGGCCGCGCCCGAGTTCGTGCTCAGATCGAGCGTGCCGTCGTTCGTGAGGTCGCCGCCGACCGCGAGCCGGTGGCCGACCTGGGTGCCGGTGAGCGCGCTCGAGAGCGTGGCGCCGTGCGAGATCAGGACGGAGGTTCCGACCGCGAGCGTCTCCGCCGCCGCCGAGCCGAAGCGAACGATGCCCGACGTGCCGCCGCCGATGGTGAGGGTCAGGCACGCGGCGTTCACGTTGATCGTCACCGTGCGGCCGTCGGGGATGACCACGGCATCCGAGGCCGTGGGCACGACGCCGCCCGGCCACGGCGAGTTCGGCGTGGTCGAGCTCCAGTTGCCGTTGCCGGCCGCGACGATGGCGCCGGACGTGGACGTCGCCTGGCTACCGGACAGCGCCGCGCCCAGCGCCCCCTCGCTCACGGGCTGGACCCTCCAGTAGTAGGTCGCACCCGGAACCAGCCCGGACTGCGTGAGGCTCGTGGAATTGGCTGGCAGCTGCGCGACGAACATGTAGTTGAGACTGTCCGTGGAGCGATAGACCACGTAGCCGATCTCGTTCGCGGCGTTGTCCGTCCAGTTGAGCTTCATCGACACGGCTGTGACCGACGTGAACGTGAGGTTCGTGGCCGCCGTGGGTGCCACCGGCGTGAACGCGAACCGGGTGCCGTTCGCGAGTGCGACCGTGTTGCCGTTGTTCGCGCTTCCGTACGCCGCGGACGGGGTCGCGGCCGTGACGCTGGCGAACGCCGTCGCCGAGCCACCGATGCCCACCGAATAGCCCGCGTAGGTGTTGTTCGCCGGCAGTCCGGAGCCGTAGACGAATTCGACCAGGCCCGAGCCCTCGGAGAGCCAGCACTGGAACGTGCCCGCGCCCGCACCGCTCGAGCCCAGCCGCGGGACCTGCACGTTCCGCCACTCGACCACCAGCTTCCGGTTCGGCGCCGAGCCCACCACCTTGTAGCGGACCTCGCCGTTCGTGCCGATGCGGAGGTCGTCCCAGTACGGGGCGATCTGGGGGACGTCGGTCGGGCTCGAGAGGTCGTTGACGAAATTGAGCGAGACGGCGCTGCTCCCGAGTCGCACGAGGCCGTTCGTGTTCGCCGAGAACTGCGTGTACCGGGTACCCACGAACCAGAAGTCGAACCCGATCGCGGCCACCGACGAGGCCTCGTCGTCCTGATCGGCCCCCAGAAGCTGCGTGGCGCCCGAGGAGAGGTCCTCGAGCGCCGCGCCGGTGGACGAGCTGAAGGGATACGTCGTCGCGCTGATCGTCTGGGCCATCGCCGGGGGTGCCCAGAGCGCCAGCAAGCACACAGCGGCCGGCAGCGCAGCGCGCAGCGCGCCGGCCACTGCCTCAGGGAACAAAATGTCGCAGAGACGCGGGGCAGCAAGGCCCCGCGCGGCGGGACGGCCCGTCTCCAACGCGCACCTCGAGAAGACGCTTGGCTGTGGGCTCTTCGGTCGAGGTCCGGGGGGCGGCCTTCAGGGGGTGCGGCCGGTGGTTGCCGGCCGCATGACCAGAGCGAGTCGTCATGATACGGACTTGTGAATCAAGACACCAGACTCAATTTCCGCTCGGCGGGTCAAATGACGTCGGGCGGAGGCTTGAATCCGCCTCCGCCCGACGTGCGGCCCACGTTCTCCGGGAGTCGGCCCGCCCCAGGGGGGCAGACCCCGCGTGGGTGGACTACCGGTAGTGCGACTTCAGCGTGCCCCAGCGCATCTTCTGCGACGTGCCAGTCTTACTGAAGGCCGGCGCGGAGCAGTGCTTGGCGCAGCCGACGCCGTTGTTGAAGTCGTCCAGCGCCGTTGACAGACCGCTCGGCAGCGCCGACGTCTTGATCGAGTCGGTGAGCAGGTTCTTGCCACCGATGAACGTGTTCGCCTGGGCGATCAACGTCGCGTCGACGCACGAGGCCCCGTTGCAGGCCGAGTTGAGCATCGCCGCGATCAGCTGGTGGCCAAGGACGAGGAGCCCGTTCCCGCCGGCCGAGTTGTTCAGGATCTCGCAGAGCTGGGTCTTCGTGTAGACGATCGTGCCGATCTGGAGCTGGGTCACGCACCAGGCATCAGCGTTGTTGCCGCTGTGGCAGTCGCCGGCGCCGTGGTTCTTCCAGAAGCCCTGCGTGAACGTGCAGCCGCCGCCGCAGTCCGTGTCCGTGCTGCAGCTCTCGCCCGGCTCGACCACTTCCGGGCCACCGGGGGCGACGTTGCACGAGAACGGAGAGCCGACCTCGTTGCTGGAGGCCAGACCGACGAACGAGAAGCAGCTACGGCCGCTGAACCGGCTGGCGTGCGCGAACGCGCGGAACACGTACTCCGTGCCGCAATCGAGCGCGCAATCGGGGTTCGTGAAGTGGCCGGTACCGTCGTCGGACAGCGCGCCCGAGACGCCGGTCTCGTCGAACAGCTGGTCGCCGAGGCGGATGATGACCTCACCGTTCGGCCCCAACTCCCAGCGCGTCGGCCCGGCGTTCCCGGAGAACGAGGGCTGGCCCGAGAACGACATCTTGCAGAGGCGCGGATCGTCGGACGCGAACCACGCACCGCCGTTCGCCTCCCAGTCCGTGAGCTTCATCCACTGCAGCGAGAAGCCGGCCGGCGCGCCGCTGGGGCCCGCCTTGATGCCGATCTCGATGAAGTGCTCGCCGGCGTTCGCGAGACAGCGGAGCGTGAGCGGGTCGTAGTTGCCCACCGGGCCCTGCGCGAACGCCGAGCCGGCGAACGCGAGCGCGCCCAGACAGAGCACTGCGGACCACAGGAGCCTGCGTGATCTCTTCAACATGGTTGCGGCCTCCTCAGAGAGTGGTTTCTTGCGCCGGCCGACACACCGGCACGGGTAGTCGCGCAATGCAAAACGCAAGACCTGCGCCAATTCCCCCACCCTGCCCCACCCGTCTCGAACCGGCTGCGGCCGGCGGATTTGCCGGTTCGGGGCCGGTTCCCGGTCACGCCGTTGCAGGTGCCTCGGCGTTCAGCAGGCTGACAGTGCTTCAGCTTTCGGACAGGGCGAGGACGCCCGAGCGCGGGCGTCGCTGGCGTGATCCGCCCGACGTCGCGACCGGTAGGTGTCACGTCACGCATGCACGGCGCGTCGCGACACCCGACAGAGGTCAGCACACGCGCGCGAGATTCCTTGCCGTCGCACGCTCCGGCTCCTATATACTCTCCGCGCTGATTCGTCGTTCACCGGATCGCCCCCCGCCTCCGGTCGCACCTCGGACCACCCCCGGGTCCGCTGGCCGCCCTATGCAGTGCGCAAGGAGTGCTCCCATGACTCGCCCGCCCAGGCGCGCGGCGATACGCATGGCGCTATCCGGTTTGGCCGTGCTCGCGTTCGCGATCATGCCGATCCGGGACACGCGTGCGACGCCGCCGTTCGTGATCGAGACCGCCGACCCTGGTCCCGCATTCGTCGGGATGTTCACGTCGCTGGCGTTGGACAGCCAGGGGAACCCCCGCATCAGCTACTACGACGACGATGACGGCAACCTCAAGTATGCGAGCCGCTCCGCCGCGGGCGTGTGGACCCGCGAGGTCGTCGACGGCTCCGCAAGCGTCGTCGGCTGGTACTCCTCGCTGGCGATCGACGCCGCGAACGTGCCGCACATCAGCTACTACAACGTCACGACCGGCCGACTCTGGTACGCGAAGAAGGCTGGCGTGATCTGGACGAAGGAGCAGGTGGACGGGCTGGACGCCAACGTGGGCGTCGACTGCAACATCCGCCTCGATGGCTCGAACAACCCTGGCATCAGCTACTACGACTTCACGAACCAGGACCTGAAGTACGCACACCGGTCCGGCGGCGTGTGGACGGTGGAGGTCGCGGACGCGTCGGCCGACAACGCCGGCCAGTTCTCATCGTTGGCGTTCGACGGCTCGGGCAGCCCGTGCATCAGCTACTACGACGCCACGAACGGCAGGCTCATGTACGCGCGCAAGAGCGGGGGCGTGTGGTCGCACCAGGTGGTGGACCCCTCGACCGAGAATCGCGGCCAATTCTCCTCGCTGCGCATCGACGGCGCGGGTAGCCCCTGCATCAGCTACTACGACGCCTCGAACCAGGACCTCATGTACGCGTGGAAGAACGGCGCCTCGTGGGTGATCGAGACGGCGAACGGGTCCGAGGACCTGGACGTGGGACGCGAGAGCGCGCTGGCGCTGGACGTCGCGGGCGGCCCGCACATCACGTTCTACGACAACACGAACCAGCACTGGCTCTACGCCCACAAGGTGAACGGCGGCTGGCAGACGATGAACGTGGACGACGGTATCAACGTCCGCGGCCAGTTCGGTTCGATCCAGATGACCTCCGGCGGCGTGCCGCGGATGAGCTGCTTCGACGCCACATCGGCCACGCTGCTCTACGCCTACGGCCCGGCGGAGAACGTGTCGGTCGGCGACCACCCGCGAACCGCGGTCGCGTCGCTCTCGGTGTATCCCAACCCGAGCCCGGCCGGCATCGCGCGCATCCACTGGGAGGGTGTGGGCCGGACTCCGGACGCCGCGGTGGACATCCTCGATGCGAGCGGCCGGCGGATCCGCAGGCTGTCGCTGGACGCGGTCGGTGACGCGCGCTGGGACGGGCTCGACGATCGCGGCCGGGCGGTGCGTGCCGGCATGCACTTCGTAAAGCCCGTGGGCGGCGGCGCCGCCAACGCGTCCGCGGTGCGACTGGTCGTCGTCCGTTGAGCACGGCGCCGGGAACGCTGGGCGACATGGCGCCGCGACCGCGCGCGCTGTCGGCGCGCGGCGGCGTGGCCCGTGCCAGGCGGCTCCAACCCGGCGTGGGCGTCACCGCGCTCGTGGCCACCGTGATGCTGGTGTCGGTTGCGAGCGGACTCTGGGCGTGGCTCACCGCGCGCGAGATGGAGCGCCGCATGACGGCGATGGTGAGCGAGAACGTCCCGAGCGTCGTGGCGGCCGCGGAGCTCCAGAGCGTCCTGCTCCAGCAGCGCGGGCTCGTCGCGGCGTACATGCTCGACGACGGCCGGCTCGCCTGGGTGAACGACCTCGACAAGCTCAAGCCCGAGCTGTTGCGGCGGCTCGACGCCGCGAGCCGCAGCGCGCGCACCGACGAGGAGCGGAAACTCGTCGCCCAGCTCGCGAGCGTGTACACCCTGTACGACGCCGAGCGCGAGCGCGCGATCACGCTCTACCACGACGGGCAACGCGAGGCGGCGCGCGACCTGCTTCTGGGCGACGTGAGCCGGCTCTCCGAGCAGGCGCACGGCCTGTGTCGCGACCTCGTGGCGGCGAACCAGCGGTTCATGAGCGTTTCACTCGAGCGAGGTCGCCGGCAGGTGACCTCGCTCGCGTTCCTCCTGCCAGCGTTGATCGGGTTCACCACGCTGCTCTGCCTCGGCGTGCTGGTCCTCGTCTCCCGCCGGCTGCTGCGGCCCGTGCGCCGGCTGGCGCAGGACGCGCGGACGTTCTCCACCGAGGACGCCGGGCGGCACGAGACGCCGTTCAACGACGACGTGCACGAGCTGGAGTACTACTCGCGGGCGATCATGTCCGACGCCACGCGCGCGCGTGCCGACCTCGAGGACCAGCAGCGCCGGCTGCTGAACGCGGAGAAGCTCGCGGCCGTGGGCAAGTTTGCCGCGTGCGCCGCGCACGAGCTGCGGAACCCGCTGAGCGCGATGAAACTGTGGCTCCACGAGCTCAAGTCCACCGGCGCGGCGTCCGCGGCGGTGACGCAGACCTGCAGCGTGCTCGAGGAGGAGGTGTCGCGGCTGGAGGAGCTGGCCACGAGCTTCCTGCAGCACTCGAAGCCGCCGCAGCTCAAGCTGAGCGCGCAGGACCTGCACACGATCGTCGATGGCACGCTGGAGATCGGACGGCACCGGCTGGACGAGAAGCGCATCCGGCTCGTGCGCGAGAACGGCATTCCGCTGCCGGCGGTGATGGCGGACGCGAACCAGCTCCGGCAGGTGCTCTTGAACCTGATCGTCAATGCGGCCGAGGCCACGCCCGAAGGTGGCGAGGTGCGCATCAGCGAGAGCTGCGAGCCGGGACCCGACGGGAACGACGAGGTGGTCCTGCGCGTGAGCGACACGGGCCCCGGCGTGCCCGAGGCGATCCGGGCGCACCTGTTCGAGCCGTTCGTGACCACGAAACCGCGCGGCACCGGGCTCGGCCTGTGCGTCGCCGCGGGCATCGTGTCGCACCACGGCGGCCGCCTCGAGCTGGAGACGCGGGAGGTTCCGGGCGCCGTGTTCGCGCTCCGACTTCCCATCGGCCGGGGCTGACGTGGGCCGTATCCTCGTCGTGGACGACGACGCCGGGATCCAGCGGGCGCTGAAGGAACTGCTCGTGAATCGCGGGCACATCGTCTCCAGCGCGCGCTCCGGCGAGGCGGCGCTGGAGCTGATCGAGCAGGAGAGCCACGACGTCGTGATGCTGGATGTCTGGCTCCCGGGCCTGAACGGGCTGGAGACGTTCCAGCGCATCAAGTCGAAGCGCCCGCTGACGCCCGTGATCGTGATGACCGGCACCGGCACGATGGACATCGCGATCGAAGCGTCGAAGCTGGGTGCGTTCGACTACCGGATCAAGCCGTTCGAGCCCGCGCCGATGCTGGCGGCGATCGAGAGGGCGCTGGAGACCGCACGGCTCAACGTGGCGCAGGGAAAGGCCCCCGACGACCACGTCCCCGTGGACGACCTGATCATCGGCGGTAGCCCGCGGATGCACGAGCTGTTCCGCGCCATCGGCCGCGTGGCGGCGACGGATGCCACCGTGCTGATCCGCGGCGAGTCCGGCACCGGCAAGGAGCTGGTGGCGAAGGTCATCCGCCGGCACAGCCAGCGGGCCTCGGGCCCGCTGGTCACGTTCAACTGCGCCGCCGTCCCCGAGCAGCTGCTGGAGAGCGAGCTGTTCGGCCACGAGCGCGGCGCGTTCACCGGCGCGGTGGCGCGGAAGGTCGGCATGTTCGAGCGCGCCGAGAGCGGCACGATCCTGCTCGACGAGATCGGCGACGTGCCGCTGAGCATCCAGGTGAAGATCCTGCGCCTGCTCCAGGAACGCACGTTCGAGCGCGTCGGCGGCACGGAGACGATCCGCGTCGACGTCCGCATCCTCGCCGCCACGAACCGTGACCTGGAGCGCGCGATCGCGGACGGGCGGTTCCGGGCCGACCTCTACCACCGGCTCAACGTGGTCACGCTCCACGTGCCGCCGTTGCGCGAGCGCGCGGAGGACATCCCGGCGCTGGCCCAGGCGTTCCTCGCCCGCTTCTCCGAGGAGTTGAAGATCGAGAAGCCATCGCTGTCGCCGGAGTCGCTGCAGCTCCTGGTCAGCCACCCGTGGCCGGGGAACGTGCGCGAGCTGGAGCATTGCATGCGCCGGGTGCTCATCTTCACGCGCGGCTTTGCGATCCAGCGCGACGACGTGCTGCGCGCCATGGAGGGTTCCGAAGCGCTGACGCAGGCGGCCGACCCGGCGGCGGGCCAGAATCCGCTGCGCGAGTTCGTGAAGCGCTTCCTCGACGAGAACGCGGGGCGGGGCTGCGAGCCACGTTTCGCCGAGACCGTCGAGCGCGAGCTCCTCCTCGAGGCGATGAGCCGCGCGGGCGGGAACCAGTCGCGGGCCGCGGAGCTGCTCGGCATCCCGCGGCCGACGCTGCACGCCCGGCTCCAGCGACACGGCATCCGCACCACGACCGTCGTCGAGGAAGGCGGCGGCGCGGCCCGCTGAGGCGGGCCGCCCGCAGAGCGGGCTCCCGGAACGTCGCCTCCGCCGCGGGCACGCCCCCGATGCGCCCGCCGGGGCACTGGCGTATCTTCCGGCGTCCGCCAGGAGGAGCCCATGCGCACGTTCCCGCGAGTCCGCGCCTGCTGTCCACGCCCCGTCCGTACTCTCGCCACCCTGACGATCACGACCCTGTGGGGAACCCTGCTCATGACGAACGGGCCCGCCTCCGCCGCGACTTCGACTCCCACGCCCCCGGTCGCCGAGAAGCGGCCGCACGCCTACACGCTCCACGGCGAGACGATCACCGACGACTACGCCTGGCTGCGCGACAAGAAGGACGCGAAGGTCATCGCGTACCTCGAGGCCGAGAACGCCTACGCGGATGCGCTCACGAACGACCAGGAGCCGCTGCGGAAGCAGCTCTACGACGAGATGCTCGCGCGCATCCAGCAGACCGACCTGAGCGTGCCGTACCGGAAGGGTGGCTACCTCTATTACACGCGCACCGAGGAGGGAAAGCAGTACCCCATCCACTGCCGGAAGCAGGGCGACGACAAGGCCCCCGAGCAGGTCATGCTCGACCTGAACGAGATGGCGAAGGGACACACGTTCATGGCCATCGGCGACCTGTCGGTGAGCCCGGACGGCCGGCTGCTCGCCTACACCACCGACGACAACGGCTACCGGCAGTACCGCCTGCACGTGAAGGACCTGACGACGGGCGACACGCTTGCCGTGACCGACGAGCGCGTGACGAGCCTGGCGTGGACCGCCGACGGCGCCACGCTGTTCTACACGCAGGAGGACGCGGTCTCCAAGCGCAGCTACCGGCTGCTCTCGCGCGAGCTCTCGCAGCCGAACCCGGTGGCGCGCGACGAGGAGAAGGACGAGCGCTTCGATGTCCAGGTGCAGCTCTCCCGCAGCGGCGAGTGGCTGATCTACACGATCTCCAGCCACACCACGTCCGAGGTGCGCGTGCTGCGCTCCGACCAGCCGACCGGGCGGTGGCTGACGCTCGCGCCGCGCGTGCAGGACCGCGAGTACTACGCGGACCACCGCCGGAACGAGTTCTGGATCCGCACGAACGACAAGGGCCGCAACTTCCGGCTCGTCACCGCGCCCACCGCCACGCCCGATCCGGCCCACTGGACCGAAGTCGTTCCGCATCGCGACGACGTGATGATCACGAACGTCGAGTGCTTCGCCCACCACGTGGTCGTGAGCGAGCGCGAGCACGCGCTGCCGCAGATCACGGTGCTCGAGCCGGAGAAGCAGCGCACGCGCCGCGTGCCGTTCGCGGAGGTGGCGTACACAGTGGGCCCGTCGATGAACGCGGAATACGACCCGAAGGCGTTCCGCTACGCCTACCAGTCGTTCCTGACGCCGGCGAGCATCTACGACCTGGACCTCGCCACCCTGCAGGCGAAGCTCCTGAAGCGCACGGCCGTGCTCGGCGGCTGGGACGCGTCCCACTACGCCATGGAGCGCGTGCGCGCCACGGCCGCGGACGGCACGCAGGTGCCGGTGACGCTGCTCTACCGGAAGGGCTTCAAGCGCGACGGCACCGCGCCATGCCTCCTCTACGCGTACGGCTCGTATGGCTTCCCCTCCAACGTCCTGTTCAGCTCCAACCGCTTCAGCCTCGTGGACCGCGGCGTCGTCTACGCGCTCGCGCACATCCGCGGCGGCGGCGACCTGGGCAAGAAGTGGCACGACGCCGGCCGCATGCAGAACAAGATGAACACGTTCACCGACTTCATCGCCTGCGCCGAGTACCTGAAGGCCGAGAAGGTGTGCGCGCCGGACCGGCTCGTGATCCAGGGCGGCAGCGCCGGCGGCCTGCTGATGGGCGCGGTCTCGAACCTGCGCCCGGACCTGTTCACGGGCGTGCTCGCGCAGGTGCCGTTCGTGGACGTGATCAACACCATGCTCGACGAGTCGCTCCCGCTCACGGTGGGCGAGTTCGAAGAGTGGGGCAATCCCAAGGTCGCCGCCGACTACGCGGCGATGAGGAAGTATTCCCCGTACGACAACCTGCACGCCGCCGCCTACCCCACGATGCTCGTCAAGACGAGCCTCAACGACAGCCAGGTGGGCTACTGGGAGCCGGCGAAGTTCGTGGCCAAGCTGCGCTCGCTCGACACCGGGACGAAGCCGGTGCTGTTCAAGTGCAACATGGGCGCCGGCCACGGCGGCGCCTCCGGCCGCTACGACGCGCTGCACGAGGTGGCGTTCGACTACGCCTGGGTGCTGAACACGCTGGGTGCGGCCGGGACGAAGACGCTGCCGTAGGCCAACGGCGCCGTGACGAGTGACGAGATCGAGCGGGCCCGGTCCGCAGCGGACCGGGCCCGTGGTGTCTTCAGCTCTGGCCGCGCGGGCCGCAACCACTCGGACGTGGTGCGCGGCCTGCGCGCCGAGCGCGCGCGAGGTCCGCGTTCAACGGCGTTTCGCCGCGGCCGGCGCGAGCTTCGCGAGCGCGGCGAGGTCCAGCGCGCCCTTGGCGCCCCAGCCGCGCGTGCCCTGCGGGATCTTCGGGCGGAACTGTTCGTAGAGCGCGTACGCGCTCGCCGCAAGCTCGTCGCGCGAGAACGCGGCGGCGAGCTTCTTCATCGCGGCGCGAGCGTCCTCGAGGGCGTCGCCGAACTTGTCGGCGAGGTAGCGCTCCACCGCCTCGGGCGAATCCGGCTTGCCGTCCTTGGACACGCTGCGCAGTCCCTTCGCGGTCTTGACCACGGGCACGTTGCGACCGAGAAGCGGCACGGTCTCCGACGCGCGCGCGGCCGCGCGTTTCGCCTTCTCCCCCGGCTCGCCCGGCGCGCGGAGCCCGACGCGCACGGCCTTCGCCTGCGCGTTCATCCCGGCCACGGCGCGACCCAGCGTGAGCGCCTCGTCGCGCGCGAAGCCAAGCCGCTCCGCAACCACGGCCGCCCACAGCGTCATCACCGGGGCGCGGTTGATCTGGATCGTGGTCATGGCCTGCGGGCCCTCCGAGGCCATCGTACCGCACAAGGCAACGCGCCCCGGCGGGGTCTCCCACCGGGGCGCGCGTGCGTTTCGTGAAAGCTCGCGATTACGGGCGTCGCACCTTCTGCTTCGAGTTGTCGGGGACGACCCCGCCGGCCATGAGCTTCTGCGCCTGCGGGAACAGCTCGAGCGCCTTCGCCAGCTGCGAGTCGTCCTCGACCGCGATCTTGTAGACCTCGACCGCGCTCATCGTCTGCCGCGCCAGCTCGGCGCGCAGCTGGTGCACGGCGAACGGCTTCTCGGCGGTCCACGTCGAGTCGTCCATCTTGACGCCCTTCGTGGCGATCGCCTCGCGCAGCTCCTTCACCTGGGTGTCGTCGAGCTTGAACTTGTCGCGCGCCAGCATCTCCGGCTTCCAGGTCACGTCCTTCTGATGCGTCACCATCTTGTTGGCGTAGTCGAACCACACGCGCTTCGTGATCATCTCGATCTCGGGCCGCGTCAGATCCGCCGAATTGTGCACGACCACGTCGGGGTAGATGCCGCCGCCGCCGTAGACCGTGCGGCCGCCGGTGGTCTTGAACTTGGGCCGGGTGGCGAGCGCGGAGTCGGTGGGCACTTCTTCCTTGTACGCGTCGGCCTGGTAGTCGGCCTGGTCCTCGAATTTCGTGTAGTCGCGCTGGATGCCGCGCCCGCTCGGCGTGTAGTAACGCGCCACGGTGAGCAGCAGCTTGCCCTCGGACAGGTTCACCTGGTTCTGCACCAGGCCCTTGCCGAACGTGTTGATGCCGGCCACGAGGCCGCGGTCGAGGTCCTGCACCGCGCCCGACACGATCTCCGACGCCGAAGCACTGCCGTGGTCCACGAGCACGACGAGCGCGCCGTCGGTCCACTTGCCCTTGCGGTCGGTGGAATAGTAGTCGTTGTTCGAAGACTGGATGCGCCCGCGCGTGTAGACGAGCTTGCGGTCCTCGCTCACGAGCTGGTCGAGCACGTCCACCGCCTGGTTCAGCAGGCCGCCCGAGTTCGCGCGCAGGTCGATGAGCAGGTTCTTCATGCCTTGCGCCTTGAGGTTCGCGATCGCCTTCTCCAGCTCCTCACCGGTCGTCTGCGCGAAGCGGACGATGCGCACGTAGCCCACGCCCGGCTTGATCATGTACGAGTACGGCACCGACTCGATCGGGATCTTCGCGCGCTCGATCGAGAAGTGGAGCAGCGCGGTCTCCTCCGGGCGCTCGATGTCCACCTCCACCATCGTGCCGGTGGGGCCCTTGAGCAGCTTGAACACGTCGTCGGTGACCAGGCCCTTCTTCAGCGGCTTGTTGTCCACCTGCACGATCTTGTCGCCGGCGCGGATGCCGAGCCGGTACGCCGGCGTGCCCTCGATGGGCGACAGCACCACGATCTTGTTGTCCACGATGTCGAACGACACGCCGATTCCCGAGTATTCCGCGCGGAAGTTCTCGTCCATGGCGGCGGCGCGCTGCTTGGGCAGGAACGTGGTGTGCGGATCGAGCGTCTTGAGCATGCCGTCGATCGCGCCGCGGATGAGCTTCTCGTTGTCGGGCTGCTCGACGTAGTTGTTCTGCACGGTGAACAGCACCTGCGAGAACAGGTCGAGCTGGCTGCGCAGGTCGTCGGTCGCGGACAGCGCGCGCGCGAAACCGAAGCCCAGGAGCAGCGACAGTGCCATGGCGATGCCGAGTGGGCCGAGGGACGATCGACGAGGCTTTTGCATGTGGGTGCTACCCCCGGGATAGGAACTCCGGCCGCGCCGGGAGGCGCGACCGCAGGGACTGCAGGCGTTCGGCGGCGGCTTCCAAAGTCTCGCGTTTCCGGGCGAAATGGAAGCGGAGGCGCTGGGAGCCGGCCGCGGGGTCAGAGTAGAAGCTCGAGCCCGGCACCGCGGCGACGCCACCTTCGGCCACGAGCCAGCGGGCGAAGGCGACGTCGTCGGGGAAGCCGAAGTCCGAGATGTCGGTCATCACGTAGTAAGCGCCGCGCGGCGGAATGGGCTTGAAGCCGGCGCGCTCGAGCACGGGAACCAGGAACTCGCGGCGCTCCCGGTAGCTATCGGCCAGTTTCCTGAAGTATTCCTGCGGCATCGCCAGGGCCACGGCGGCGGCCTCCTGGAGCGGGGCCGGTGCGCCCACGGTCAGGAAGTCGTGCACCTTCCGGATCGCGTTCGTGAGATCGCTCGGCGCGAGGCACCAGCCGACCCGCCACCCGGTCACGCTCCACGTCTTCGACAGCCCGGAGACCGTGACCGTGCGCTCGCGCATGCCGTCCAGCGCCGCCATGCTCACGTGCTCGGCGCCGTCGTAGAGGATGTGCTCATAGATCTCGTCGGTGATGGCGATCACGTCCCACTTGCGGCACAGCGCGGCGATCTGCTCCATCTCGTCGCGCGAGAACACCTTGCCGGTCGGGTTGTTGGGCGTGTTGACGACGATGGCGCGCGTGCGCGCGTTGAACGCGGCCGCGAGCTCCGCGGGATCGAAGCTCCAGTCGGGCTCGCGCAGGCGGACGAAGCGCGGCACCGCGCCGGAGAGGATCGCGTCCGGGCCGTAGTTCTCGTAGTAGGGCTCGAACACGATCACCTCGTCGCCGGGATCCACGAGCGCCAGCATCACCGATGCCATGCACTCCGTGGAGCCGCAGCACACGGTGATCTCGCGCTCGGGGTCGAACGTGAGCCCGGTGAAGCGCTCCTGCTTCGCGACCAGCGCGTCGCGCAGGCTCTTCGCCCCCCACGTGATCGCGTACTGGTTCACGTCCGCCGCCACGGCGCGCGCGGCGGCTTCCTTGATGAGCTCGGGCGCCGGGAAGTCGGGAAAGCCCTGCGACAGGTTGACGGCGCCATGCTGGTTCGCGAGCCGCGTCATCTCGCGGATCACGCTCTCGGTGAAGCGCAGGCTCTTCTGCGACACGCGCGCGCGCCGGGTCATCGGCCGAGCTCCGCGTTGGACGCCACCCAGGCGTAGCTCTGCACCAGCTCGCGGTAGGCCGCCAGCGCGCCCTGGAATCCCTCGGGTGTCTTGGACGAGAGCACGAGCAGCATCACCATCTCGGCCTCGGGCACGTAGGCCACCGCCTCGTGCGCCGACCCGCCGTTGCTCGAGAAGTAGCGTACGACCGCGGTCTTCCTGCCCGAGGTCTGGATCGTGCCGCCGTCGGTGACCTTGCCGCGGGGCGAGTTCTTCTTGAACGACTTCTCGTCCTCGGCGATGAGCATCGACACCGTGCGCGTCTTGGCGCCGTAGCCGTGGAGCGGGTTCACGTACATCACCGTCGGCGCCGTGGCCCACTTCTGCCCCTTGGGATAGAACACGCAGCGGATCCGCGAGCCCATGCCCGAGGTGTCGTCCAGCACCCAGCCCTCGGGCGCGCTGATCATGAACAGGTGGTTGTCGCCCTCGATCACCAGCGCCCTGCGCGTGCTGGTGTCGTGCGGGGCCGTCGCCGCGGTCGCGCCCGGGGCGACGCTCGCGGCCGCCGGCTTCGAGCCCGCGGCGGGGCCGGCGCCGAGCGAGAACATCGCCAGCACCGCGGCCAGCGTGACACCGACCGGGCGCTCGCCGACGAGCGCGAGCAAGGTCCTGCCTTGGCGCGGTTCCGCGCTCAGCGGGTGCCTCCGAGGGTTGGGGATGGCGGCGGGGTGGGACGGCTGAAGTGATAGACGAGTCTACCCCCGTGGGGATGCACCCCCAACGGGCGTTTTGCACGACCGCACGCTCCGCCATGACCAGCGGGCCGGAACCGACGACGTGGCAACAGGCGCCGAGCCGATCGCGCGATGCTGACCGTGCTTTCGCACCTCACACCGCGTTGACATGCGCGGCGCGCTCCGACACCGTGGGACGCGCATGGACGCCCAGCGCGTGATCGCTCGCCGCATGGTGATCGGCATCCCTCCCGACGGCCTCTCGCCCGCGTGGGAGAAGGATTTCGCGCAGTTCCCGCCCGCCGGCGTGATCCTGTTCGCCGCGCGCGATTTCAAGGACCTCGAAGACGCCCGGCGGCTGATCGCGCGGCTGCGCGAGCTGGCGCGGCCCCGGCGGCTGTTCGTGTCGCTCGACGAGGAGGGCGGCTGGGTGTCGCAGCTCGCCGGCCACCTCGTGGTGCCGCCGAACGCGGCCACGCTCGCGCGCGCGGCCGATGCGGACACGCTGCGCTGGATCGCGGGCGAGACCGCGCGGCGACTGCACGCGCTCGGCTTCGACTGGGACTTCGCCCCGGTCGCCGACGTGCACAGCGAGCCCGACAACCCGGTGATCGGCCCGCGGGCGTGGGGCACGACGCCCGCGCAGGTGACGGCGAACGCGGGCGAGTGGCTCGCCGGCTTCCGCGGCAGCGGCGTCGCCTCGTGCCTGAAGCACGCGCCCGGCCACGGCGACACGCGCACGGATTCGCACCTGGCGCTCCCCGTGTGCGACGCCACCGCCGCCACGCTCGAGTCGCGCGAGTTCGTGCCCTTCCGTTCTCATCCGCACGCCGATTCCCTGATGACCGCGCACGTGGTGTATCCCGCGCTCGACCCCGGCGTGCCCGCGACCTACTCGCGCGCGATCGTGCAGGGCGTGCTGCGCGAGCGGCTGGGCTTCCGCGGCGTGGTGATCACCGACGCGCTCGAAATGCAGGGTGCGGCCGCCGGCCGCACGCCGGCCGAGGCCGGGCTCGCGGCACTCGCCGCCGGCTGCGACCTGCTGCTCTACGCTCACTGGAACGAGGACGTGCGCCGCGCGCGCTACACGATGGCCGATGCCGTGGTCGAGGGGCATGTCGACCGCGAGCTGTTCGACGCCACGCGCCCGCGGCTCGCGGCGTTCGACGCCGCGCACGCCGAGCCGACGCCGGGGGAGCTCTCGACGCCGCTCGAGCAGCTGACACCACCGGACTGGGAGGCACGTCTTGCCGCGCTCATCGACCGCGCGCTCGTGGTGCGGGGTCGCGCCCCGGACGGCGGCTGGCGCGTGCTCGAGGAGAGCGAGTGGAAGCAGGGGCCGACGTTCGCGGCCGCGCTGCGCGACGCGGGGATCCCGGACGGCGGTGCGGCGCCCGCCGCCGATGTCATCGCGATCGCGTCGCGCGTGCCGCTCGCTACCGAGCGCATCGCCGCGTTGCGCGCGCACGCGGCCTCACGCCCCACGGTCCTCGTCGGGCTCCAGAACGACCGCTTCCTCGACCTCGTCCCCGAGGCAGCGCTACGCGTGAGCGCCGCAGACTGCACACCGCTCACGCGTCGCGTCGTCGCGCAACGGCTCGCGGCGTTGAAGGCCGGCTCCGTCCCGTCGCTCTAGACGAGTCATCGGCCCGGAGGAGCTGCAAGGGGGCTCTCGGACCCACCTTCGGTGGGTGCCCGGGGACGTTCGCGGTGGCCGGTCGAGGCCCGGAGGGGCGGAGAGGGGGGTCGAGTACAGGGGCGCCTGGGAACGCGCGGGAGCCAGGGACGGCGGAGCGCGTTCCCAGACGAGTGAGGAGCGGCCAGGATGGCCGCGACGAACGTCCCCGAAACGAGACCCCCCTCGCAGCTCCTCCGGGCCGATGACTCGTGTGGAATAGAGCGTCAGTACGAAAGGTGCAGCTGGATGTACGCCATCTTCTCGCTGTCGCGATCGACCGTTCCCGTGATGTCCTTCTCCGCGACCGGATCCAGCAATCGCAACGTCCAGCGGATCTCCGCGAACGGCATCGGCACCACTTCGCCCTCGAGCGCGTACTGGTTGTAGGCGGACTGGTCCCGCTCGTCCTCCTCACCGGTCCGGTAGCCCTCGAGCCGGTTGTAGCGCAGGCGGAAGTTCGTGGCGCGGTTGAGCTGGTAGTCGCCCTCCACGAACCAGCCCAGCTTGTTGACATTCTCGTACGGCGCGCCCGCCGCGGAGGCCGAGAGCTTGTCGGTGCCCGCCACGACCTCGCCGATCAGCGACACGTTGCCGCGGTGCGTCAGCACGTACGTGCCCCAGCGCGACGCGCGCACACGGCTCTCGACGTCGTTCGCGGGCACCCATTCGTCGTAGCCCGAGAGCCCCAGCTGGTAGCGCTCGTCCGCGTACACGAGCTTGCCCGAGAACGCCTGCGCGTGGAGCCGCGCGTCGGGTCCGCCGTTGAGCACGAAGCTCGAGCCGTTCGTGTACGCGAGCCGGCCCTGCCACTCCCCTCTCGTGCCGCCGAGCTCGACGCCCTGGTCCGAGATGCGCGGGTCGTACGGGAGTACGAACGCGGGCGGAAACTGGAACTCGGTGTTGCCGTTCCGCGTCGCCACGGTGTGGTCGTCCATGCGCAGTCCGAACGGCACGCGAAAGACGCCCGCCCGGAGGTACTTGCCGGTGCTCATCCCGAGCATGCCCCACGCCTCGCGCGTCACCCGCGCGCCGCCCGTGACGCTCGCGAGTTCGGTGCCGAACCCGTCGGTGGTGTACGCGAGCGTCAGCATCGGGTGCGGCTGGAACGCCATGTGCAGCTCGGTCTCCATGCTGAAGAAGCCGAAGCGGTCGACGCCGTCGGGCGGATCGCTCGCGTCGTCCGCGAGCGCCATGAGCCGCGAGTTGACGCCGAAGTAGAGCGGGAGCTGCTCGCTCACCTTGTTCGTGAGGTCGAGGTCCTTGAACATGCCCTCGGTCTCGGAATCGGTGGAGTGGCGGTTCTTCGCGAACGCGAACCCGAACGCGTTGCGCGGTCCGCCACCGTTGGGATCGAAGTGGCAGTTGGCGCACGCGAGCCCCGTGCGCGCAGCGTAGAGCGGTGTGCCCCGGCCCGGCGCGGGAAGGAAGAGGAGTGGGGCAAGCGAAGCGGAGAGGATCAACCCGGGCACGACGCGCAGCGTGAGACGCATGGGGCCTCCGGTCAGCGCTGATCTCGCTCCCGGCGTACGGGTCGTGGTCTCCGCGCACGGCTTGCGCGTCCCCAACCTCCGCCGCCGGGGCTGGCCACGGTTATCAGGGAGCCTTCGGGCAGGTCAACCGTGAATTTCCCCGGCATCACCACATCGCGTCGCCGCATGCGTTTGCGCTCGACCGGCCGGCTCACGACCGTGCGCCCGCACGCTCCCGGCGCGCCGCCGGCGAGCCCGTAGGGCGGAAGCACGCGGCGCTCGGCGATCACCGTCACGCGCGCCGGCGCCAGCAGCTCGATCGTGCGCTCCATGCCGTCGCCCCCTGGGTGCATCCCACGTCCGCCGGTCCCCCGCCGCACTCGCAGGCGCAACACATGTAAAGGATAGGCGTGTTCCAGCGACTCGATCGGCGTGTTGCGCGTGTTCGTCATGTGCGCCTGCATCGCGCTCTCGCCGGGACCCGCGGGGCCGCCGCCGTGCCCGCCGCCGAGCGTCTCGTAGTAGGCGAACGGCCGCCCGCGCCGCGGATCGTGACCGCCGATCAGCAGGTTGTTCATCGTGCCGCTGCTCGCGGCGGGCACGCGATCGGGAAGCGCGAGCGAGAGCGCCCCGAGCACGGTGTCGACGATGCGCTGCGAGGTCTCGACGTTGCCCGCGCCCACGGCCGCGGGCGGCCTGGGGTCCACGAGCGAGCCCTCGGGCGCCACCACGTCGATCACGCGCAGGAGCCCGTCGTTCACCGCGACTTCCTCACCCAGCACGCAGCGGACGGCATAGAGAACCGCCGCGCGCGCGACCGCGGGCACGGCGTTGACCGGGCCGGCAGCCTGCGGCGCCGTGCCCGCGAAGTCGGCGCGGACGCGACCCCCGCGAATCTCGAGCGTCACGCGGATCGGCAGCGGACCGTGGCCGAGGCCGTCGTCGTCGAGCGCGGTCTCGAACGTCCATCGGCCCTGCCGCAGCCGGCGCACGAGCGCGACCGCGTGCCGCTCGGTGGCGTCGAGCAGCGCGTCCGCGGCCTGCTCGAGCGCCGCGGCGCCGTCCCGCGCCGACAGCTCGACGAGCCGCCGCGCACCGGTGACCTGGGCGCCCAGTTGCGCGGCCAGGTCGGCGCGGCGCTCGTCCGGCGTGCGCACGTTGGCGAGCAGCAGCCGCATCACGCCCTCCTGCTCGCGGCCGTCGCGGCGCACGAACACGGGCGGGATGCGCACGCCCTCTTCGTAGACCTCGTGCGCGATCGGCAGCGAGCCGGGGGCCGCGCCGCCGACGTCGGCGTGGTGCGCGCGACTCGCGACGAAGAACGATGGCCGCGAGCGACGCTCGAGGAACACCGGCGAGACGCACGTCAGGTCGGGCAGGTGCGTGCCGCCCTCGTAGGGGTCGTTCAAGAGCACGGCATCGCCCGGCCGGAACGGCGCCAGCGCGAGCGCCGCCTCCACGGCGCGCGGCATCGAGCCCAGGTGAACGGGGATGTGCGCCGCCTGCGCCACGAGCCGCGCGCGTGCGTCGAACACCGCGCACGAGTGATCGAGCCGCTCGGTGATGTTGGGTGAGTGCGCGGCGCGCATGAGTGTCGCGCCCATCTCCCCGGCGCACGCCGCGAACAGGCCGCGATAGAGCGCGAGCGTCACCGCATCGGGCACCGGACCACGGGTGTTCATCGCCTGGGTCCTCTCGTGAGCACGACCGCGCCCGTGGCATGGCGCCGGGCGCTCCAGCCGGGAGCGACCCACAGCGTCGCGCCGTCGTCCACGACGACCGCCGGGCCCGGGACGCGGGTGCCCGTGAGAATTCCTTCGCGCCGTCGCAGCACCGCGCGCTGCCGGCGGCCCGAGTGCCACACGTCGATCGCGCGGGCGGGCTCCGGCGTGCGCGACCGCGCCCGGGCTCGCTCGCGCGGCAGCGGCTCGTCGAGCCAGCCGCCCACCTCGAGCGTCACCACCTCGAGCATCGCCCCGCGGTCGGCGAAGCCGTGACGCCGCTCGTGCGCGTCGTGAAAGCGCTCGCCCAGGCTCGAAAGCGGCAGCGCTGCCACCGGCAGCTCGTGCGCCTGGCCCCTCGCGCGCACCTCGGCGCGGTGCTCGAGCCGGACCCTGCGGCGATCGCGCGGCGGGAACGCCGCCAGCAGCTCGCGCTCGAGGCGCGCGATCTCGCGCTCGAGCGCCAGCGTGTCGCGCGCGTCGCGGAGGGCCCGCAGAACGCTGCGCGAGCGCTCGCGCCGCGAGCCGCCGGCGAGCGCGCCCAGCGCGCACAGCACGCCGGCGTCGCGCGGCCAGATCACGGCGGGCGTGCCGAGCGACTCGGCGAGCGCGCACGCGTGCAGGCCGCCCGCGCCGCCGAACGCGACCAGCGCCGCGCCGCGCGGGTCCTCACCGCATTCCACCGAAACCTTCCGCAGCGCGTTCGCCATGTTGGACTCCACGACGCGCAGCACGCCCTCGGCCGCGCGCTCGGCGTCCGGCAGTCTCAGGTCGCGCGCCAGCGCCGCCATGGCGCGCTGCGCCGCGGCGCGGTCGATCGCCAGCGCACCGCCCGCGAGCGAGTCGCCGGCGATGGCGCCGAGCACGACGAGCGCGTCGGTCACCGTGGCCGGGCCGCCGCGGCCGTAGCACGCGGGGCCCGGGTCGGCGCCCGCGCTCTCGGGCCCCACGCCCAGCACGCCGCCGGCGTCGGGGCGCGCGATCGAGCCGCCGCCCGCGCCGACCGTGTGCACGTCGAGCGTCGGCAGCAGCACGGGCACGCCCGCCACGTCGCGGCCGCGACGCCTCGGCAGGCCGTCCTCGCCCGTGTCGCGACCGCCGAGGAACGCGCAGTCGGTGGAGGTGCCGCCGACGTCGAGCGTGAGCGCGCGCGCGTGGCCACACGCACGCGCCGCCGCGAGCGCCGCGCGCAGCCCGGCGGCGGGCCCGGAGACGAGCTGGCGCACCGGTTCGCGCGCGGCCTGCTCGGGCGGAGCGGTGCCGCCGTGCGAGAGCACGATCTGGAGATCGGCGCCCGCAGCGCCCGCGGCCAGTGTGCGCAGGTACTCGCCCACGCGCGGCGCGAGGAACGCGTTCGCGACCGTGGTCGCGAGCCGCTCGTACTCGCGGATCTCGGGCACCAGCTCGGCGGCGCTCGTCACCGGGACGTGGAGTTTCTCGAGCGCGCGCGCGAGGCTTCGCTCGTGCGCCGGGGCCGACCACGCGTGCAGCAGCCCCACCGCGATCGCATCGGGCTTCGTCGCGCGGACGCGGCGGACCACGCTCGCGATCTCGCGCGCGGTGAGCGGCGTGAGCACGCCGCCGCCGGCCGCCAGCCGCTCGCGCGCGCCGATCCTTCGCTCGCGGGGGACGAGCGGGGGCTTTCGCGCCGGCTGGAGCGCATAGATGTCGGGCCGATCCTGGCGGCCGATCTCGAGCACGTCCTCGAAGCCGGCCGTGGTGACCAGCGTCACGCGCGCGCCCTTGCGCTCGAGCAGCGCGTTCGTGGCCACGGTGGAGCCATGGCGCACGCGCGTGCCGCGACCGGCGCCGGCGCGGGATAATCCCGCGAGCACCGCCTGTGCCGGCGCTTTCGGCGTGGACGGCAGCTTGAACGCCACGCGCTCGCCGCCCCGCCACGCGACCACGTCCGTGAACGTGCCGCCGGTGTCGATGCCGATGGCGCTTGCAGCGCCCTCGCCTCCGGCTCGGTGTGATGGGCGCAGGGGGCGACGCTGCTGCCGGGCGCTATTGGCCTGCCGGGCGGCGCCCACGCTTCCTCCAGCGCTCGAACAGGAACACCAGCGCGATGACGACGACCAGCGCGAGCAGCGCCCAGTGCGGGACGGGGAACTCGTGCCCGAGCCAGGCGAGCAGCGCGAAGTACGGGATGCCGCCGATCAGCACGGCGAGGAAGTAGCGCGGCAGCGGGTAGCGACCGGCGGCGGCCACGAGCTTGATGGGTCCATCCGGCAGCGGCGTCGCGCGCGCGATCAGGATGGCGAGGAACGTCGCCGAGGGCGAGGCCTTGAGCGCCTGCTCGACCTTGTCGCGGCTCGGCGCGAAGCGCTTGACCCAGGGCCAGTCCGTGGACAGGAGCCAGCGGAAGAGCACGAGCTGGACGGTGCTCCCGGCTCCGGCCGAGGCGGCGCCGAACACGCCCACCTGCCAGGGCTCGTAGTGCGGCGCGTAGGCGAGCAGCAGCGGCGTCGTGAACGCCGCCAGCGTCGCGTTGTCGACGAACAGGAGCAGGCACAGCACGAACAGCGACTCGCCGGGCAACGGACCTCCATGAGCGACGCCGGCACGCGACGCGTGGGGCGCGGGACCGCGGCACCTTGCCGCAGCCGCGGGGCGCGGGCAACACGCCGCTCCCGCCGCTTCGGCGACGTCGAAGTGCGAAGGCCCGCGACCCGGTCGGGGGTCGCGGGCCCTGGCAGGGCGCCGAAGCCTAGGTGATCACCTCGGCGCCGGTGTTGCTCGGCGACGGCGGCGCGGGCGGCGGCGGTGGCGGCGGTGGCGGTGGCGGCGGCATGTCGTTGCGCGGGGCGCCCGCGGGGCGCATGCGCGACCACCAGTTCTGGAGGCTCCGGCGCTGGTATTCGCCTCGCACGAGTGCGCCCGCTCCCAGCGTGCCGAGCAGGACGATCAGGACGATGTGGACGAACGTCAGCAGCCCACCCACGAAGCCGAACACCGGCACGACGTGGAACAGGTGGCTGGCGATGCGCAGCGCGTGGAGCGCGATCCCGCCCCAGATCAGCGACTGGAGCAGCGTCGGTACGCCGCTCTTGAAGCGCGGGTAGATGCGCTGGCCGAGCACGCCGTAGCCGACGATGACGCCCCACACCGCCGCGAGGCAGAAGAACGCGAAGTAGGCGAGCGCGACCGCGACCGCGAGCGGGATGCCGATGAACGTGATGCAGAGCACGGCCATCACCAGCGCCAGCGCGATCACGCTCGGGACGATGAGCGCCCACAGCAGCAGGCCGATGATGAACGATGGCCCCGGCTCGTTCGCGATCTGGTCCAGTGCCGCCTGGGTGCGGCTGGGTGCGAGCTTCGCGAACAGCCACGCGACCCCGAGCATCAGCAGCGCGAACACCGCGCTCGTCAGCATCTTGAAGCCGGTGCCGACCACGGCGAGCACCGGGACGAAGAGCTTGGCGCCCGGCGAGCGCGGCGCGGTCACGCGCTGACCGCCCACCGACGAGCCGGGCTCCTCGGTCAGCGTGCCGTTGATGCAGACCACGTCGCCGTCGACGCGCGCGGTCGACGTCAGCAGCACGTCGCCGCCGACCGCCGTGACCTGGCCGGTGACGTGGCCGTTCACCGTGACGTCACCGCCGAAGTTCACCACGTCGCCATCGATGAGCTGGCCCGACTTGACCGTGACATCGCTGCCGAAGCGAACGAGGTTGCCGTTCGTGGTGCGGACGCCCGGCGGCTCGGGCGGCTCGGGCGGTTCGGGGATCTCGATATTCTCGGGGTTTTCGCTGCCGCTCGGGGGGACCACGATCGGCGGCGGCGTGACGTGGCCACGGCGTCCGACGCGGGCCGAGTCCGCGGTCGGCGCCATCGACGTGCGATCGAAGCTGGATGCGCTCTCCGGCGAGACGGGTCGGAAACGCATGGTGCGCTCGGTCGCCGCACTCGGTGCAGGCCCTCCGGGGACCGCGAGCAGCAGCGCGACCAGCCATGTGCCCCCGAGCCCACCCATGGGAAGCCTGCGCATCTCGATCCCTCCGCTCGTCACACGCTCGACGCCGGATGCCCCACGCGCTCGGTTCCCGGGATCGCGCCCCGCCTCGGGCGGGTGTGGCCGGCGTGGACCAGCCGGCCGCTCCCGGGGCGGGTCGCAGGCGGGGAGCCTGGACTCACGGGGCTGCTGAACCTGACCCTCCCCCGTACGCCGAGGGTGCCCCCAGGGTTGCCGCTGGGGCGGAGAAAAACCAAAGGGGAGTCGCGTCTTGCGCGACTCCCCCGGTCACACACGAGTCCATGAAGGCCCTTAGTGCTTCGTCGTATCGGCGGACATCATCGACGTGGAGTCACCACCCATCGCCGTGCTATCGGCCATCGTCGATGTCTCGGTGGCCGCCGGCGGGGTCTCCTCCGCCTTCTTGCCACAGCCCATCGCGAAGGACGCGAGGGCAAGCGCCATCAGCGCCAGAGCAAAAAGCTTACGCATCGTGTGCACGTTCACCTCCTCTCACGCTGCCGTCCCGTCGATCGCCTGGGACGGCCGTGTTGTTCTGTCAGTAAGTCCATGACTCAGAAAAAAACACCACTAAGTGCAAGCGGTGTCGGTCCGGCACGATCCTAGAGTGTGTCAGCAGGGTGTCTGCGGGCCGTGTCGGCGTGCGTTTTCGCCACACCTGCCTGCAAAAGCGACCCGCAGGCTAGGGACAGACCCCCGGCTTGTCAACTGGACGCCCCGGTTCCGGGCGCTCGGAGCGGGCGCGGAAGCCGCTGCGCGAGAGCGTGTTGCGAGACCCGTCGCATCGGCCATCAACGCCCGCGCGGCGCGCTCCCGGAGCGCATCAGCTTCGCTGCCGGGCTCTCGGGGAGCGGCTGGAGCCCCGGCGGCGGATCGTGAAGCACGTGCGGCCGATAGAGCGCCAGGCTGAACGTGGGGCTCGTGGCGGGCGTGTGGCAGCCGCGGCAGGTGGACTCGGCGACACGGTTGCCGTTCGCGATCCACTGCCGGTGGTCGCTCCCCCGGCCGTGACACGCCTCGCACTGGACGTTCCCGAAGCGGGCCGCGTCGTCCGTGGTCTGGAAGCCCCCCGGCTCGCCGAGCGCGGTGACATGGCAGGGCACGCACGAGGGTGTGGATTCTTTTCGTTGGTCCGCAAGCGTCTTCCATGCCCGCGCGTGCGCGGTCGTCTGCCATTGGGCGTACTCGCGGGCGTGGCACGTGACGCAGTTGGACATGCCGACGTAGTGCGTGCCGGGCGGGCCGCCGGGTGCGAGCGGCGCGAACGCGGCCTTGCGTACGCTCAACTTCGCGTTCAGCGAGTCCTCGAATGCCTTGACGCTCGCGGCCATCGCCGGCTGCATCGAGTATTCGGGACCGAGCACGACAGTCCTGGCGTCGATCCGCGCCGGCCCGCCGGCAGCGCCGGGCCGCACCTCGGCCACGCCCACCTGCCAGCCCTGGCTGCCGCCGTCGATCACGACCGTCCGACCGATCCGCCGCGCATCGGGGCGGATGGGCACCATGCCGCCGCCGGCCACGAGCAGGTCGATGCCCGGCACGTGCGCGACCAGGCTGTCGCCGCCGGGCCCGCCGAGCTGCGAGAGCAGGACGATCACATGCGCTCCTGCGGCGCGCAGGGAGTCGACGGCCGCGAGGGCGGCGTTCTCGGGCGATGTCGCGACCAGCGAGTCGCGCGCCGGACCGAGGTCGGAGCTCTCCGGCAGGAGGCCGAACGCGCCGATCGCGACGCCGGCGCTGCGGAAGATCCGCCAGCGCTCGAACCCGGGCCCGTGCGTGTCGCGCCGCTCGAGGTTCGCCGCGAGCAGCGCGATCCCCGCGGCCCGCGCGTGCTCGCGCAGGAACGAGTAGCCAAAGCGCAGCTCGCCGGGGCCCACCCCCGCTGCCGCCGTGCCCATCCTGGCCATCGACGCCAGCGTGAACGCCCCCGCGTCGCGTTCGTCGTCGGTCGCGGGGAAGAATCCGCCCGCGTCGAGCGCGAGCACGTCGTGCCGTTCGGCACGCACGCTGTCGAGGAACGCCGCGCGGCGCGCGAAGCCACCCTTCGGCGTGTGGCAGCCGCACGGGCTCGTCTTCGCGATGACGTCGTTCGTGGTCACGATCAGCGCGCGCTCGCCCTGCCGCGCGCAACCGCTGCCCACCGCCCCGGCGATCGCGAACGCGATCAGCAGTACGCGATCGAGCCGCTCACGAGCCCCCAAGCGCCTGCTCCAGGTCGGCCCGGAGATCGGCGACGTCCTCGATCCCGACCGACAGCCGCAGCAGTCCGTCGGGGAAGCCCATCGCCAGCCGTCGCTCGCGCGGCACCGAGGCGTGTGTCATCGAGGCCGGATGGCAGACCAGGCTCTCGACGCCGCCGAGGCTCTCCGCGCGCGTGAACAGCTGGAACCGGTTGAACACCGCGCGCCCAGCCTCGAGCGAGCCGTCGCCGGGAACGATCGAGATCATGCCGCCGAAGCCGCTCGCCTGGCGCTTGGCGAGCGCGTGCTGCGGATGGCTCGGGAGCCCGGGGTAGAACACCTTCGACACCCGCGGATGGCTCGCGAGCAGGCCGGCGAGCTCGCGGGCGTTCTCGTCGTGGCGCTGCATGCGCACCGCCAGCGTCTTGGTGCCGCGCAGCGCCAGGAAGCAGTCCATGGGTCCCGGCACGGCGCCGGCCGCGTTCTGCAGGAAGCGCAGCTGGTCGTGGAGCCCGTCGTCGTTCAGGAGCAGCGCCCCGCCGATCAGATCGCTGTGGCCATTGAGATACTTCGTGACCGAGTGAAACGCCACGTCAGCACCCAGTTCCAACGGTCTCTGGAAAAAAGGCGTCATGAACGTGTTGTCCACGACGGTCAGGATGCCCTTCTTCCGCGCGCGCTCGCTCACCGCGGCGATGTCGGTGAGCTGCATGAGCGGGTTCGTGGGTGTTTCTATGAAGAGAATCTTGGTCTTTGCCGTGAACGCCGCCACGATCCCGTCCGTCGTCGTCGCATCCACGAATGTAAAATCGAGCCCGTGCCGTCTCCACACCTTGTCGAACAGCCGGAACGTGCCGCCGTACGTGTTCTGCCCGCACACCACGTGATCGCCGGCCGAGAGCGTCTGGACCAGCGCGTTCGTGGCCGCGAGCCCCGAGGCGAACGACAGCCCGTGCTTCGCGCCCTCGAGCCCGGCGAGGTTGCGCTCGAGCGCCGCGCGCGTGGCGTTGTGCGTGCGCGCGTACTCGAAGCCCTTGTTCGTGCCCAGCGCCTCCTGGGCATACGTGCTCGTCTGGTAGATCGGCGTCATCACCGCGCCCGTCGTGGGATCCGGCTCCTGGCCGGCGTGGATCGCCAGCGTGCTGATCCCGGGCTTCGTCCCGAGCTTCGTTAGCATCGTCTCTCCAGAATTCTCAGCGTCATGATTCGCTGCCTACAATGAATTGCAACATGTCGAAGCGTGTCAGGATCCCGGTCACCGCGCCGTCGTTCTTCACCAGCACCGCCGCATTGCGCGACGCCAGCAGCCTCGTCACCACGTCGGCCGGCTCGTCCGCGCCCACCACCGGCAGCGGCGGCCCCATGATCGTGTCGAGCGGCAGCTCCAGCGACGCCGGGTTGGCCAGCGCCGATTTCAGGACTTCGCCCTCCTCGAGCGTGCCCACCACGTCGGCGCCGCGGAACACCGGGAGCTGCGAGACGTCGTGCTGCTGGATCAGCGCGAGCGCGCGCTTGAGCGGCTCGCCGGAATCGACCTTGTAGAGCGTGCGGACGCGGGCGTTCTTGCCCGACGCGATATTGCCGACGCGCACGGACGACGGGTCGAGCAGGTGATTGTCGCGCATCCACTCGTCGTTGTGGACTTTCGACAGGTACCGCTCCCCCGTATCGGGGAGCAGCACCACCACGAGGTCGTTCGGCCCGCAGCCCTTCGCCACCTCGAGCGCCACCCAGGCCGCCATGCCGGCCGAACCGCCGACGAAGATCGCGTCCTCGCGCGCGAGCGTGCGCGCCATGTTGAGCCCGTCGTGATCGTTGCAGCTGAGCACGCGGTCGACGACCGAGAAGTCCGTGGCCGTGGGGATGAAGTCCTCACCCACGCCCTCGATCTTGTACGTGTGCGCCTCGCCGATCTTACCGGTCTCCTTGTAGTACTTGAGGATCGAGCCCACGGGATCCGCGCCGATGACCTGGATCTTCTCGTTCATCTTCTTGAGAAAACGCCCCGCGCCGGAGATGGTGCCGCCGGTGCCCATGCCCGCCACGAAGTGCGTGATGCGGCCGCGCGTCTGCTCCCACAGCTCCGGCCCCGTGGTCTTGAAGTGCGCGTCCGGGTTCGCGGGGTTGTGGTACTGGTTCATGAGCACCGCGCCCCGCCGCTCGGTGGAGATACGCTTCGCCACGTTGTAGTAGCTGTCCGGGTGCTCCGGAGCGACCGCCGTCGGGCTCAGGTAGACCTCGGCGCCGAAGGCCTTGAGCAAATTCACTTTTTCGCTCGAGACCTTGTCCGGCATGCAGAACGCGGCGCGGTAGCCCTTCACGGCGGCGACCATCGCCAGCCCGAGGCCGGTGTTGCCCGAGGTGCATTCGACGATCGTGCCGCCGGGCTTCAGGCTCCCGTCTTTTTCAGCCGCCTCGACCATGGCCAGCCCGATACGGTCCTTGACGCTGCCGCCCGGGTTGAACGTCTCCATCTTGGCCAGCACCGGGCAGGGCAGGTTGCGCGCCACGGCGCGCAGGCGCACCAGGGGCGTGCGCCCCACGGTATCGAGGATCGATTCGAAGTAGTGCACGCCCTCGAGGACGTTGCTCACGGCATCGCTCCGGTCTGGGGATGGATCGGGTCGGGAGCGGCCGGCGCGCCCCGCGGTGTGAACGGGGCCGCATTCTCTGGGCCGTGCTGGTTGGGTCCATGCGTCCAGGCCAAGAACTCCTTGTGTCCAGGCCAAGAACGCTTTGCCGCTAAGCCAAGAACGCTTTGCCGCGAAAGACTAGGAGCCGCATGCGCCGCTTGGCAAGCGCGGGCCGAGCCGGGGCCTGGATCCTCCGCGCAACGATCTTCACCGCACGATCCCAAAGAAAAGCCCCCGCACCGTTCCCGGCGCGGGGGCTTCCCGGTCGCTCCCTGTGGGGAGTTTTCTAGTGCCCGGACTTCATCGAAGAATTCGCCGGCTTCGGCGGCAGCGGCGGCATGTTCGCCGGGGTCTTGTGCACGATGTGCGGCTCGTAGATCGCGAAGTCGAACGTCGGGCTCGTGGTCGCGTTGTGGCACGTGCGGCACGTCGTCTCGGTGATCTTCGGCGGAGACGCCGGCATCGCCTCGTGCTGCGTGCCCATGCCATGGCAGTTCTCGCACTGCACGTTCCCGAGTTTCGGCGCGTCGTCGGCGGTCTGGAAGCCACCCGCCTGCTTGTAGCCCACCACGTGGCAGGTCACGCACTCGGGCGTGGATTCCTTCTTCTGATCGACCAGCGTCTGCCACGCCTTGGCGTGATCGGTCTTGAGCCACTGCGCGTACTCGGGCATGTGGCAGCGCTGGCAGACCTCGGAGCCGACGAAGTGGTCCACGGGCTGCTTCGCCGCCTGGCCCTCGCCGCCGGTCTGGGTCGAGGACTGCACCGCGCGCTCCTTCTCGAGCTTGCGCATCTTGTCGTTGAACGCGTCGTTGAAGCTCTTCGTCAGCTGGAGCACTTCCGGCTTCTCGCCCACCTCGGGGCCGAGCACGAACACGTCGTTCTCGCCGGTCTGCATGTGCTTCGCCGCATCCAGCGTGATGATCGTGCGGCCGATGTTCTGGCCCTGCTCCCCGCCGTAGCACGCGACCGTGTTCTTGATCATGCGGCCCTTCTGCAGCACGGGCACGTTGCGACCGCAGATCACGGCGTCGATGCCGTCCACCGCCGTCACCAGGTCCTCGCTCTCGACCTTGCCGAGCTGCGAGAGCAGCACGATCACGGTGGCGCCCTTCTTCTTCATCTCGGGGATCACGCGCGCCGCCGCTTTCGCCGGCTCCTCGAGCGTGAGCGAATCGCGCGCCGGCCCGAGATCGATCTTGTCACTGTTCAGCGCGAACACCCCGACGTTGACGCCGCCCTTCTTGATGATCAGATAGGGCGGCAGCAGCGTCTTCTTGGTCTGCTTGTCCCAGACGTTGGCGTTCGTCATCGGCAGGCGCGAGCGCTTGAGCTGGGCCAGCAGCCAGCCGCGGCCGTACTTCAGCTCCTTCTCGCTCATGCCCACGGCGTCGGTGCCCAGCAGCACCATGCCGTCCATGAGGAACCACGCCTTGTCGCGGTACAGGCTGTCGGCCTCTTCGGGGAAGAAGCCGCCGTTGTCCACGAGCAATACCTGTCCGTACTGCGTCTTCAGGCTGTCGACGAAACTCGCCCGCCGGGCGAGGCCCCCTTTGGGGGTGTGTCAACCACAGGGCTCGTTCTTGCCCTTGACGTCGGTCGTGGACAGGATGATGAGCTTGCCGGGCTCGAGCACCTTGGCCGGCGCTGCAGCACCCAGCAGGGCCGCGGCGATTCCCAAGGCCACGGCGGCGGCGACGAGCCGCACGGTGAGCGACTTCATGGTGTCGGGAGTCTCCTCGTGGGGTGACGCCCGGAGCCGGCAGTGGCTGGCAAGACGGCCTGGCGATCCGGGCAGGCAACCAGTTTAGGGAGAGCCTTTCCGGGGGTCAATTCAAGTCCTCGTGAGGCCTCTCGCCCGGACCCGCCCTCGGGGAACGGGTCCGGGCGAGGCGCAACGTCCAACGTCAGGGCGTCCCCGGCGCCGCGGCGGCCGCCGGCGGCGCGTTCTTCACGTATCGGTCGATCCAGTCGAGGGCTCGAGCCCAGTAATCGAGCACCGTCTCCCTGGCCGCCGGGCCGTGGTCCTCGTAGGCATACTCGATGAGCTGGGTCGTCTTGCCGAGGCCGTTCAGCGCCTCGAACAGCCTCTGGCTCTGGATCGGGTTCGTGCCCACGTTGGTGTCGTCCTGGTTGTGCATCAGCAGCAGCGGCGCGTCGATCTGGTTGGCGTAGAGGAACGGCGACATGCCCAGGTAGGTGTCGCGCGCCTCCCACAGGTTACGCGTCTCCGCCTGGAACGTGAACGGCGTCAGCGTGCGGTTGTAGGCGCCGTCGCTGGCCCACCCGGCGCGGAACAGCTTGGTGTGCGCGAGGCAGTTCACGGTCGAGAACGCGCCATACGAGTGCCCGGCCACCGCGATCCGGTCGCGATCGGTGAAGCCGCGCCTCACGCACTCGTCCACCGCCGCCTTCGCCGAGCGCTGGAGCTCGGCCACGTACTGGTCGTTCGTGCCCACGATGGCGAGGTCGGGCTTGACGACGGCGTAGCCCTGCGTCACCAGCACCTCCGGGTTCAACGGGCTCTGCGACGGGAACCGATTCGTCGACGTGCGGTTCTGCGACGCGGCGGCGGCCGAACGGAAGTCGTTGGGATAGATCCAGAACAGCGTGGGCAGCGGCGGCGAGCCCGGCTTCCAGTCGGGCGGCAGCACGACCTCGGCATTGAGCACCACGCCGTCATCGCGCTTGAACGTGAACTGCTGGCGGCTCGCGCGGGACAGCGACTCGAGCGGGTTCTTGAACGCGCTGATCGCCGTGGCCTTGCTCGAGCCCGACTTGCGCAGGAACCAGTTCGGCGGTTCGGTCGCCGTCTGGGCCAGCGTGATGTAGCGCTTGGCGTCCGCCGCGAGCACGGTGACCGGCGCCTCGAGCCGCTTGAGATCGCTCTGGAAAATACGCTTCGGCTTCGCGAGGTCGAACCTGCAAAGATCCAAGAACGGCCGCGCCCCGTCGGCCTGGAATCCGTCGCCCATGCGGTAGTAGCCCTTGCCGTCCGGCGTCGCCCAGACCACGTCCTTGTGGTGTTCGAACTTGAACGCGATACGGCCCGGGTCGTCGTACGCGCCCTCGGTGGAGCGATAGACGAGCGTGGTGAGCTTCGACGGCTGCTTCGCGTCCAGCCAGCTCTGGCGCGCCAGGCGCCGCGGCTCGTAGCTCTCCCACACGAGCACCTTCGAGCCGTCCGCGGTGAATCCCATGCCCTCGATCGGGAACTCCGCGCGCGCGACCTCGACCGCCTCGCCGGTGAACGGCGCGGCGAGCTTCATGATCCGTTCGCTGCCCGGCGGCGGCAGCGACGTATCGCGCACCGCAGCCTGCGCGTTCGCGCCCTGCTTGTCCTCCCACGACGCGAACCACAGCGACTGTCCGTCGGGCGCGAACGTGAACTCGCGCGGGCCCAGCGGCGAGACACTGGCCACGGCGCTGCGGTCGTTGAGCGGCACGTCGCCGATCGGGATCGGCGTTCCGGACCCGGTCGGCCACAGCTCGACCTTGTAGGGGAACAGGTAGAGCGGGAACCCGAGCGGCGCCGGCAGCGTGAAGCGCTCGACGCGCACGTTTTTCTCATCGGGGGACATCTCGCAGTGGGCGAGCGCCAGCGGCTCGCCGATCTTCTTGATCGCACTGCCATCCACGGGCACCCATGCCAATTGGCAAGTGACGATGAACTCGAAACGCGCCTGGTCGTCGGCGGTGCGCAGCACGTCGCGCGACGTGCGCTGCGGCGTGGCGCGGCCGCTGCTCTTGCGGAGCGCAGGGCCCTCGGGCAGCCGGCTCGCTTCAGGCAGGTTCTTGGAATCGTTCACGACCAGCGCCGAGAAGATCGAGGCGTCGTCGTTGGACCATTCCAGGATATTGCCGATCGGGTAGAGCTTGACGCCCTCGACACGGCGCGCGTTCCCGGTCGCGGCCTCGACGATCCAGAGGTCGGCGCCGCCCCTGGCGTAGGCGATGCACGCCACGCGGTCGCCCTTGTTCGACCAGCGGATGGGCCCGAGCTGCACGTCGTTCGGCAGCTTCGCGCGCACCTGCGAGCCGTCCGTGGTCCTGTAGAACGTGAGGCCCGCGGCCGCGTTCTTCAGGCTGATGCGATTCGCCCACAGCTCGGGCAGGATCTCCATGCCCGCGAGCTTGAGAACGGGCTCCGCGAGCACGCTGATCGGGATCAGCGAGCGCAGGTCCGAGACCGCCAGCCAGGCGCCGTCGGGCGAGGTGTTCGGCGCCCCGCGCGGCAGCCGTGGCGCGGTCAGGAGGTCGGCGATGACCGGCGGCGGCGTGCGGTAGACCGCCTCGTCGGAAGCGGTGGCGGCCGGTGCCGCAGGCGCGAGCAACAGCGCGGGGATCAGGAACAGGAACGCGCGAAGACGCATGGGGGGACTCCTCGGGACGCGAACGGGTCGCGGGGTACGTGCTGCCTGGCCCGCTCACTCTAGCGCCGCACGCGGCGACCCGGCCAGCGCTTCCGCGCGCCGGTCGCGGTGCAGTCAGCGGCCGACTCCGATACCCTCGCCGGCCATGGCCACACGCCCCTACGAGACGCTGACCGAAGCCGAGTGGGCCCAGGTCGACCGCATTCACGAGATGCTGGAGGACGGCGAGCTGGACGACGCCCGCCGGGCGTTGGACGTGCTGCTGCGCCAGCGGCCCGACCATCCCGACCTCCGCATCGAGGACGCCACGCTCAAGCTGGAGGCGAACCAGCCCCGGCAGGCGCTCGCGGCGCTCGCTGGCGCCGAGCGCTCCGCCGACCCCGCGCGCTTCTTCTTCCTCCGCGCCATGGCGCACCACGAGCTGTCGCGCTTCGCCGAGGCCGAGGCCGATGCGCTGCGCGCGCTGGTCGTCCACCCGGGCGATCCCGCCGCGCACGACCTGCTGTCGCGCTCGCGCGACCACCTGGGCGATGCCGAGGGCGCCGCCGAGGCTTCGGAGGTGGCCGCCGAGCTGGACGCCGAGAATTATCCGGAGCCGCTCGAGATGAGCGACGTCGAATTCGACGCGCTGGTCGAGAAGGCGATCGCGGACCTGCCGGAGAAGATCCGCGAGAAGCTCGACGAGCTGCCCGTGCTGGTGCAGCCGCTGCCGAGCACCGACATGCTCACCGAGGTGGACCCACCGCTCTCGCCCGACCTGCTCGGCCTGTTCGTGGGCCGCCACATCTTCGCGCAGCTGCCGAGCGCCGTGCCGGGCGCACCGGGGGCGATCTTTCTTTTCAGGAAGAATCTATTGCGTGCCTGTAGCGACGCCGACGAGCTGGCCCGCGAGGTGCGCGTGACCGTGCAGCACGAGGTCGGGCACCTGATGGGTCTGGACGAAGACGAGCTGGAGGACTGGGGGCTGGCGTGAGGACGGGCCGGCACGTGGGCGTTTTTGCATAGAGCCTAAGCCTGTCAATGCAGAGCGAGCTTTGTTCTGTCAGATGCGCCCAGGATTCCCGTGTCCTCGCGACGCTTCTTTTCTTCCATGAATCCAGCACCGTACACGCGCTCTGCCTCGAGCTGATTGTGCGGCCCGCAGCGGAGCCGAACGTTGTCGACGGTCGAGGCTCCACCGCGCGCGACGGGGAGCACGTGGTCGTACTGCAGGAACTTCCGCGACTCGCAGCGGTGTCCGTCGTCGCTCACGTACGTACACTGGCCACGATCTCGCTTGAACACGGCGCGCTTCACGGCGGCCGGGATGTGTCGCGGGTTTCTTGATGCCCGCGCTTTGCGCGGCTTGTCGGCTGCCGCGAACTGAAGTCTCTCCTGCTTCGCGATGAGCTCGTCGAGCGCGCGCTCGAGAAGCTGCGGGATGTCTCCAGTCGGCAACGAGTGCCCCAACAGCTCCTGAGCCCGCTTGATCTTGTCGTATACGACCTGGGAAATCGTGAGCCGAAGCTCGAACCGATCCGGCGATAGCGGCGCGACGCGACGTTGCGCCGCAGGTGGCACCCCCTGGACCGTGATCGGCACGGAATTCTCGGGAGCCACTCGCTCCGGAGCGAGTGCGCTCTCCGCGTTCGCAACAGGTTGCACGGCCGCGGCAGCAGAAGTGGGCACGTCACTTTGGACCGACGTCGCGCCCGCGACCGTGGCCGGTGAGACCGGCACCAGACTCGTTGGTGTGTCGGCCCGTGGAAATCGCCTGGCAAGAAGCAGGCTGATCTGATCGCGGCTCTTCCCGGCCGCGGCCGCGAACAAGCCCTCGGCATTCTCCGGCGTCAGATGGGGCCGAAGCATGAGGATCGCCGTCAGGTGCAACCTGCCGTCGGCCACCATGGCGAAGATGCCGGGATACTGCATGGCGACGCGAGCGGCGCCGATCCGCTTGTAGACCATGTCCTCGGGCATTCCCAGCTTGTCGATGAGATATGTCGAGAGCGAGGGGTAGCCCTGCGAGCGGTGCAGGCCCCGCCGATGCGCCTCGGCGATCAGAGCCAGGAGTTCTGCCGTGCCGGCACGGTCATGGGCAGTGGCGGCGGCGAGCTCTCGGAGCACTACGTGATCGGCGAGGTGCGCGCGCGAGTAGGAGAGCATCGCGAGACTCCGCGGGGGCGGATGGTCGCGGGGGTCCGACATCGTCGCAGATGCCATGCATGCGATGTGTCCCGGCTCTGCAATTTCCGCTGGCGAAGCGGCGCGCCGACTCCATCGCCGCCGCACGCGCGGTGAGCTCGCAAGCCCCACGCATGCCGTCGCGGTAGACTGCTCGCGCATGCCGTTCACGCCCTACCACTTCGGGCCCGGCGCCGCGCTGCACTCGCTCGCCCCGCGACGCATCAGCTTCTTCGCGTTCTGCGCGGCGAACGTGCTCACCGACCTCGAGCCGCTCTACCACCTGCTCCGGCACGAGGGCCGCGTGCACGGCTTCTTCCATACGTACGCCGGCGCCACGGTCACCGCGGCGATCACCGTGATCGCGTTCGCGGCGATGCGGAGGCTGGGAGCGCGGCTCCCCGCCCTCGGGCCGTTCCGGGAGCCGGAGATCAGCCTGGCGGCCGTCGCCGCGGGCGCCGTGGCCGGAACGTGGTCGCACGTGCTGCTGGACAGCATCTTCCACGCCGACCTCGAGCCGTTCGCGCCGTTCAGCGACGCGAGCCCCCTCGTGCATGCGATGTCGCACCGGGCGATCCAGGCGGGCTGCCTGATCAGCGGCGGAGCCGGCCTCGCGATCCTCACGGTTCGCTGGCTCGCCGCGCTTCGCAGCGGGCGCTGACCCGGGGGGAGTCCGCGCGCCCGCCCCGGAGCTACTCGATCGTGACCGTTCCGTGCTCCATGTCCATGCCGCACGCGTAGTGCAGCGTGCCGGGGCTCGCGCCGGTCAGGTCGACGCGCACGGGCGTGTTGAGCGGCAGGTCGTACTTCTTTCCGGTCTCGGTGAAGATGGCTTCCGTCGCGCACGTATTCTGCGACTTGCGCGTGATCACCAGCACGGCGGCTTGGCCTTTCTTCACCACCACGTTCTTCGGCTCGAATCCGTTGTCGGTCACGGCCACCTGGATCTCGGACGGGCCGGAGGCGCCGCAGCCGGCGAGCAGCGCGAGAGCCGCAACGATGAGAAGTCTGCGCATGTCTTGTCTCCAAAGGGGTCTGAGAAGAAAGCCAGTATTCACTCGAGGTTTCGTAAGCGCAATTTTCACTCGAAGCCTCGTAACCGCAACGACGACGTGACCACCGAGACACTCGAGAGCGCCATCGCCAGCGACGCCAACATGGGATGGAGCGCGCCTTCCCAGCCGAACACGGGGCCGATCGCGCCGCCCGTCCTGAGCAGCGGCACCAGGACACCGGCGGCGACGGGGATCAGGACGACGTTGTAGGCAAAGGCCCAGAAGAGATTCACTCGGATCACCTGCATCGTGCGGCGTGCGAGCCGGAGCGCGTCGGGCACGGCCGTGAGATCGCCGCGCAGCAGCGTGAACGCGCTCGCCTCCATCGCCACGTCGGTGCCGCTCGCCATCGCCAGGCCCACGTCGGCGCGGGCGAGCGCGGGCGCGTCGTTCAAGCCGTCGCCCACCATCGCGACCCGCCTCCCTCCGCGCTGCAGGCGCTCGATGGCCGCCGACTTCTCGCTCGGGAGCACTGCGGCCAGCACGCGTTCGCGCGCGATGCCCACCGCCGCGGCCACCGCGGCGGCCGCTTCGGCGTTGTCGCCGGTGATCATGTGCACGCTCAGGCCTTTGCCTGAAAGCTCACGGATCACGCCGGCCGCCTCCGGCCGGACGGTGTCCGAGAGCCCGAGCAGGCCGAGCAGCTCGCCCCCCTCGGCGACGGCGACCACGGTGCGGCCCGCGCGCTCGAGCCGCGTGCGCTCGGCGGCGAGCGGCGCCTCGGAGACGCCGTACTCCTCGAGCAGCGCCGCGCCGCCGACCGCGATCGCGCGACCGCCGGCGAGCGCGTAGACGCCACGGCCCGGGGCGACACCGAAGTCCTCGACCGGCCGCGGCGAGGCCCCGCCCTCGCGAGCGCCGCGCACGATCGCGAGCGCCAGCGCATGCTCGCTCTGGGCCTCTGCGGTGGCGGCCGCCTCGAGCAGGCGGTGCTCGGCCACGCCGGCCGACGTGACGACATCCGTGAGCTGCGGGGCGCCCAGCGTGAGCGTGCCGGTCTTGTCGAACACGATCGTGTCCACGCGCTCGGCGCGCTCGATCGACCCCGCGTCGCGCGCGAGGAGTCCCAGCTGCGCGCCGCGACCGGTCGCGACCACGAGCGCGGTGGGCGTGGCGAGGCCGAGCGCGCACGGGCACGCCACGATCAGCACCGCCACGAGCTTGAGAAGCGCCGGCGCGAGTGAGCCGCCCGCGATCCACCACACCGCGAACGCCAGCAGCGCGACGCCGATCACCGCGGGCACGAACACGGCCGCGATCCGGTCCGCCAGGCGCTGGACGTCGGCCTTCGTGGTCTGTGCGCGCTCGACTTGAGACACGATCTGCATGAGCAGCGAGTCGGCGCCGACACGCTCCGCGATCATGTGGAACGCGCCCGTGCCGTTGAGCGTGCCGCCGGTCACCTCGTCGCCCGGGCCCACGTCCACCGGCAGCGATTCACCGGTGACGAGCGCGCGGTTGATGCTCGAGCGGCCGTCGCGCACGCGCCCGTCCACGGGCACGCGCTCGCCGGGACGCACGAGCAGCTCGTCGCCGGGCTGCACGGCGTCGAGCGGCACGGTCTCCTCGGCGGCCGCCCGCACGCGCACCGCGGTGCGCGGTCGCAGCTCGAGCAACGCCCGCATCGCGCGCGACGTGCCGCTGCGCGCGCGCGACTCGAGCAGCCGGCCGAGCAGGATCAACGCCACGATCGTCACAGACGTGTCGAAATAGATGTCGGGAACGGGCATGGCCATGCCCGGCGCCGTTGCGCGCGCCGCCGCGAACAGCGAAAACGTCGAATACGCGAACGCCGTGAGCGTGCCCAGCCCGACGAGCGTGTCCATGTCGGGCGCGCGCCGCACGAGCCCGCGCCAGAGCCCGAGGAGGAACGGCCAGCCGGCCACGAACTGGACCGGAGTGCTCAGCACGAACTGGGCGAGCGCCTGCTGCCGTGGCGTGCCGGGCAGGACATCGGGCCACAGCATGCCGACGTGCGCGATCACGAACACCGCGCCGCCGCAGCTCGCCGCGAGCAGGAAGCGGTTGCGGACCGCGCGTTCCTCGCGCTCGCGCTCACGCCGCTCGCGGTCGTCCGCGACCGGGCTCGTGACCGGGAACGCGTCGTAGCCGGTGGCGCGAACCGCGGCCGCGAGCCGCGCCGGCAGCTCGTCGGACGCCGACCCCGCGGCCACGTCGGCCTCGGCGCGTTGCGTCGCCAGGTTGACGCGCGCGGCGAGCACGCCCGGCACGCCGGCGAGTGCTCCCTCCACGCGCGCGACGCACGAGGCGCAGTGCATGCCCGAGATGCGCAGCCGGAGTGTCTCCACGGCCGGCGCGGGCTCGCTCTCGCGTCTCAGGGCACCGACGGGCACGAACGCGCCGCTCATCGCTCGAGCGCCTCCGGCGCGACGGCCTGGGCGGGCGAACTCCGCTCCCCGCGCCGCCACTGGTTCCAGCGCCACCAGGTGTAGACCACGGGGATGATCTCCAGCGTCAGGAACGCCGAGGTGAAGAGCCCGCCCACCATCGGGGCCGCCACGCGCTTCATCACGTCGGCGCCGGCGCCCTGCGACCACAGCAGCGGCACGAGGCCGATCATCATCGTTGCCACCGTCATGAGTTTCGGACGCACGCGCTGCACCGAGCCCTCGAGTGTCGCCTCGACGATGTCGTCGAAGCCGCGGATGCGCCCTTCGGCGAGCGCCTTGCGGTAGGCCACGTCGCAGTAGACCACCATCACCACGCCGGTCTGGGTGGCGAGCCCGACGAGCGCGATCAGGCCCACCCACACCGCGGTGGAGAGATGGTAGCCGAGCAGCGCCAGCAGCCACACGCTGCCCACGAGCGCGAACGGAACCGAGGCGAGCACGATCAGCGCCGGCGCCAGCCGCCCGAAGTTGGCGTAGAGCAGCAGCAGCACGAGCAGCAGCGTCAGCGGCACCAGCAGCCGCATGCGCGCCTGCATCTGCTGCAACAGCTCGTACTGCCCCGTCCACTTGAGGAAGTAGCCGGCGGGCAGCTTCACGTCACGGGCCACCGCCCGCTTGGCGTCGTCGACGTAGCTGCCGATGTCGCGGCGCGAGGCGTCCATGTCCACGTAGACGTAGCCCACGAGCATCCCGGCCTCGTCGCGGATCATGGGCGGGCCGCTCGCCACGTGCACGTCGGCCACCTGGCCGAGCGGCACGTGCGCGCCCCCGGGCTCGACCGCGGCGATCTCGCTCATGCCGCCGCCGGCCATGGCGCTCGCGGCGGCAGCCCCGCGATGGATCGGCACCAGCACCTCGCGCAGGCGCTCTATATCCTGGCGCAGGTTCGAGGGGTAGCGGACGTTGATCGTGTAGCGCTCGCGGCCTTCCACCGTGACCGCGATCGGCTCGCCGCCGATCGCGGCCTCGATCACGTCCTGGACGTCGCCGAGCGTGAGGCCGTGGCGCGCGAGCGCTTCGCGGTCGGGCACGATGTCCACGTAGAGCCCGCCCGTGTTGCGGTCGGCGTACACGCTGCGCGTGTGCGGCACGGCCGCGAGCGTGTGCTCCAGTTCGACGCCGAGCTTTTCTATCTGATTCAGGTCAGGGCCAAAGATCTTGACGCCGATCGGCGTGCGCACGCCGGTCGAGAGCATGTCGATGCGCGTCTTGATCGGCATCGTCCATGCGTTCGTCCAGCCCGGCAGCCGCACGGTGCGGTCCAGCTCGGCCACCAGCTCGTCCCACGTCATGCGCCGCGAGTCCGGCCACGCCACGCGCAGCGCCGGCTCCGTCCACGCCGGCACCCGCCGCGACCACCAGCGATCGTGGTGCAGCATGCGCCACTGCTCGCGGGGCTTGAGCTTCACCACGGTCTCGACCATCGACAGCGGAGCGGGATCCGTGGGCGTGCTGGATCGGCCGCTCTTGCCGAACACGGTTTCTACCTCGGGGAACTCCCGGATCAATTGATCCTGGATCTGCAGGCTGCGTTTCGCCTCTTCGATCGAGAGATTCGGGAACGTCGTCGGCATGTAGAGCAGGTCGCCTTCCTGGAGCGGCGGCATGAACTCGTGGCCGAGGCGCGACGCCATGGGGATCGCCGACAGCACCGCGGCGAGGCCGATGGCGATCGTGGTCTTCGGGTTCTTGAGCGCCACCCACGCGAACGGCCGGTACACGGCGATCAGCGCGCGCGACACCGGGTGCTCGTGCTCGGCGCGGATCCGCCCGCGCACGAACAGTGTCATGAGCGCGGGCGCGAGCGTCACCGAGACCAGCGCCGCGAACGCCATCGCGAACGTCTTGGTGAACGCCAACGGCTTGAACAGTCGCCCGGCCTGGCCGTTCAGCGCGAAGATCGGCAGGAATGCCACCGTGATGATCAGCAGCGAGAAGAAGATCGGCGGCCCGACCTCCTTCGCCGCCGCGATGACGACACGCGTGCGGTCGCTGCCCGGAGGCGCCGTCTCCAGGTGCTTGTGCGCGTTCTCCACCAGCACGATCGCGGCATCCACCATGGCGCCGATGGCGATCGCGAGGCCGCCGAGGCTCATGATGTTGGAGTTGATGCCAAGGAAGTGCATGGGCACGAACGCCAGCGCCACGGCCACCGGGAGCGCGAGCACCGGCACGAGCGTGCTTCGCAGGTGAAGGAGGAAGATGAAGATGACGAGGCTCACGACGATCGCCTCTTCCACCAGCGTGTGCCGCAGCGTCTCGATGGCGCGGCTGATGAGCGCCGAACGGTCGTAGACGGTCTTCACCTCGACGCCTGCCGGAAACGAGGGCTTCAGCTCGGCCAGTTTCTTTCGCACGCGCTCGATCACCTGCGCGGCGTTCTCGCCGTAGCGCATCACGATCGTGCCGCCCACCGCCTCGCCCTCGCCGTCCAGTTCCGAGACGCCGCGCCGGATGTCGGGGCCGAACGCCACGCGGCCCAGGTCGGCGACGCGGATCGGCGTGCCGGAGCGGCGGTCCACGCCGACCGCGACCCGGCGCAGGTCGTCCAGCGAGGTCACGTAGCCGCGCCCGCGAACGAAGTACTCGCGGCCCGACATCTCGATCACGCGCCCACCCACCTCGCGGTTGCTGCGGCGGATGGCGCCCGCGACGTCGGCGATCGCGAGCCCGTACGCGTGGAGCCGCGCCGGGTCCACCTCGACCTGGTACTGGCGCTCGTAGCCGCCCACCGACGCCACCTCGGCCACGCCGGGCACGCTCGCGAGCGCGTAGCGCAGGTGGAAGTCCTGGAACGCGCGCAGCTCGGCCAGGTCGTGACGCCCGCTCCGGTCCACGAGCGCGTACTGGTAGACCCAGCCCACCGCGGACGCATCCGGCCCCAGCGTGGGGCTCACGTCCTCGGGCAGCCGGCCGCGCAGCGTGCTCAGGTACTCGAGCACGCGGCTCCGTGCCCAGTAGAGGTCGGTGCCCTCCTCGAAGATCACGTAGATGAAGCTCATGCCGAACATGCTCTGGCCGCGCACCGCCGTGACCTTCGGCGCCGCGAGCAGGCTGGAGACGATCGGGTAGGTGACCTGGTCCTCGACCAGGTCGGGGCTCCGCCCCATCCACTCCGTGAACACCACGACCTGCGGATCGGAGAGATCCGGCAGCGCGTCCACCGGCACGCTGCGCATGGCGAGCACCGCGGCCACGAACACGATCGCCGACAGCACGATCACCAGCCCGCGCCGCTGCGCGCACCATTCGATGAGTTTCGCGATCATGGCGACCTCAGTGCTGGTGTGGGGAAGCGGATGAGTCGGCGCCGAGCCCCGCGATCGCGGCCTTGAGCCGGCTCTCGGAGTCGATCAGGAACGAGGCGCTCGCCACCACCGTGTCGCCCTCGGCGAGGCCGCGAAGCACGGTGACGCGGTCGCCGTCACCACCGGCGGTCCACACCCGGCGCGGCTCGAATCGCCCGCCGCCGCGCGCCAGGAACACGTACGAGACCTCGCCGGTGTTCACCACCGCCTCCACGGGGACGACCAGCGCCGCGACGCCGGGGCCCGTGGAGACCTCCACGCGACCGTACATGCCGGGGCGCAGCCGGCCGTCGCGGTTGTCGAGCACGAGCCGCGCTTTCAGCGTGCGCGTCTCGTTGGAGATCGTCGGATAGATGAAGTCGATGCGCGTATCGAACGATCGCCCCGGCAGCCCGTCGGCGGTGAACCGCGCGCGGTCCCCCACCTTCACGCGACCCAGGTCCATCTCGTAGAGGTCGACGAGCACCCACACGCGCGAGAGATCCGCCACGGTGAAGAGCGGCGTGTCGGCCTCGACGTACTGGCCCTCGACCAGGTTGCGCTCGAGCACCGTGCCGGTGACCGGCGAGCGCAGCGCGAGGCGCGAGGAGGCCTGGTGTTCGCGCTCCAGGCGCGCCACCTCGTCGTCGGGCACGCCGAGCAGCCGCAGCCGCTCGCGGGAGGCGTCGTGCGCGCCCGCGTCGTGGCCCCCTGCGCCCTCGCCCACGCCCATCGTGATCAGGTACTCGCGCTCGCTCTGGTAGAGCTCCGGGCTGTAGAGCGAGAGCATCGGCTCGCCCTGTCTCACGAGCTCACCCGTGCGGTTCACGGCAACGTCCTGCACCCAGCCCGCGACCCGGAGTTGCACGCGCTTCATGCGCGTCTCGTCGGGCGCGACGAAGCCCACGAGCGCCGAGCCCCTGCCGACGGAGCCCACCTCGACGCGCGCGAGCCGGACGCCGATCCGCTGCGTGCGCTCGGCCGGGATCTGCACGGTGGCGAGCCCCGGGACGTCGCCGCCGTGCGCGTCGTCGGCTCCCGCCGATCCGGAGTCGACGCGTTCCAGGCTCATGCCGCAGATCGGGCACTCGCCCGGCTTGTCACTCGTATAGCTCGGGTGCATCGGGCAGCGATAGAGCACGGCATTCGACGTGCGCCGGGCCGCCGCGGACGAGCCGGCGGTGCGGCCCAGCTCCACGCGCCACGCGACAAAGCTCGCGATCGACACGATCGCCAGCAGCGTGAGCCCGCCGAACAGCACCCAGCGGACGGTGTTCATGAGCCCCGCACCGGGCGGCGGCTGGTGCGTGGGATGGGGTTCCTGCTCCGGCGCGTTCACGGCTGCCTCCGTTGGCTTTCGGCGCCCGCGTCGGGAACGCGCACGCCCACGAGCTCGGGGCGTGCGGTCACCACGAGCAGGCGTGCGAGCGTGCCCGCCAGGTCCTGGTGAGCGCGCGAGGTCTCGAGTTCCTGCGCATAGCTGGCGTGCGCGGCATCGAACACGGCCGCCAGGTCGTTGGCCCCGGCCTCGTACGCGCTCCACGCCGCGGCGAGCGCGCGGCGCTGCGCCACGAGCACGGTGTCGGTGAGGAGCCCGATCGAGCGGCGTGCGGCGCCGGCGCGCGCGCGCAGCGCCACCAGCTCGCTCTCCAGCTCGAGCGTCATCGCCCGCCGCTCCGCCTGCACGGCGTCGGCCATGGCCAGCGCCTCGGTCGCCTCCGCGCCCTGGCGGCTGCCCACACCCAGCGGCAGCTCGAGCGACACACCGGCGCTCCACATGTCGTCGTTCGCAACGCCGGGCATGGCCATGCCCGGCGCCAGCGGCTCGCGGAAGCCGTACGACGCGCGTAGCGTCAGGTCGGGCCACGCCATCCGGCGCGCCGCGCGTGCCATCTCCCGCCGGCCCGTCTCCCGCTCGCCGAGCGCGCGCACGCCGGGATGCGACGCCACCGCCGCACGCCAGCCCGCGGCGCTGTCCGGCGCCAGCGACTCGGGCGGCGCCGAGAGCTCGTTGCTCGCGCCGCCCGCGTCCCGGCCGCGCAGCGCGTCGAGACGGGCCCGCGCCGCGCGCGCCTCGGCGGCGAAGTTCACGGCGTCGGCCACGAGCCGCGCGCGCTCGGCCTCCACGCGCAGCAGGTCGTCGAGCCGGCCGCGACCGGACTCGTAGCGCGCCCGCGCCGCCGACGCCATCTTGTCCATCACCTGCTGGTGATCGCGCGCCGCCGCCGCGCGCATGCCGGCGAAGTAGGCATCGGCGTATGCCGTCCATGCGTCGCCGAAGCGCTGCCAGCGCGTGTCGTCCACGTGCGCCTGCGCCGCGCGCGCATCGCCTTCCGCGGCACGTCGTGCCAGCGCGCGGCCGCCGAACAGGGGGACGCGCTGCTCGAGCCCCACGACTTTCATCGTCATCGGGTCCTGGTCGAAGCCACCGCTCACCGGCACGTTCTCGGCGGCGACCTCGAGCATCGGCGCATCCCAGGCGCCGGCGCGGCGCGCGCGCGCCCACGCCGCGCTCGACTCGTGACGACCGGCCGCGACCGACGGGTTCGCCGCATCCACCTCGGCGAGCACCGATTCGAGCGCGAGCGTGACCCCACTCACACTTGGCGCGGGCTCCGCGTGCGCAGAAGACGAGCACACGAGGAACGCGACGAGCAGCACGCGCGGCGACAGCTGGAACATGGACGACTCCTTGCAGGTGCGAGGTGGCGAGCGCGTCCCGTTCGCTTCAAGGGACGCGCCGGTTCACACACGCGGTGCGGGCACCCGGGGCACCCACGCGAGGCGTGGATCCGGGTCGGCACCGCCGCACGCGGGAGACCCGGGTGGCCCACGCCCATGCGTGGGGCCGGGACTGGAGCCCGCCTGCGCTCAGGCCTGTGGAGGCGCGCGAAGGCCCGCCGGAGCGGACCGCTGCCGATCGACCCGTGGTCCGGTGTCGATCGGCGCCCGCGGCACACTCACGCGGGCGGGCGGCGCGAGCAGCGCCGCGGAAACCATGAGGAACGTGGCCGGGGCCACGCACGCGAGCGGCTGCGACAGCGTGGGCGCATCCGCGTTGTGCATGGCCTGGTCGCACGGCATGGCGCCCGGAGCCTTCGCCGGGCCCGACGCGCCGCCCGTGGGCAGCGCGCGGCAACAGGCGTGCGCCGCGGACGCGTGGAACGAAGTGAGGCGCGGCACGCAGGTGGTGAGCATGCAGAGCTGGCCGCTCACGAGGAGCGCCAGTGACGCGAGCACGGCAACTCGCCAGAGCGTGCCGACTCTCATCGCGTCCTCCTCTGCATGGGGGTGCTTCACCGTGACATCCCCGGCACCGCGCCTCGATACGAGCCTGCGCACCCGCGCCGGCTCGAGACCCAGCATGGGGGAATCATCGGCAACATGGCAACAGCCCCGGATGTATGAAACCGTTTTCTTGACCCGGGCGGGACGAATCAGGGACGCAACGGCCGGAAACGAGCCACAACGGGCCGCTTCGGGGTGTTCGAAGGTCGCATGTGACTGAACGGCGTGCAGGCTCAGAGGACCCCGTCGAGCACTTCGTCGACGCCGATCGTGCCGTGGCCACAGCGGCCGCACGGGATGCGGAACCGTCGCAGGTCGGGGCGCGCCAGCGCGCCGGCGAGCGCCGCACGCGCCCGCTCCGGCTCGCCCGCGGCGATCGCCGGGGCCGCCTCGCCGAGCGCGCGCGCGACGTCGGCGAGCGCGGCGCCGGCCAGCGCCGGCTCGGCCGCGAGCGCGCCCGCCTCGCTGGCCGCCAGCGGCTGCGCCACGCGCGCGGCCTCGTCCGGCGCGCCCACCCGCACCCAGCCCACGAGCACGAGCGCGCGGTCCCAGAACGTGTCGTGCTCGAGCTGGCGCTCGGCCGCGCGCAGCAGCGACCGCTCCGCGTCGCTGGCGTGGCGCGGCTCGCGGTCATCGGTCGCCAGCGCGCGCGAGACCAGCGACGAGAACAACAGCCGGCCCACCGTGGGATCGCTCCAGTAGGCCGAGGGCTCGTCGGCCTCGGCCCGCGCGCGCGCGATCGCGCCGGCATCCGGCACGTCGGTGCGGCCCTTCACCGCCGCCACGACGAGCAGCGCCGCCCGGCTCCAGCGCGCCGCGAACGAGTGGCCGGCCCGCCGGAGATCGTCCCCCGCCTCGTCGAGCAGGCCGGCGCGCGCCAGCAGCGCTCCGCGCGCGAGGCGCGCGCGCTCGTCCTCGCCCGTGGCGAGCACGGTGCCCCAGGCCGCGATCGCTGCGTCCGGATCGCCGGCGCGCTCGTGCGCGATCGCACGCGCGGCGTGCACGCGCATGCTGGCGGATCGGGACCCGGTCGCCGTCACCGGCGCGGCCAGCACGGCGCGCCAGTCCCCGCGCGCGAGCGCCGCGAGCGGTGCGCGAAGCGCCGCGGGATCGTCGGGCTCGGCAGCCGGCGGCGTGAGATCGGTGAGGAACACCGGCCGCTCGGGGAGCAGCGTCGCGAGCGGTGCCGCAACGCCGGCCCACGCCGCGAGCACGGCGTCCAGGTGCTGGAGCATCCCCCACAGTTCCACGAAGCGCGGCGCGGCGGGAAGCCGCGCGCCGCAATGCGCGCACCGTGTCGCCGGGTGCGGGGCCGCGGCCAGCGATTGCGCGCGCTGGCACGCCTCGCACCAGGCGTCGAACCCGCGCTCCCCCGCGCCCACCCAGGCCGCCGCGTCACAGCCGTCGCACGCCAGGCGCCAGCGCGGGCCGCTACTGGATGCCACCGATGCTCTGCTGGCGGGTACCGCGCTCGTAGTAGACCTCCTTCTGCTCGCGGATGCCGAGGTGGAAGAAGTACTCGGTCTCGCCGCGGGGGTTGAACGAGCGCGAGAACGTCGCCTCCCAGCAGTGGATCCGGCGCGTGATGTTGAACCGCTGCAGCAGCACGAGGTGCTGGGTCAGGTCGTAGCCGGCCTGGTAGTCGAACGTCCAGTTGTCGGTGAGCTGGTAGCGGAGCACGCCGTTCAACGTCTCGTGCGAGCTCCACCGGGAGCTCGAGAAGTAGCCGCCGGAGTACGAATACGAGAGCGCGGCCGACCAGGTCTCGCGGAAGTCGTCCGGCTCCTGCGACTCCACGTAGTAGCCGCGCTGCGGCAGCTGGTCGGTGGCGATGCGCGGCGACTGCGGCTTGCCGCTGCCGCTGCTGTTGAAGCTCGAGCTCAGGTTGTAGCTGAACGACTGGAGCGGCCGGCCGCTGTAGACGTCGATGTTCGCGCTGGCGTCACCGTTCACCCAGCCCGGCGGCTGCAGGCGCATCCCGGTGAGGATCTGGCTCAGCCCGTGCTTGGCCCCGTTCTCGCGCCACAGGAAGTCGTAGCTGCCGCTGGTGGTCCACGAGAGCAGGTTGTCCAGGCGTCGCACGTGCTCGCCGCTGCCGAGCTTGGCCTGGAAGCGCTGGTCGATCGCGAAGTTCGTGCGCACGGCCTTCCGTCCCGAGAAGATGCCGATGTCGCTGATCTGGTCGAAGCGCTCCTGGCGGACACCGTTCGAGTCCACGAACGTGAGCCCGGGGAACTCCGGCGAGTAGACGATGTTCGCGGTCGGCGTGAGGATGTGGCGCATGCCGAACCCGGGGAACGGCATCTTCATGGTGCGGTAGAGCGTCGTCCCCAGCCCGGCGCTCGCCTGCCACGTCGCCGCGGGCACCACCTTGTTGCCGAGCTTGTCGTGATCGAACACGACCGCGTTCCCGAACAGCGACGGCGAGAAGTTGATCCACCCGAACAGCCGCCGCGAATCCGAGAGCGCGAACGTCGATGCCGCGCCCTGCCGCCGGCTCACGGTCTCGCCGACCACGGTCGATGAGTCGGGCTGCCCGGCCGCGTTCGTGAAGTGCACGGTGTCGGTGACGACGCCGCGGCGCTCCTCGAGCGCCAGGAACCGCCCGCTCAGCGTCATGTACGTGCTCGCGAGCAGCTTGCCCACGGGCCGGTCCTTGATGAAGCCGTACGAGCCCAACGCGCGCGTCGGCAGCGACGCCGACAGCGACGGGTAGCTCACGGTGAGGCTCGGCAGCGTCGCCGTCTGGCCGATCTTCGGGAACACCGAATTCGTGCCCTTCGGGTCCTCGAGCGGCTGCGTCGCGTCCAGGTCCTGGCGACGGTCGACGATGGCGTTGAGCGAGATCCAGTCGGCGTAGTGCGAGAGCTGCGCGTTCGAGTTCAGGAACCGGTTCAGCCGCTGGCCGATCGGGAGGTTCGAGAACGCGCTGTTGTTGTACTCGCGGCTCGAGACGAAGCTGCCGAGCGCCGAGAGCCGCGTGCGCTCGCCGATCGTCTGCTGGTGCGTGCCGTAGAACTGGTAGTTCTCGTGCGCGCCGCCGAACGCGTCGGTGCTGCGGTCGAAGCGGCCCTCCATGTGCCCGTCGAACGCATACAGCAGTTTGTAGTTGGCCTCACCGCGCGCCGCCCAGCCGGAGGGGGTCGTCGCCGTGCCCTGGTAGTAGTCGCCCGCCCCGGTGACGTCGAAGTAGTCGTTCGGCGCCCAGTAGTAGCCGCCGTTGCGGACGAACTGGCCGGTGGTGGTGTTGAAGCCGAACTCGACCTGCGGGAACAGGAAGCCCGAGTGCCGGCCCGGCTTGATCGGGAACACCCAGAACGGCAGCGCCAGCACGGGCACGTTGCGCACGTAGAAGATGACCGGCTTCGCCACCATCTTGTCCTTGAGGTAGATCTTCATGTAGCGCGACGAGAAGTGGTAGTGGGGCTGCTCCAGGTCGCACGTGCTGTAGGCGCCGCCGAGCACGTCCAGCTCGTTGTCGGTGGCCTTGCGGATCTCCTTGCCGTGATAGAGGCCGCGCTCGTACTCGGTGGTGGCCTGGTAGACCGTGCCCACCTTGCGGTCGAGGTCGTAGGTCATGAGCTGGCCGTTCAGCTCGTCGCCCTTCTCCACGATCTGCGGCTTGCCCTCGGCGACCAACGTGTTGCGCTGGCTGTCGAACTCGACGCGGCGGGCGTGCAGCTCGAGTTCGCGGTAGCTCAGGTGCGCGTCGCCGTCGAGCACGATCTTGTTCTTCGGGATCACGAACTCGATGCGGCGGCCGTCGTAGGCCACGCGCTCCTGGCGCGCAGCTGCGGTGTCGCCCACCGCGACCGGCGGCTGGTAGTCGCCGGTGGCGCCGCCCTGCACGCGCGCGCGGTCGATCTTCTTGTCCTTGAAGAAGACGACGATCGTGTCGCCCTTGGTGACGTTGCGTTCCGCGGTCTTCCCCTCCTTCGGGCTCGCCGTGTACTCGTTGTGCGCCTTGCCGGTGGCGACGAGGCTGTCGATCGTGGACTCGCCGACGAACATGTCCACCTGGGCGCCGGTCAGCCGGCTCGTCTCGCCCTTGTTCGTCTCGCGCGCGCCGGCGTAGTCGATGACCGCGCCGCCGCGCACGATGACGCGCTCCAGCTTGCGCTTGACCGCGATCGTCTCGAGCGTGTCGCCGGTGACCTGCGTCTCGTTGTCCCAGGCGCGCGGGCTCCCCAGCAGCACGCCGCGGCCGGTGTTGTCGTCGAAGCGCGCGTAGTTCGCGCTGGCGCGCAGCGTGTCGCGGTCGACGCGGACCGAGTCGATGGCCTCGGCGATGCGCGTCTCGGAGTTCACCTTGAGGAGCCGCGCGCGCAGCACGGTCTCCTTGTTGTCGTCGTCGAACGCGCGCATCAGCGGCTCGCCGGTCGCGGTGGCGAGCTTCGTTCGCCGATCGAAGTCCACGGCCTTCGCCTCGATCTGGATCTTGTTCTCGTCGTCGTTGCCGATGACGTGGCCGCGGGCACGAACGACCATCGAGTCGCGCTGGTAGAACGCCTCGTCGGCCACGAGGCGCTGCTTCTTCTCCTGGCCGCGCACGCCGCCCGTGAGCTGCGCGCTGCCGTTCTTGCGGTCGTACCAGCCCTGGGGCGCCTTGAGCGTGGCGTCGCGGTCGGTCACGACCACGTTGCCGCGGAGGTCGAGCCGGTCCTCGTGCTCGGAGAACGTCGCCTCGTCGCAGGTGACGTTCGCCGTCGAGTCGCGCAGGCGGACGTTGCCCTCGAGGTAGACCATGCCGGTGGCGCGCTCGTAGCGGCCGCGCTCGGACTGGAGTCGCGTGCGCGTGCGCGTGATCGTGACCTTCTCGAGGAACAGGACGTCGCCGTTCGGCCCGCGGCCGCCGGTCATGCGGTCCGCCTCGATGCGGTACGGCGGCTCGGGCGCGGCCTTGGCGCCCTTCTTCGCCGGCGTGGCCCGCGTGGTGATGACCACCGCCGAGTCGCGCTTCGTCGCGATCACGACCGCGGTGTCGGGCTTCGCCGCCGCACTCGTGGAGGTGTCGCCACGAACCGCCGCCGTGTCCGGGCGGGCGGCCGTGACCGTGTCGCGCGCCGGCACCGCCACCTGCGCGGCGAGCGGTGTGGCGAAGAACCCAAGCAGCACGGCGACAAGAGCGAACGACTCGGCGACAAGCCCGAGCCGCCAGGCGAGGGCTTCCAACATGCGCCTCACACCTGCTCTCCCGGGGCGCCGCCCTTCGCGCGCATCGCCTCGCCCACCGCGAACAGCGAGCCGCACAGCAGCACGCGCGCGCGCCCCGTGCGCGCGAGCGCAGCGTCGATCGCCGCCGGCACGTCGCTGGCGGCCTCGGCCCGCCAGCCCGCGTCCGTGGCCAGCGCGACCAGCTCCTCGGTGGTGAGCGCGCGCTCGTTCGCCGTGCGCGTGACCAGCAGCGCGGCGCCCGGCGCCAGCGAGCGCAGCCGCGTCAGCATCGCGCGCACGTCCTTGTCGCGGCCCGCCGCGAACACGATCGCGGCCGGTGGCGCGAGCCCCAGGTCGTCGCTCCAGGCCGAGCACAGCCGGCGCATGCCGTCGACGTTGTGCGCCCCATCCCACCACAGGCGTGGTTCACCCGGGCAGGGCTCCAGCCGGCCCGGCCAGCGCGCCCGGGCGAAGCCCTCGCGCACCGCCGCGAGGCCGATGGGGACACCCTGCCTCGAGAGCTCCGAGAGCACGGCGAGCGCCGTGCGCGCGTTCTCGCGCTGGTGCGCACCCCGGAGCGACGTCTGCACCTGGAAACGTCCCCACGGGGCGCACTCGACCTCGAGCCGCGTGCCCCACTCCCCCTGCTGCGTGGTCGTCACGTGCGCGACGTCACGGGCGTGCGCCAGCGGCGAGCCCACCTCCGCCGCGCGCCGCGCGATCACCGGCGCGGCGACGTCGTGTTCGACGCCGGTCACCGCGGGCACGCCCGGCTTCAGGATCCCCGCCTTCTCGAACGCGATCGCGGCGTGCGTGTCGCCCAGCAACTCGGCATGGTCGAGCCCGATCGACGTGATCACGGACACGGCCGGCTTCAGCACGTTCGTGGTGTCGAGCCGGCCGCCGAGCCCCACCTCGACGACCGCCCAGCGCACGTCGTGGCGCCGGAAGTGGTCGAACGCGAGCGCCGTCGCGACCTCGAAGAACGTGCACGCGGAGGCCCCCGGCAGCGCTTCGATGGCGTCGAGTCCCGCCTCCAGCTCCGCCTCGTCCGCCCAGCGGCCGTCGACGCGGATGCGTTCGCGGAAGTCGACGAGGTGCGGCGACGTGAACAGCCCTGTGCGCAACCCCGCCGCGCGCAGCACGCGCTCCACCAGCGCGCACACGCTGCCCTTGCCGTTCGTGCCCGCCACGTGCACGGCGGCGAAATGCTGCTCGGGAGCCCCGAGCCCCGCGAGCAGCGCGCGCGTGCCGTCGAGCCCCGGCTTGAGGTGGCGCCGCTCGAGTCCCCACAAGGTCTCGAGCCGGCGCTGCAGGTCCTGCTGCGTCACGAAGTGTTCTTCGGATCGCTCAGGCCGAACGGGGAGCGTTCGGATCGTACTTGTGCGGCGACGTCCCACCCGCGGGAGCGAAGCCACGGGTGGAATGCCAGAAGAATCGCAGCAGCTGCCCGACCTCGTCGCGCATCTGCTTGCGATGGATGATGCGGTCGATGAAGCCTTTCTCCAAGACGAATTCGGCCCGCTGGAACCCGGGCGGAAGATCCTCGCCGATCGTCTGCCGGATCACGCGCGCGCCGGCGAAGCCCACGAGCGCCTTGGGCTCGGCCACGATGACGTCGCCGAGCGAGGCGTACGAGGCGAGCACGCCGGCCGTGCTGGGATCGGTGAGGATCGAGACGAACGGGAGCCTGGCGTCACGGAGCTGGGCGAGCAGCACGCTGGTCTTGGCCATCTGCATGAGCGAGAGGATGCCCTCCTGCATGCGCGCGCCGCCGGTCGCGGACACCACCACGCACGCGCGGCGCTCGTCGATCGCGGTCTCGATCGTGCGCGCCACCTTCTCGCCCACGACCGAACCCATGCTGCCGCCCATGAAGAAGAAGTTCATGAGCGTCACGCTCACCGGCACGCCGCCGATCGTGGCGATGCCGGAGATCGCCGCGTCCTTCTCGCCGGTGTCCTTCTGGGCCGCGGCGAGCCGCTCCGGGTACGGCAGCTTGGCGTCGCGGAACTCGAGCGGGTCGCCGGCGACGAGGTTCGCGTGGCGTTCGCGGAACGAGTCCGGATCGGTCAGGTACCCCGAGTACGTGCGCGCGGCGACGCGGAAATGGTGGCCGCAGTTGGGGCAGGTCCACAGGTGCTCCTCGAGCACCGTCTGGAACAGCGCCTCGCCGCAGCCATCGCACTTGGTCCACAGCCCCTCGGGCATCTCGGCGCGGTCGGGCTTCGTCGCCTGCTTGATGCCGGTGCGTTCGCGCTTGAGCCAGGACATGGGGTCGGGGGCTTCTCCGGGTGCGCATCACCCCGCGCACGGGTATCATCGCCCGTCACACGGAGTTACCACCTCTTCGGCCGCACTGCCCATGCCGGGCTGCGGCCAGGAGCGCGTCGCTTCACCGGCAATCTAATACCCCGGGAACGCCGCCGCCACTTACCGCAATGTGAGGACAGGGGCCGCCAAAGGGCTTCCCAGCGCGCGTGCGGTCACGCGCCGAGGCTGGCCCCGTAGCCCTGATCGACATGCGAGTCGAACCCGAGACCGATCCCCGAGCAGCGCAACGCCAGGCCGCAGCCGCGGCGCGGGCGGCGGCCAGGGCGCGGCGTGAGGCCGAGCGCGCCGCTCGCGCCGCGCGCGCGGCCGAGCCCGTCGCCGTCGTCGACAAGCACGACGGCCTCGTGCGCGCCGCGCACTGGGCACACGTGCCGTTGCTCCTCGGGCTCATCGTGAGCGGGCTCGCGATCTACTGGGCCGCGCCGGTGTTCCGTCACGCGGGGACACCGGGGAACCCGCGCGGCGACTACCTCGTCGATGTGGGACGCGAGCTGGCGTCCTGGTTCGGCGCCCCGGGTGAGACGCGCTACTGGCTCTACGAGCGCCTGAGCATCGGCCCCATGCAGCTCGCGAACGCGCTCCGGCTCCACTGGTTGTTCGCCTACCTCTACATGGCGTGCGGCGCGCTCTACGCTGCGGGGCTCGTGCGTGGCGGCGGCTGGCGCGCGCTGCTGCCACGCGCCTCGGACCCCGCCGAGGCCGTGGCGATGTTCCGCTACTACCTCGGCGTGATCCCGCACGCGCTCGCGAAGAAGCCCTGGCCGCACCCGCCCGTCGCCGGGAAGTACAACGCGCTCCAGCGCGGCGCCTACCTCGCGATGCCGCTCGTGGGCGCGCTCGTGGTGCTCTCGGGCTGGGCCATGCATCACCCGGCGACGCTCGGCTGGCTCGAACGCTTGTTCGTGAACTACGACGGCGCGCGCATCGTCCACTTCACCTGCATGGTCATCCTCGGCGGCTTCATGATCCCGCATGTCGTCCTCGCGATCGCCGACGGTTGGGACACGCTCCGCGGCATGGTCACCGGCTGGAGCGTGCGCGTGAGGCGGGCGCCGCATGCCTGAGCGGGTGAAGGGCCCGGCGCTCGGGGCGCGGCTCGTCGCCGCGCTGCGGCGCGCGGCCGCGGCGGCGGCGGAGCGCCCTGAAACGTCGCGCGAGACCACGCGCGGGGCGCTGGCGAAGCGCTCGCGGCGCGACTTCCTCCTCTTCGGCGCGAGCGTCGTCGCCACCGCCGTGGCCGGCTGGTGGCTGCTGCCCGAGCGCGCGAAGCGCGCGTGGCTTCCCGGTGCCGCCGAACGGCTCGACACGCTCGCCGCGCGCGTGGGGCTCACGCGCATGCAGCGTGAGGCGAAACTGAACCGCGTGCTCACTTTCGACGACGACGTCGCCGAGGCGCTGTTTTCCAAACAGCGCCAGGTTCGAACGTACGCGCGGCCCGACCCGCGGCCGCTGCGCAACAACTATCACGGCCGCACACCGGGGCCGGAGTATCTCCCGACGTGGCGGTTGAACCTCTCCGGGCTCGCTTCCGGGCGCCCCGAAAGCCTCACGATCGACGAGTTGCTCACGCGCTTCGCGCGCCACGACATGAACACGCGGCTCGTGTGCGTGGAGGGCTGGAGCCACGTCGTGGCGTGGGGCGGGCTCCGCTTCGCCGAGCTTCTCGAAGCCTATCCTCCCGCGCCGGGCGCGCGCTGGGCGGCGTTGCGCTCCACCGTGAGCCTGAACGGCGCCGGCGCGCCCGAGCCCTACTACGTGAGCATCGACCTCGAGACGGCGCGCCACCCGCAGGCGCTCCTCGCCACCCACCACGCCGGAGCCCCGCTCACGCTCGCGCACGGCGCGCCGCTCCGGCTCGTGGCGCCGATGAAGCTGGGCCTCAAGAACATCAAGGCGCTCACCGACATCGCGTACACGGCGGACGAGCCCGCCGACTACTGGAACGAACGCGGATACTCGAGGTACGACGGGTTGTGATGCGCCGGGTCGTGGGCGCGCCGGGGGGTTCCAGCGCCCCCGGCGGCCCGACCCGGCAGGAACTAATGGAAGCGCGCCTTGAGCGCGCCCCATGTCGCGGCGGCGGTCGGCGTGGGGTTGCCGAAGCCCACGAGCTGGTAGAGGTCGTCGCCCTTGTACTGGACCACGCCCGTGCCCTCGGAGAACCAGTCCGTGGTGCCGTCGTCGGGGCTGCCCGCGAGCGCACCCGTGAGCACGCGTCCGTCCAGCGCCAGCGTTGCGCGCGCCGCGAGCGAAGGGCGGGGCACCGGCGTCTCCGCGCCGACACCGAACGTGTCGAACGATCCGGCCGGGAGCGTCAGCACCACGTTCTGCAGAACGGTGAACAGGTACTGGATGACGCCGAGGTCGGCGTCCGTGAACAGGTCGTGCATGAACGCGAACCGGGGCACGAACGGGGTCCCGACCACCGGCGGTGCCTGCAGGTAGGTGAGCGGCGGCTCATAGGCGATCGCGATCCCTGCGGTCGGGTTGTTGAAGCCGGCAAGCATCACGCTGCCGGTGCCCGGGTCGAGCAGCCAGTAGTTCTCGAGCCCCGCGTTCGCGCCCTCGGCGTAGCGCTTCACCGCGACCACGCGCCCGCGAACGGTCGTCGTCCCGATGATGGTCTCCACCTGGTGATTGCCGGCGGTGCCGCGGTATTCCCAGCGGTTGCCGATCGCGAGCGGCAGCCAGTCTCCGGCCATCGCCGGGGCGGAAAGCAGCGCAAGCACGATCATGGTGCATGTGCGAACGACGCGCGTGTACGCGTGGGGCATGAACAACCTCGACCCGATCGAAGCACGAGACGGGCCCGGTACGATGGGCCCGAGGCTACCGCTTCCGTGTGGGGCGAATAATCGGGCGAACACCTGACGCCCGCTCGTTCCCGCTCGGATCACACCCTCCGCGCCATGAGCAACGCGTCCTCCTCCGGCCGGCGGTAGTAGCCGCGACGGAGGCCCACCAGGCGAAAGCCGTGCGTACGGTAGAGCGCCTGCGCGGCGGCATTCGAGACCCGCACCTCGAGCGCCAGCTCGCGCACGCCGCGCACGCGGCAGGTCTCGAGCAACGCATCGACCAGTGCGCGGGCCACGCCCGCACGCTGCTGCTCGGGAGCCGTGCCCAGGTTCTGCAGCTCGGCGACCGGTGGCACCGTCGTGGCCACGAGGTAGCCCGCCACGCTGCCCCCGCGCTCGGCGACGAGGCTGACCGCGCGCGGATCGGCGAGCGCGTCGAGGAACGACGTGCGCGGCCACGGGTCGGCGAAGAGCAGGTGCTCGAGCTCGTCGACGCGCGGCAGGTCGGCGGGAACGAGCGCGCGCACGCGCGCCGGTGTGAGCCCCGTGACCTGGTGGCGCACGCGCTCCTCGGCCTGCGCCGGGCGCACGTAGGCGGGCTCGGCCTCGTATCCGGGCTCGGGCAGCCCGGCGCCAGGGCCGTCGAGCTTGAGTGAGGCCGCGGCGAGGTCGAGCGCCGAGAGCCCGTCGAAGCGAAATCCCGAACGCGTGCTGCCGGGGTAGGCGTCCTCGAGCCGTGCGCGCTCGCGGCCGGCGCCGGGGCCGACGAAGCGCACCTCGTGGTCGGGGACCAGCGCATGCACCTCGGCCACGGCCTCGAGCAGCGTCTCGGGCGGCCCCACGCGCGGCGCCGCGAGCAGGCGCACGCGCGCCCCCGTGGCGATGCGGAAGAAGCCCGCGTAGAGATCGCGCCGGCCGGCACCCACGAGCGGCACCACGAGCGTCCGGAGCTCCGACGTGGCGTGCGCGAGCGCCGCGAGGCTCGAGGCCCCGAGCAGTTGCGCGCCGGAGACGAGCGCCAGCGCGCGCGCGGTCGCGAGCCCCACCCGCACGCCGGTGAACGAGCCCGGGCCCAGGTCGGTGGCGATGAATCCCAGGTCGGCCGGCCGCACGCGCGCCTCGCGGAGCACGCGCTCGACGAGCCCTGCGAGGCGCCGCGTGTGGCCGTGGCCCACGTCCTCTTCCACGAGCGCACGCATCGCGCCCGCGGCGGAGACCACGGCCACGCTCACGTGCTCGGTCGCGGTCTCGAGCGCGAGCCCCGGCTGCGCTTCGCTCACCACGCCTCCGGCAGCGCGCGCCAGGCGTCGTGCAGGTGGCGCCCGCGCTCGCCGTGGCCCTCGGCCGAGATCGTACGGGCGTCGCCCTCGCCGGGCACGAGCGTGACCTGCAGCGCCTCGGCGAGCCAGGCGTGCGGCAGCCGCTCGCCCCACTCCACGATCAGCACGCCGCGCTCCGCGTACTCCTCGAGGCCCAGGCCTTCGATGTCGCGCACGCCGTTCAGCCGGTAGAGGTCGAGGTGGAACACCGGCAGCGCGCCCGCATGCTCGTTCACGAGCGTGAACGACGGGCTCCGCACGTGCGCGCCCGGCGCGAGCGCGCCGACGAGCCCGGCGACGAACCGGGTCTTGCCCGCGCCGAGCGGTCCCGAGAGCGCGAGCACGTCGCCGGTGCGGAGCGCCGGCGCGAGCGCCGCCCCCAGCCGCTCCGTGCCCGCCACCGACGCCGACCGCTTGTCGGCGGCGCCGTTCACGCCCGCGGCGTCCTCGGCCGGAGCGTCACGATCGGCAGCACCATCTCCTCCAGCGAGACACCGCCGTGCTGGAACGAGCCGCGGAACTGGCGCTCGTACTCGTGGAAGCGCGTCGGGTACACGAAATAGAAGTCCTCGCGGGCCAGCACGTAGTTCTTGTTCACGCCGTCGTCCGGGAGCAGGTAGTCCGCCGGCTTGCGCACGATGATCGCCTGCTTCGTGTCGGTGTTGAGGTTCACGCCGTACTTGTAGCGCAGGTTGCTCGAGGTGTCCCGGTTGCCGTGCACGAGCGCCGAGCGCCGGCCGAGCACCGCGCCGTGATCGGTCGTGACCACGGTGACGGCGTCCTGGTTCGCGAGCGATTGTAAGATTTCGTAGAGCGGCGAGTGCGTGAACCACGCCTTCATCACCGAGCGGAACGCCGCCTCGTCGGGCGCCAGCTCCTGGAGGATCTCGCTCTCGCTCCGCCCGTGCGCCAGGATGTCGATGAAGTTGAACACCATGGCGACGAGCGACAGCCCCGAGAACGAGTTGATCTGCCGGCGGGTCGCGTGCGCCTCGTCGACGTCGTAGATCTTGAGGTACTTGAGGCCCTTCGCCGGCGTGGCGTTGAGGCGCGCGAGCTGCAGGTCGAGGAACTGCCGCTCGAAGCGATTGCGGGTGCGCTCGTCCTCGGTGGTCTCCTGCCACAGGTCGGGGTGCTTCTTCCACATCTGCGCCGGCAGCAGGCCCGAGAAGATGGCGTTGCGCGAGTAGGGCGTCGCCGTGGGCAGGATCGAGCAGTAGTAGTCGCGCTGGACGTCGAACCAGTCCTCGAGCAGGGGCTCGAGCGTGAACCACTGGTCGAGCCGCATGCAGTCGATGACGATGAAGATCACGCGCTGGCCGGCCTTCAGGTGGGGCACGACGGCGCGCGCGATCACGTCGGTCGACAGCGGCGGACGGTTCGCGGTCTCCCCGCGCGCGGCCGCCTGCACCCAGCGCGGGTACTGTTCCTCGATGAAGCGCGAGAAGTCGCTGTTCAGGCCCTTGCGGAAGTCGCCGTGCGCCTGCTGCAGCCCGGCCTCGGGCGCGCCGTCGAGCCCCACGTCCCAGCGCGCCACGTCCACCGCGAGGTCCGTCCAGCCGCGCCAGTCCAGGCGCCTGAGGTCGAGCATCTGCCAGCGCTGCATCTCGCCGACGTAGTCGCGTGCGCGCTGCGAGTCCTGCAGCTTCTGCGCGTCGAACACACGCTTGCAGGCGAGGAACACCTGCGACGGGTTCACCGGCTTGATCAGGTAGTCCGTGATCCGCTTGCCGATCGCCTCCTCCATGAGCGTTTCCTCCTCGCTCTTGGTGATGAGGATGACCGGCACGTTCACGTCGCGCTGCTTGAGCGCGTCCAGCGTTTCCAGCCCGCCCATGCCCGGCATCATCTCGTCGATGAGGAGCACGTCGTAGCGCTCGCGCTCGAGCGCCGCCAGCGCGTCGCCGCCGTTCGGGACCGGGGTGACGGCGTAGCCCTTCTGCTCGAGAAAGCGGATGTGCGGCTTCAGCAGGTCGATCTCGTCATCGGCCCACAGGATTCGACGGCTGGGTTCGTTGGCCATGAGATCCGGAGGAAAAGGCACGGGGCGGATCCGCAGCAGGCGTGCGGGCGCCTCGGCAGGAGGGGTACCCGTGCGAAGCACGGGTCCGGAAACTGGCGCGCATGGTAGCGCCCGCGGGCGGCCGGCCCAAACCCGGGTCGCGCGCTGCGACCCAGCGCCGGTCAGGCGCTCGGCGGCGACCGTACGGAGTAAGGGCTCCGGTGAAGGTGCGACGCGTCACCCTAGCTTTCGCGCGCAGGGGCACACCGGAACCTGGTACGAGCCTCGCACCAACGAGCGTTGACGTCGCCGCGGAACCGGACCTAGCCTCCGCGACTCACTGGCTTACACACGTTCCCAACGCGAGGTTCCCGACATGCAGGCTCCCCCCCAGCGCCGGTCCCGCCAGGCTTTGTTGTTGCTCGCGTTCGGGACCCTCGTCGCGTTCGCCGCGCGGCTCACCGCCGCTCCCGCCAAGCCACCCGCGGCGCTCCCGGCGGAGGTCATGGCGGCGGGCAAGGCCATCGCGCCGTCCCGGCTCGAGGGCCACGTGCGCGTCCTGGCCGACGACAGGATGGAAGGGCGCGGCACGGGCACGCGCGGCTACGAGATGGCGGCCCAGTACGTGGCCGAGCAGATGCAGGCGATGGGGCTCGAGCCCGGGGGCCGCGGGGGCTACCTCCAGCCGGTGCCGTTCGTGCGCGCGGACCTCAAGCCCGCCGCGTGCTCGTTCGCGCTGGTCAAGCCGGGTCAGAGCGTGCCGCTCGAGGTCGGGAAGGACGTGCTGTTCTCGCCCGACTACCTGCGCAGCAAGTGGACGACCGAGGCGCCGCTCGTGTTCGCCGGCTACGGCGTGGCGGCCCCGGAGCTGGACTATGACGACTTCTCCGGGCTCGACGTGCGCGGCAAGGTGCTGGTGACGTTCCGCGGGGCGCCGCCGCGGTTCCCGAACGACCAGCGCGCGTACTACTCGAACGGCCTCGTCAAGGACCAGATCGCCGCCGCGCGCGGCGCCATCGGGATCCTCCAGATCCAGAAGCCCGACGACGAGGCACGCGCGCCATGGGAGCGCAACATGCGCCAGTCGAAGCTCCCCGGCTTCCGCTGGCTGGACGCCGGCGGCGCGCCGGCGAACGTGCAGGCCGCGATCGAGCTGGCGGGTTCGCTGTCGCCGCAGGCCGAGCAGCGCGTGTTCGAGGGCTCGCCCAAGACGTACGCGCAGGCCGTGGCGGACGCCGAGTCGAGCCGCGTGCAGAGCGTCCCGCTCGCCTGGTCGGTGAAGGCGGTGCGGGTGACCGAGCAGGCGCGCACGAGCAGCCCGAACGTGGTCGGTGTGCTCCGCGGCTCCGATCCCAGGCTGCGCAACGAGTGCATCGTCGTCTCGGCGCACCTCGATCACCTCGGGATCAGCGAGCCCGTGAATGGCGACTCGATCAACAACGGCGCCTACGACAACGCCTCGGGGACGGCGATGATGCTCGAGGTCGCGCGTGCATTCAGCTCGCTCAAGGTGAAACCCAGGCGCTCGATGCTGTTCCTGTCGGTCACCGGCGAGGAGAAGGGTCTCCAGGGCTCGGACTACTTCGCCCGCAACGACGCGCCCGACAGCCTGGACGTGATGGGTGACGTGAACCTCGACATGGTGCTGCTGCTGCGCCCGCTGACGAAGGTCATCCCGATCGGCGGCGAGCACAGCACGTTCGGGCCCTTGGTCGAGCGCGCGGCCAGGCTCGCCGGCCTGGAGACCGCGCCCGACCCGCTGCCCGCCGAGGTGGTGTTCGTGCGCAGCGACCAGTTCTCGTTCATCAAGCAGGGCGTGCCCGCGGTCTTCCCCGTCTCGGGCAACGACGGCTCGGCGGACGGCACGTCCGAGGTGGGCCACTGGCGCGTGGATCACTACCACTCGCCCAACGACGACCTCAGCCAGCCGTTCGACTGGCCGAGCGGGGCGAAGTTCACGTCGATGGCGTTCTGGACGGCGTGGATGGCGGCGGACACCCCCCAGCCCCCGCGCTGGAACCCGGGCGATTTCTTCGGCAGCCGGTTCGGCCCCCGGCCCTGACGCAACCCGGACCCCGCGCCGCCCGTAGCCACCAACGTCCGACCGACCCCGATCCCGAGGAGCTCCCCGTGCGATCAGCCATCCTGGCCAGCCTCGCGCTGGCACTCACGGCCACCGCCGCTGACGCCGCCCCCAAGATCTGGGACCAGGTCTGGGACGTCACCACGCAGCCCGACGTGCAAGTGGTCGCCGGGGACGCGCACGTGCGCATCCACGCCGGCCCGCCCGGCCAGGTGAAGGTGCACGTGGAGTACGAGCTCAAGCACTGGGGCGTTGTCATGGGCGGCGGCGAGCCCACCGTGGTCTTCGAGCGCCGCACCGACCAGATCTCGATCTCGCTCCACGACCCCCGGTCGATCGGCGTGATCGGCGGGGTCGACGAGCGGTTCGTGGCCGACGTGACCGTGCCCTCCCCGGTGCACCTCACGGTGCGCACCGGCGACGGCGCCATCGACTGCGAGCCCGTGAACGGCCAGCTTCAGCTCGAGAGCGGCGACGGCGCCATCCGCGCCCGGGGCCTGAAGGGCGACATCGTGGTGCACTCGGGCGATGGCCGCGTGTCGCTGGACGACCTCGACGGCCACCTGCGCGCCCGCACGCGCGACGGCCACCTGAGCGCGTCGGGACGCTTCGACGACCTCGACCTGGGCGCCGGCGACGGCCGCGTGGACGCGCTCGTCCAGCCGGGTTCGCAGCCGGCCTCGGCCTGGAACCTCGAGACCGGCGATGGCGCGGTGAGCCTGAGGATCCCGCACGACATCAACACGCTGCTCGACGCGCGCACGCGCGACGGCCACATCAACGTGCAGCTCCCGATCCAGCTCCAGGGCCGCCTCGACCGCCGCGAGCTGATCGGCGAGCTGAACAATGGCGGGCCGTCGCTGCGCATCCGAACCGGCGACGGATCGATCACGCTGGCGCTCAGCGACTAGGCCGCGCAGCGCCGCTCCCGAACCAGGTACTCGCCGGGCCGATCCACAGGCCCGGCGTTCCTACGTCGGGAACCGGATCAGCATCGTCGTGCCCTCGCCGGGCGCGGAGTGGCGGATGGTGATGCGGCCGGCGTGGTACTCCTCGACCACGCGGCGCGCGAGCGCCAGGCCCAGGCCCCAGCCGCGGCGCTTCGTGCTGTAGCCGGGCTCGAACGCGCGCGATTGCTCCTCGCGGCTCATGCCGCGGCCGTTGTCGCTCACCGAGATCTCCACCTCCTCGGTGACCCCGCGTCGCTCGACGACCACCTCGATCACGCCCTGCGGCTTGTCGAGCGCGGTGAGCGCGTTGCTGAGCAGGTTCTCCAGCACCCACTCCAGCAGCTCGCGGTTCAGGTTGATCGGCGGCACCTCCTCGTAGCGCTCGCGCACCTCCACCGCGCCCTGCACCTGCGGCGTGCGCCGGCGCACGTACTGCACGGCCTCGCGCACCACCGGGACCACGTCCTGGAGCACGAGCTGCGGTGCCGAGCCGATGTGGCTGAAGCGCTGCGCCACCTTGTTCAGGCGGTCGATGTCGCCCTCCATGTCGGCCAGCGTCTCGGCGAGCTCGGCGCGCGCGATCGTGACCGCGCCGCCCACGGTCCCCGTCTCGGCGTGCGCGCGCAGCAGCTCCACCCAGCCCATGAGGCTCGAGAGCGGCGTGCCGAGCTGGTGCGCGGTCTCCTTCGCCATGCCCACCCAGATGACGCGCTTCTCGGCGGCGCGGATCCCCGCGAGGCCCGAGAGGCCGAGCAGCAGCAACAGGCCCGTGCCGGCCACGGCGATCAACGGCATCCAGCGCAGCTGTTCGAGCACCGGCGGGTTGCCGTAGTGAAGGTGTCCCATGACCTGCGCCCTCGGCGACTGGCGCAGCGGGATCGGCTCGTGCGCGCGGTCGAGGCCCGCGATCTGGTCCTTCACGCTCTGCACGCGTTTCGCCATCGGGGCCGCGATCTCCAGGCCCGCGGCCAGACTGTCGAGCGCGCCGGGCGGGACGTCCTCCGTGCGCACCGAGATGCGGCTCCAGGCGCGCGGCGTGCCCGTGGTGTCGGTGATGATGATCGGGAAACTGATGCCGGCGGCCAGCTCGCCCAGCACGCGTTGCACCTGGGGGTTGATCGTCGAGGGGATCGTGGCCTGCGCGGCGACCTTCGCCAGCAGCTCCGACGTGGCCGAGACCTCGCGCGTGAGACGGCCCACCGCGGACTGCGTGAGCAGGAACACGGCCACCACGAGCAGGCTGCCGCCCACGAACAGCATGGTCTTGAGCAGTTGCTTGCGCCGCGATGAACCGCTGCCGATGGGTCGGACCATGTCAGGCTCCGTTTGAGAACACACCAGGGCCGCGTGGCGGGCGCCGGCGGGCCAATCGCAAGGAACGACGACGAGGCAGTGTATAGACACACGCCGAGGAGGAGCGACGCGGCGAGTGGCCCGCCGCCGCCCGCCACCCGGAGGGCTGCGCCGGAAGCGGGCACCGTGCGGCGTCACTCGTCGTCGACAGCCGAGACAAGGCTTGTCTCCTCCTCATTCCTTGCGCGGTGCCCGCTTCCGACGCAGCGCGGCCCTGGTGTGCTCTCAAACGGAGCCTGAGGTTCCCTCCCGCGCGTCGTGTGCGGCCTGACCGCGTCAGGCGCCGGGCTTCAGCGCCTCGATGCCGCCAAGATACGGGCGCAGCGCCTTCGGCAGCACCACCGAGCCGTCCGCCTGCTGGTGGGTCTCGAGCAGCGTGGCGTACGTGCGCGGCAGCGCCACGCCGGAGGCGTTGAGCGTGTGCGGGTGCTCCACCTTGGCGCCGGCCTCGCGGCGGAAGCGCATGCCCATGCGCCGCGCCTGGAAGTCCTCGAAGTTCGAGCACGAGCTGCACTCGAGCCAGGCCTGCGTGCCGGGCGACCACACCTCGAAGTCGTAGCACTTGGCGGCCGCGAAGCTCAGGTCGCCGCTGCACAGGAGCAGCACGCGGTACGGCAGCTCCAGCGCCTCGAAGATGTCGGACACCTCGCGGGCCAGCTTCTCGTGCTCGTCGTAGCTCGTCTCGGGCGGCACGATCTTCACCAACTCGACCTTGTCGAACTGGTGCACGCGCACCATGCCGCGCGTGTCGCGCCCCGCGGCGCCGGCCTCGCGCCGGTACGAGGCGCAGTAGGCGGTGAGGTAGCGCGGCAGCGCGCCGGGCTCGAGGATCTCGTCGCGGTGGATGTTCGTGACCGGCACCTCGGCGGTGGGGTTCAGGAACAGGTCGTCCTCACCGATGTGGTACATGTCGCCTTCGAGCTTCGGCAGCTGCCCGGTGCCGAACAGCGCGGCACGCCGGATCACGTGCGGCGGCGAGACCTCGGTATAGCCGTGGTGCTGGACGTGGAAGTCGAGCATGAAGTTGATGAGCGCGCGCTCGAGCCGCGCCCCCATGCCGGTGAACAGCAGGAAGCCCGAGCCCGAGATCTTCCGCGCGCGCTCGAAGTCCAGGAGCCCGAGGTTCGTGGCCAGGTCCCAGTGGGCCTTGGGCTCGAAGTCGAACTTGCGCGCGCTGCCCCACGTGCGAACGACCTTGTTCTGCGACGGGTCCGATCCCGGCGGCACCGACGGGTGCGGCAGGTTCGGGATCCACGCCGCGAGGTTCATGGTTTCCTCTTCGAGCTGGCGCAGCTCGGCGTCCAGCTCCTTCACCCGGTCGCCCAGCTCGCGCATCTCCGTGATCGGTCCCGACGCATCGGCGCCCGACTTCTTGAGGCTCGCGATATCCTCGCTGGCCGCGTTACGGCGGGCCTTCAGCTGCTCGGTCTCGTGCAGGAGCGCCAGCCGGCGGTCCTCGAGCTGGTAGAAGCGGGCGAGGTCCAGCTCGACGCCTTTCAGCGCGATGCCGGCCTCCACCTTGTCGCGGTGCTGGCGCAGGAATTTCAGGTCGTGCATGGGTTCAAGGGGCTCGAGGTCGGGCTCCCGCACGATTCTCGTGCGGGTCGAAGGCGGCGCGGCCGCGCCGCGAAGCATCACGGCGCGGGAGTGAACGCGAATCGGCGCGGGCACGCAAGCCGGGCGCGGCGTCACGGCGAGCGACGCCAGGCCAGTGTCCAACGCCAGCGGAGATGGAATCGCAGGTCAGGCGCCGGCGCGAGCCGCGCGGCCGCGGCGCGGACCTCGGCCCGGTCCGGAAGCCGTTCGCGATCACCGTGCGCGCGCCATGCGGCGCGCACCTCCGGGCGCAAGGCCTCGCGCGACGACGTGAACGCGTCCCAGTGAGCGAGGATCCACGCCCCGGCATGGCGGAGAGCCACCGGAAGCCGCGGCGAGTCGTAGAGATCGACGACGAGCAGCATGCCGCCCGGCCGAACGCGCGACGCCGCGAGCGCCAACGACTCGTCGAGCGGCAGGTGGTGGAGCGCCGCGACCGCCGTCACCACGTCGAACGTCTCGCCGCGCGGCGGCGTGTCGCGGAAGTCGCCGAGCACATAACGCGCCGGGCAATCCGGCGGCGTCACGCTGCGCGCCGCGTCCAGCATGACCGGCGACAGGTCCACGCCGAGCGCGTCGCCGCAGCGGGTCGCGAGGAGCCGCGTCAGCGAGCCCGTGCCGCAGCCAAGGTCGAGCGCGCGCGCCGGGGGCGGCGGGAGCCGCAGCTCGATCCACGCGTGGTGGCCGAGCTGCGGCGACGAGCCCCGAGGGTCCACCCGGGCGATGCGATCGAAGTCCGCCCGCAGCTCGTCCGCGGTGAGATGGCGCTGCTCGAGGCGCATGGGCTACGGGTGCGTCGTCCTCCGGTAACGCACCTCGCGCGGCAGCGAGTCGCCGCCCTCGCCGCGCGACAGCTCGCGCGATCGCGCGTACGCGACACGCGCCTCGTCGTCGCGGCCGAGCTTGGAGAGCGCCATGCCGAGCCCGTAGAACGCGGCCGGGTCCTGCGGGTTCACGACCGCGGCGGCGGCGTAGCGTTTGGCGGCGGTGGTGTAGTCGGCGATGCGGAACGCGGAGTTGCCGGAGTCCACCAGCGCCTGCGCGCGGAGCTTGCCGCCGTCGGCCACCGGCGGCGGCGCCTGCGTGCCGCCACAGCCCGCGATCGCCGCGACGCCCAGGACCACGACGAGCCTGGCGAGCGGGGCACCGGCGCGGAGCGCGCGGCCTTTCACGGCTGCCGCACGCGCTGATTCACCGCTTCGGCATGGACGCGCGCGGCATCGGCGGGCGAGCCCGCGCTCACGCGCAGGTCGCGCAGCCGGCCGTCACGCAGCGCGTAGATCCAGCCGTGCACCGTGACCTCCTGGCCGCGCGCCCAGGCGTCGCGCATCACCGTGGTCTGGGACACGTGCAGCGCCTGCTCGATCACGTTCAGCTCGCACAGCCGGTCCCAGCGCGCCTCGCCCTCCGGCAGCGTCGCGAGCGCATCGACGTGGGCGTCGCGCACGTCCTCCACGTGCCGGAGCCAGTTGTCCACGAGGCCCAGCCGCTGCCCCTCCAGCGCCGCCTTGACGCCGCCGCAGCCGTAGTGGCCGCAGACGATCACGTGGCGGATGCCGAGCACGTCCACGGCGAACTGGATCACCGACAGGCAGTTGAGATCGGTGTGCACGACCACGTTCGCCACGTTCCGGTGCACGAACACCTCGCCCGGGCGCTGGCCGGTGATCTGGTTCGCGGGCACGCGGCTGTCGGAGCACCCGATCCACAGGATCTCCGGCCGCTGGATGGCCGTGAGGTCCTCGAAGAACGTGGGCTCCTGCGCGCGCACGCGCTCGGCCCAGCGTCGATTGTTCTCGAGGAGCTCACGCAACTCCGCCATCGCGATCCTCCCGGATGTGCGTCGGCCCGCCCGGCCCGCGCCCTCCGCACGAAGCGTGCGGAACGCGGCGGCGCGAGCGGGCCTTCAGTCGATCAGGCCTTCGCGGTGGCCGCGACCTTCGCGCGCTTCTTCGCGCGCATCGCCTTGGCGCGGGTCTTCCGCTCGGTCACCTTGCGCGGGCGCGCGCGCTTCACGGCCGCCTTCGTGGCTGCCGCCTTCTTCGCCGGCTTGCTGGGACGGGCGGCGATGATGCCGGCGCGCCGGAACAGCGACGCCGCCTGCGTGGACGGCTGGGCGCCCTGCCCGATCCAGCTCTTCACCTTCTCCTCGTCCATCTTCACGGCGAATGGCTTCGCCATCGGGTCATAGTAGCCGAGGATCTCGACGAACCGGCCGTCGCGCTGACGACGCGAGTCCGCGACCACGATCCGGTAGAAGGGCCGCTTCCTCGCGCCGGCCCGCATCATGCGAATGACCACTGCCATGCTCGAATCTCTCCTTCGTGTGTGGACGGGCCGGGGCACCCGCACGGTCGAGTGCGGGTCGGGCGGCCCAGGGTGGGGTCTACAGAGCGGGCCGCATATTAGCGCATCCGGCCGCGCAGGCCCGCAAGGCCGCGCGGCCCCTGTTTGAGCGCCTTCATCATCATCCGCGCCTGCTCGAAATCCTTGAGCAGGCGGTTCACCTCCGGCACCGACGTGCCGCTGCCCGCGGCGATGCGCCGCCGCCGGCTGCCATCGATCAGGCGCGGCAGCCGCCGCTCCTTGAGCGTCATCGACAGCAGGATCGCCTCGTAGCGCTTGACCTTGTCCTTCTGCGGCGCCAGCTGCTCCATGGCGTTCTTGGGCATGCCGGGAAGGAGCTTCACGATGTCCTCGAGCGAGCCCATCTTGCGCACGCTCCGCATCTGCTCGAGGAAGTCCTCGAGCGTGAACTCGGACTTCCGCATCCGCGCCGCGAGCCGCTCCGCGTCCGATGCCGAGACCGCGGCCTGCGCGCGCTCGACGAGCCCCACCACGTCGCCCATGCCGAGGATGCGGCCCGCGAGCCGCTCGGCGCTGAACACCTCGAGGCCGTCCAGCTTCTCGCCCACGCCCAGGAACAGGATGGGTTTCCCCGTCACCTGCCGCAGCGACAGCGCCGCGCCGCCGCGCGCATCCCCATCCATCTTGGAGAGCACCACGCCGTCGACGCCGATCCGCTCGGCGAACGTCTGGCCCACGCGCACCGATTCCTGGCCGATCATGCCGTCCACGACGAGGTAGACCTGGTGCGCGCGCACGGTGCGCTTCAGGTCCTCGAGCTCGGCCATGAGCTGATCGTCGATGTGCAGTCGTCCGGCCGTGTCGAGGACGAGGAAGTCGAACCCGCGGACGCGTGCCTGCTCGAGCGCGCCGACCGCGATGTCGTGCGGCTTCACGCCCTCGGCCGCGCGCCAGAAGCCGGCGCCCGCGCCCTCCGCCACCTTCTCCAGCTGGTCGATCGCCGCCGGCCGGTAGACGTCGGCGGAGACGAGCAGCGTGCGCTTGCTTCGGGCTTTGAGCCACAGCGCGAGCTTGCCCGCGAACGTGGTCTTGCCCGAGCCCTGGAGCCCGGCGAGCAGCACCACCGTGGGCAGGTGGGGCGAGCCGGCCAGCGTCACGCGCGACTCGCCGAGCATCTTGACCAGCTCGTCGCGCACCACGCCGATCACCTGCTGGCCGGGCGTGAGGCTCTTGAGCACGTCCTCGCCCACCGCGCGCGCCTCGATGCGGGCCACGAAGTCGCGCGCGACGTCCACCGGCACGTCGGCTTCGAGCAGCGCCCGGCGCACGTCGCGCAGCGATTCACGGATGTTGTCCGGCGTCAGCCGGCCCTGGCCGGAGAGCGTGCGGAAGATGCCCTGCAGCCGGTCGGCGAGCGATTCGAACACGTCAGGGGACCTCGAAGGGGGGTGCGAACCCGAGAAGTTAGCACACGCGACCGGCGCGACGACAGGGGTGTGCGCGACGCGGCGTGGCCCAGCCGCGGACGGTTCAGCGCCGGTTCAAGGGCAGCTCGCGCCGCAGGATTCGGTCATCGTCCCCGTGCCGAACGCGGTCAGCCAGAACGACAGATCGCCGGCGCCGATGCCGCCGCTGCAGTCGTAGTCCGAGCGACCGTAGTTGTTGCCCGAGCCGAAGTCGGTGAGCCACGCGGACAGGTCGCCCGCGCCAACGCCGTTCGACCCGTCCAGGTCGAACGCGGACACCGTGGGCGACTGGATCTGCGTGCCGTTGGCGAAGATCCTCCCGCTGCCCAGCAGCGAGCTCGCGTTGCCGGCCCCGTTGCTGTGGTCGAGAATCGTGAACGTGACGCTGCCGTCGCTCGCCGTGAGCTTGCTCACGCGGCCGGCGGCGCAGTCGACGACAGCGTTCGGATCGTGCTGATCGGAGCAGATCGCGAGATCGCCGGCGTTGGAGATGTCGATCACCACCGTGGCGCCCACGAGCGGGTTGTTCGCGAGGTCGCGAACGATGACCGTGAACTCGCCGAACGCCGCAGCGGGCGCGCCGCCGTACGAACCCACCAGCGTGATGCAGGAGGGAGTGGTGCTGTTGCAGCCGCCGCACGGCATCTGCGGCGCGCCGGGGGAAACACTGAGTGCGACCGCGAGGATCGCATCGACCGGGAACATGGCACCCCTCCTTACTGAAGCGCCGAGGCCCGATGCCTCACGGGCAGTGGCTCGCGCACGACACCGTCATCGTCCCGGACCCGAACGCGGTGAGCCAGAACGACAGGTCGCTCGCGCCGACGGTGCCGTTGCAGTCGTAGTCCGAACGGCCGTAGCTGATGCCCAAGCCAAAGTCCGTGAGCCACGCCGAGAGGTCGCCGGCGCCGACGCCGTTCGCGCCATCCAGGTCGAACGTGGACACCGTGGGCGCCTGGATCAGCGTGCCGTTCTTGAAGATCCTGCCGCCGCCGAGCAGCGTGACCGCGTTGCCGGCGCCGTTGCTGCCGCCGAGGAGCGTGAAGTGCACGGAGCCGTCCGCGGCGGTCAGCTTGCTCGCGGTCTTGTGTGCGCAATCCACCGTGACCGCGGGGTCCAACTGGTCGGCGCACAGGAACACTTCGGGGCAGCCGGAGAGGTCGATCACCACCACCGCGCCCGCCATCGGATTGTTCGCGAGGTCGCGGCAAATGACGGTGAATTCGCCGCCGGGCGCGGGCGTCGAGCCGTTGGTCCCCACCAGCGAGATGCACGACGGCGAGGTGTCGTTGGCGGGGGTCGGCGGGCTGGACAGCGCGAGCGAGGGCGCGGCCAGGGCGAGCAACATCCAGAGCGAGTGGCGTGGACGCATCGGGCACCTCATCGGGGACCGCATTAGGGTACCTCCAGGGCAAGGTCGGGTGGCGCTCACGGACCCAATCCTCGCGAATTCTACACCGCCAGGAGCGCCCGATGGCCATTCAAAACCGTGCGCGCGTCAGGTGTTCTACGGGCAGCTCCCGCCGCAGGACTCCGCCGGGGTGCGCGGCCTCACGGGCAGCCTGCGCCGCAGGACGACGTGATCGTTCCCGAGCCGAACACGCTGAGCCACAACGACAGGTCGCTTGCGCCGATGGTGCCGCTGCAGTCGTAGTCCGAGCGACCGTACGGCTGGCCCGAGCCGAAGTCTGTGAGCCACGCGGACAGGTCGCCCGCCCCCAGTCCCGAGGCGCCATCGAGATCGAGTGCGCTCACCGTCGGAAGCTTGATCAGTGCGCCTCCGACGAAGATCCGGCCCCCGTTCAAGAGGGTGCTCGCGTGGCCGGCGCCATTGCTGCCCCCGAGGATCGTGAACTGCGCGACGCCCGCCGAGTTCGACAGCTTGCGCACGGTCTTGAATCCGCAGTTCACGGTGATCGCCGGGTCCATCTGGTCGGAGCAGATCTCGAGATCGAGACAATTGGAAAAGTCGACTACAACGGAAACACCTGGGGCGGTGTTGTTCGCGAGGTCGCGCACAACGACCTCGAATGCCCCCGCCCCGGCGGCGGGCGCGAAGCCGTTGGAGCCGACGAGCGTGATGCAGTCGGGGGCGGTGCTGTTCACCCAACCGGGAATGCCTGCCCAGGCCGACGTCGGGACGAGCACCGCGAGCAGGGGCGCGGCGAGCCGCACGAGGGGCAGCAACGGGGCTCGATGCATGACAGCCTCCGGCGTGCGCACGGGGGATCAGCGCGACGCGTCGCGAATTGTGCCCCACGGGCGACGCTCACGGCCAGCGCAATTTGCCGGCGTGGGCTACCCCGCGACCGCCGCCCTCAGCGCCGACAGCGCCGCGCGGGCATCGGGCGCCCGGAACACTGCGTGTCCGGCCACGAATACGTCCGCGCCCGCGGCCCGGGCGTCGCGCCCGGTGTCCTCGGCGATGCCGCCGTCCACCTCGATCAGGAACGAGAGGTTCTTCCTGGCGCGCTCGTCGCGGGCCGCCGAGACCTTCGCCAGCATCTCGGGCATGAACGCCTGGCCGCCGAACCCCGGTTCCACGGTCATGACCAGGAGCAGGTCCAGGTCCGGCAGGTAGGGCGCGATCGCGGCGTACGGTGTCGCCGGCTTGATCGCGAGCCCGGCCTTCGCCCCGGTGGCGCGTATCTGGCGCAGCACCTCGCGCGTCTCGCGGCAGGCTTCGATGTGCACGCTGATCCGATCGGCGCCGGCCTCGCGGAACGCGTCCACCATCAGCCACGGCCGCTCCATCATGAGATGCACGTCGAGCGTGGCGCGTGTGAGCTTGCGGGCGGCGGCGACGATGATCGGCCCGAACGTGAGGTTGGGCACGAACTGGTTGTCCATGACGTCGCAGTGCACCCAGTCGCGCGCGGCGTCCACGATCGAAAGCTCGTCGGCGAGCCTTGAGAAGTCAGCCGACAGGATGCTCGCTGCGACGATCGGCGGCGTGGGGGTCATGGGGCTCTCCTCCCCTGCAGGACGTGACGTGACGGACGGCGAGGACATTAGCGGATGAGCCTCCCCGCGGCCTGCAGCGTGATGCTGCGATCGCGCGTGAGGCGCGCGCCCGGCGGCGGGTCCTGTGACGCGATCGGGCCCGTGCTCGGCCCCGACGGCGGCGAGAGCACGACGAAACCCTGCGCCTCGAGCTGCTTGCGCGTGCGTCCGATCTCGTGACCTTTGAGGTCCGGCATCACGAACACCTCCTCGGTGGCGCCGGTCGAGAGCAGCAGGGCCACCTCGCCGCCGCGCGGGAGCACGCTCTCCGGCGGTGGATCGGTGGCCGCCACGAGGCCCTCGGCGACCGCGTCGCTCGGCGCCCGCGTCACGCCGCCCACGCGCAGGCCGGCGTGCTCGAGCAGCAGCTCGGCGCCGCGCCGCGTCTCACCCAGCAGCTCGGGCACGGAGCTGAACTCCTCGCCCAGGCTCACGGTCACGCTCACCCTGCGGTGCCCGCGCACCGGGGTCCCGGCCGCGGGGTCCTGCACGATGATGCGGCCGCGCTCCACGGACGCATCGAACCGCTCGCCGGCGCGCGACAGCACGAGCCCGGAGGGGCCGAGTGCGGATTGCGCCTGCTCGACGGTGAGGTTCTCGACGTCGGGCACGCGCACCTCGCCGGCGCGGTGGACGATGCGCGGCATGAGCACGTTGTTGAAGAGCACCACGCCGACCGCGAACGCGAGCAGCGCCACGGCCGTGGTCGCCAGCGCCTGGCGGATACGGGACGCCGTCACGGCTTCCTGAACCGCGCGGCGAACGCGCCGTCGCAGCCGTGCCGGTGCGGCAGCAGGAGCATGAAGCCCTCGGGCGTCACCACGGCCTCGGGCACCGCGCCGGCGACGCTCTCCAGCGTCCAGCCCGGATGCTCGGACAGGAAGCGCGCCACCACGTGGTCGGTCTCCTCGGGCTCGAACGAGCACACGCTGTAGACGAGCACGCCGCCGGGCACCACGCGTCGCGCCGCCGAGCGCAGCAGGTCGAGCTGCACCGGCGGCATCTCGGCGAGCACCTCGGGGCCCTTTCGCCAGCGGGCATCCGCCCGCCGGGCCAGCACGCCCATGCCACTGCACGGCGCGTCGACGAGCACGCGGTCGAACGGCATCGGGAACTCGTACGTGCGCCCGTCGCCGTGCACCACGTGCACGGAGTGCGTCCCGAGCCGCGCGAGCGTGGCCTTGAGCGTCTCGACGCGGTGGGCGTCGCGTTCCATCGCCCACACCTCGCCGTCATCGCGCATCAACTCGGCCAAGTGCGTGCTCTTGCCGCCGGGGGCCGCGCACAGGTCGAGCACCCGCTCGTGCGGCCGCGGCGCCACGACCCGGCCCACGAGCGCCTCGCTCTCGTCCTGCGCCGTGCACAGACCCGAGCGGAAGCAGTGGAGCGCGCCCGGCGAGTGGTGGCCTTCCACCCACACCAGGTCGGGCGACAGCTTGGCGAGCCTGGCTTCCACCCCTTCGCTGGCCAGCATCACGATCAGCTGCTCGCGCGAGTTCTTGAGCGTGTTCGTGCGCAGCCCGGTGGGCACGGTGCGGTTGTCGGCGGAAAGCAGCGCGCGCGTCTCCTCGGCGCCGAAGCGCGCGAGCCAGCGCTCCACGATCCACAACGGGTGCGAGCCCCACGCCGCGAGCGACACGGCGTCGTCGCCCTCGGGCCAGCGGATCGCGTCGCGCTCCTCGGCAAGCCGCCGCAGCACGCTGTTCACCAGGCCCGCGGCGCCGGCGTGCGCGTACTTGTGCGCGAGCTTCACCGACTCGTCCACGGCGGCGTGCGCCGGGATGCGGTCGAGGAACAGGATCTGGTAGGCGCCGAGCCGGAGGATGTTGCGGATCCATGGCTGCGTGTTCGCGAGCCCGACGTGCACGCGCGCATCCACCGCGGCGTCGATGCGGCCGCGCCAGCGGAGCGCGCCCTTCACCAGCTCGTGCAGCAGCGCGCGGTCGCGCGGGTCGGCGCCCGGTCGCGCGTGCGCGCCGTCCAGCAGCCGATCGCTGAACGCGCTGCGCGTGTCGACGGCGTGGAGGATGCGCAGCGCCGCCTCGCGCGGGTCCGCGGGCAGCGACGGGCCATCGGTGGCGGGCGCGATCGGGGCGTGGTGAGCGGCCGCGGGGCGTGCTCCGGGTCCGCCGTTCGCGTGGTGCGGACGATCGTGCGCGCGCTCGGACCACGGGCCGGGCCGCACGCCCGTGCGCGCGGTGTCGGAGCGCTTGCCGTCGCGGCGCCAGCGCACGTTCGGGCCCTGGGAGTAGGCGGGGCGCGAACGGTTCACGGCGCCGGTCTGGTCCCCCCCCTCGTCGTGGAACGCGGGACGGTCCGCGCGCGGACGCTCGAATCGCGGACGCTCGGGACGCGGGCGCTCGGACCGGGGCCGGTCGGGCTGCGGCCGCCCGGGTCGCTGGCTTTCCGAGGGCTGCCGCTCCACGTGCGGACGCTCCGGTCGCGCGCGCTCGAAACGCGGGCGCTCCGCCTGCGGACGCCCCGGTTGCGCGCGCTCGAAGCGCGGACGCTCCCCGTGTGAACGCTCCGGTCGTGCGCGCTCGAACCGCGGACGCTCCGCCTGCGGACGCTCGGGTCGGGCGCGCTCGAAGCGCGGACGCTCCGCCTGCGGACGCCCCGGCCGTGCACGCTCGAAGCGCGGACGCTCCCCGTGTGAACGCTCCGGTCGTGCGCGCTCGAAGCGCGGACGCTCCCCTTGTGAACGCTCCGGTCGGGCGCGCTCGAAGCGCGGACGCTCCGCCTGCGGACGCCCCGGCCGTGCACGCTCGAAGCGCGTACGCTCCCCGTGTGAACGCTCCGGTCGGGCGCGCTCGAAGCGCGGACGCTCTGCCTGCGGACGCTCCGGTCGGGCGCGCTCGAAGCGCGGGCGGTCCGCGAACTTGCGCGATGGGCCGCCCCGCTCGCTGCGGGGCGCGGGGCGATCGCTCCGGTACGTACGCCCGCCGGCGCCGGACCCGGTGCGCTCACCGCGCGGGCGGAAGCCCTCGCCGCGGCCATCGCCACGCGGCCGCGAACGGAAGCCTTCGCGCGGCCCGGCCGTGCGGCCGCGTGGCGCATGACCCTCGCGGCGTGGGCGTGCCTCGCCCGTTCTCGAGCGCGTGGGCGCGCCGTCTCGCCGCGGGCGTGCGGTCGCGGTGCCGCGGCGGACGCCATCGCGGGGGCCCGCCGTGCCGCGCCGCGCATCTCCTCGTTTCGCATCGCCACGTCGCGCATCGCCGCCCCGCGCGTCGCCGCGCGCGGGCTTCCCGGTCTTTGGCCGCGGCTTGGATCGCTTGTCGTTGTTCACGTCGTCTGCTCCTTCAAGGTCTCGAAGCGTTCTCCCGGCTGCGGCCGCGCGCCATGCGCCCACTCGGCGGCGTCGAGTTCCGCGCGCCCTTCCGGCTTGAGTCTCTGTACGCGCAGCGCGCCCTCGGCGCAGGCCACGCGGATGCCATCGTCATCAACGCCGAGCAGCGACCCGGGCGCGCCGCTGCCCGCCGCGTCGGGCCGCGTGCGCGTGAGCAGCACGCGCTTGCCCCGGAACGTCGTCGTGGCCCCCGGCCATGGCGTCACCGCGCGCGCGTGCGACCACACCACCCGCGCCGGCAGCGACCAATCCACGAGGCCGTCGGCTTTCTTGAGCCGCCCGGCATAGCTTCCCCTGGAGCGGTCCTGCGGCACGCGCGGTGCGCGACCCCCGGCGGCCTGCTCCACGCTCTCGGCGAGCAGCGGCGCGCCGAGCCGGGCGAGCCGCGCCGCGAGCGAGGCCGCGTCGTCGTCGTCGCGGATCGCCTCGCGCCGGCAGCCGATCACGTCGCCCGTGTCGATGCCCTCGTCCATGAACAGCGTGCAGACGCCGGTCTCGGTGCGCCCGTCCCACAGCGCGCGCTGCACCGGCGAAGCGCCGCGATAGTCGGGCAGCAGCGAGCCGTGCAGGTTGACGCACCCGGCGCCGGGTAGCGCCAGCACCTCGGGCGACAGGATGGCGCCGAACGCCACGACGGCGAAGACGTTGGCACGCGCCTCGCGCAGCTCGTCGATCACCAGGCGTTCCTTCATGGTTGGCGGGCGCATGACGGTGAGCCCCAGCTCGCGCGCCGCGCGCGCCACGGCCGACTCGCCCACCTCGAGCCCGCGACCCCGCGGCCGGTCGGGCTGCGTCACCACGCGCACGACGTCGCAGTTCGCCGCCACGGCCTCGAGCGCGGGGACCGCGAACTCGGGGCTCCCCATGAACACGACGCGCGGCTTCATCTCCGGACCCCCCTCAACGAACGCTCCCCCCTCAAATGCCCCCCTCGCGCGAGCCCGGGTGATAGCCGGCGGGCAGCTCGCCGCGCGCCAGGGAATCCAGGTCGCGCTTCAGGAACTGCCGCTTGAGCGGCGACAGCCGGTCGGTGAACAGCACACCGTCCAGGTGATCCGTCTCGTGCTGGATCGCGCGCGCGAGGAACCCCGTCACCACGCGCTCGAGCGGCTGACCGTGCTCGTCCCACCCGCGCACGCGCAGGCTCGTGGCGCGCTGCACGTCCTCGAGGATCCCGGGCATCGAGAGGCAGCCCTCCTCGGCCTTCTCCTTGCCTCGCTTCTGGTCGAGCACCGGGTTCACCACGGCGAAGCGCTCACGCGAGCCGTCCTCGAGCGGGACGTCCACCACGAACACGCGCTGTGCGACGCCGACCTGGTTCGCGGCCAGCCCGACGCCGCTGTACGCGGCCATGGTCTCGTAGAGGTCGGCCACCAGCGCCCGCAGCGTGTCGTCGAACTCGCGCACGTCGCGCGCGCGCTCGCGCAGCACGGGATCGCCGTAGATGCGGACCGGACGAACACTCACCCCTTGGGCTCCGGCGTCAGCACCTGCGCGATCGCACTCTTGGCGAACTCCACCTTGGTCTCGTCCGAGATGCGCAGCACGGCGCGGTCCGACTCGATGCTCACGACGGTCGCGAACATGCCGCTCGTGGTCAGCACCTTGTCGCCCTTCTTCAGTGCATCGATCCGCTGCGCCAGCTTCTTGCGCTCGGCGCTCTGCGGGCGGATGACCACGAAATAGAGGATGGCGAACATCAACGCCATCATCACCGGGAAGCTCAAGCCACCACCGAAGAACCGCGCGATCGGCGAGTCGTCCATCGCGGGAGCCGCCGTCTGGGCCAGGAAATTCATCACGAACATGCCGCATCCTTTCGCTGTGAGGAACGGTGCGCCGGCGTCACGACGCCGCCGCGGCGAGCGTTTCCCGGCTCGCGAACTTCTCGAGGAACTCCGAACGGAACGCCGCAAAGCGTCCGTCCAACACCGCCGCCCGCGCGCGGCGGACGAGCGAGACCATGTGGTGCACGGCATGCACCGACGCGAGCCGCATACCGAGCAGCTCGCCGGAGATGAACAGGTGCCGCAGGTAGGCGCGCGTGTGCTTGCGGCAGGTGGCACAGTCGCAGTCGGGATCCAGCGGGCGCTCGTCGTGCGCGTACGCCGCGTTGCGCACCACGAGCCGGCCGCTGTCGATGAACACCGTGCCCCGTCGCGCGTTCCGCGTCGGCAGCACGCAGTCCATCATGTCCACGCCGCGCGCGATCGCCTCGATCACGTCCACGGGATGGCCCACGCCCATGAGGTACCGCGGCTTCTCGCGCGGGAACTCGCCACAGTCGCGCTCGACCATCTCCAGGCCGAGCGTGCGGCCCTCGCCCACCCACAGCCCGCCGAGCGCGAAGCCGTCGAACGGCAGCGCGCCGAGCCCGGCGAAGCAGCGCGCGCGCTCGGCCGCGTTGGTGCCGCCCTGGTTGATGCCGAAGAGCGCCATGCCGCCGCGCCCCGTCTCACGCAGCCGCGCGCGCTCCTCGAGGCCGCGGCGCGCCCAGCGCACCGTGCGGTCCACCGCCTCGCGCACGTCCGCGAGCGGCGCCGGCAGCCGCACCAGGTGGTCGAACGACATCGCGATGTCGGTGCCGAGGCCGTCCTGAACGCGAATCGCCTCCTCGGGCGAGAGCATGTGCCGTGAGCCGTCCAGGTGCGATCGGAACTCCACCCCTTCCTCGCGGACGCGATTGAGCTCGTTCAGGCTCATCACCTGGAACCCGCCGCTGTCGGTGAGCAGCGCGCCGTCCCAGCCCATGAACCGGTGCAGGCCGTGGAGCCGGCGCACCGTATCGACGCCGGGGCGGAGCATCAGGTGGTAGGTGTTGCAGAGCAGGATGTCGCAGCCCGCGGCCGTGAGCTCGTCCGGGCTCAGCGACTTGACCGAGCCCACGGTGCCCACGGGCATGAACGCCGGCGTGAGCACCTCGCCGTGGGGCGTGACGAAGCTCCCGGCGCGCGCGCCGGTGGCAGCGTCCTCCGCCTGGAGCTCGAACGTGAAGGCCATCGTGGGGGTGCGCTCGTGGGCGCGTGGGACCCGTCGTCCCGGGGCCGGCGGGGAACCCACGCGCAGCGTGGGCCGCCGGGTACTGCGAACGTTCGCGCAGCAGGTTACGGGCGCGCGGCGAGCGGGGTCAAGCGCGGGCGGCGGCGTTCGGCCCGGGCAGGAAACGGCGCGGCCACTCACGCTTAGAGCGGAGTGGCCGCTGGCCTGGCACATCCCCCGAGGCTCTCTCGTTCCCCGGGTGGCCGGCGCGCGTTGGCGCGGCCGACCGAGTTGCCGGAAGCGACCCTGCATCACTTCCGACGGGTCCCTCTCCCCACGATAGGGACACCCGATGAATATGGAAGAATCGGGCCAACGTCTTTTCTCGCCTCGCACCGAGTGCGATCCCGCCCGAATGGGTCCGAACGCGGGTGACGCCGCCCGGATCCGGGGCTCGCGGGCGCGGTTGCGGCTCTTCTGCAACGCGTTCGGGGCCACGCCGGCTCGCGGGCGGATGCAGGGCACGCGCAGGATGCGAGACTCGGGATTGCGGGCCGCGATGGCCCACGGCTCAAAAAAGACCGCGGCCGCTCCGTGTGACACAACGGAGCGGCCGCGTGTGACGCCCGCGTGGCGGACGTCAGTGCAGCAGGAACAACCGCTGGCTCGTGCGCGCGCCGTCGATCGTGCCGGCGCAGAAGTACGCACCGGCGCGCACCGAACGCCCGTCGTCGTCGCGGCCGTCCCAGGTGAACTCGTGCGGGCCGGCGGCGAACGTGCCGCTCACCAGGTGACGGATGCGGCGGCCGGTCACGTCCACGATCGCGAGCTCGACCTGGCTGGTTCGCGTCAGCGACCAGCGCATGCGTGAGGGACCCGAGAACGGACCGCTGCCGGTCGCGCCGCCCGCGGTGAAGCTCGAGGCGGGGCTGTCCGGTTCGCCGCCGAAGTCGTCGTCGTCGTCGGACATGCCGCTCAGCTGGCCGTAGCACGCGCCGGAGCGGGCGCCGCCGTTGATGGCCCGTGCCTCGCGGCGGATGCGCTCGAGCGTTTCGCGGTCACGGCGCGCGTGCCCGTTGCTCGCGCCGAGGCCGAGCAGCGTCTGCTCGGTCGCGGCCGCCCACGCGCCGACCGTGGTGCCGGGCGCCAGGCCGCGCATGCCGTCCACCACGTGATTGGGGTCGACGCCGATCGTCTGGCCGTTCGCATCGGTGATGCCCAGCGCGGCGGCGCTGAGGTTGGCGAGCACGGCCGCGTACTGGCGCTTCGCGGCCGACATCGCCGTGGCATGGTGCGAACGCTGGAGCAGCGTGCACAGGCCGTCGGCGCTGCCGTTGTAGTCCCACAGCGCCGAGCGCTGGTCGACGCCTGCGGCGACCTGGGCGAACGCGCCCGGCGCGATCGGCGCGTGGTGCTTCGCGCAGCCCCACGTCCACCACCGCGCATTCCGCGGGCAGACATCGGACTCGTGCGGCGGCGAGCAGTCGAGCACGCGGAGCGTGAACGAGCACGGCTCGCCCGAGGCGCCGTTCGCAACGTCGGTGAGCGCGAGCGTGTACGTGCCCGCCGCGCTCACGTCCACGCAGGCGGTGGTGGCGCCGAAACCGCCCGGACCCGACCAGGCATAGAGGTAGTTCCCGGTCGGCCCGCACCAGCGCGTGCTGCTGCCGGCGCACACGCTGTCGGCGCCCTCGATCGAGCACGCCGGCCCGGTCGGAGGGTTGCCGAAGAGCTGGCTGCACGGCTCGCTCCACGTGTTGCTGGCGGCGTCGAACACCCGCAGCGTGTACGTGCCGGGGGTGGTCACCGTCACGCACATGTCGGTGGCACTGAACCCACCGGGCCCGCTCCACTCCCACGCATCGCCGGCGCCGGCGCACAGCATGGCCGAGCCGTTCATGTCGATCATCGTGATGCTGCACTGCCCGAACGCCACTTGCGCCCGGGTGGCGATCAGCGCGCACACCGCGATCGCGATCAGGACCCGCCGCATGTCGAACCTCCACCGCTCGAGGACTCGGCCGGGCCGCGATGAGGCGCGTCGGGGCCACTGGGGGCCCCGTGCCGGACTGCACGCGAGGGCCACCCTGGCTCAGTGGAAGTTCCGCGCCACGGGTGGCCGTGGGCGAGCGCGCCCACGCGCGCGCTGCGAGCTGAACGAAGATCGCAACCCGGCTGCGGCGGAACGCCCAGCCGTGACCGGTGCGGAGCGCCGGCCGCGGGATCGCGCAACGTTCGCGTCCCCGGGTGGGGCAACGGCCGCGGCGGCGAACGTCGCAACTTCCCCGCGGGCGGGTTGCAAATGAGTCGCGGCGGCCATCTCGCGATGGCCGCCGCGTGGGCGGGGATCGACGGCTTCCCCGGATCCGCGCTCAGTCCGGGTCGTGACCCCCGTGCTCCATGTGCATCTGCATCGGGCCGGGGCCGCTCCGGAGCTTCTTCTGCTGCTCGGGCGTGAGCACGGCGCGCGCCTGCATGAACGTGTCGAAGTGCGCCTTCATGCCCTCGGCCTGGAGCCGCGAGATCTTGTCGATCTGGGCGTTGACGGCCGAGGCACTCGGCGCCTCGGCCCGCATGAGCTTGCGCAGGTCCATGCGTGCGAGCTGCACGTCGGCGCGGCGCTGGACGCCCTTCCTCGCGGCGGCCTCGTGGATGTCCCGCAGCTTGTCGCGTTGCGCGTCCGTGAGGTCGAGGGCCGCGAATCGCATGGCAAGGCCGTGCCGCATCATCGCGCCGCGCCCGCGGGGCCCGCCGATCCCCATGCGGCGCACGTGCCGCGGGCCGTCGCCGTGGCCGCCTTCGTCGTCCAATGCCAGCGCGCCGGGGCCGCCCGGAGCCTCGGGCCCGTCGAATGCCAGCTGCTCGAACCCAAGCGGCTCCTCGTCGCCGGCGAACAGGTCGCCGAGCACGCTCATCATGTCGTCCTCGCCGGCGTCGCCCGGTGCGGGAGCGACGGCCGGGGGTGCCACTGCGGGTCCTGCGTTCGGGGCCTGCGCCGACGCCGCGATCGGCGACATCAGCAGCGCGGCCATCCAGATCCACTGCATGGGCTGTCTCATCGGGAAAACTCTCCTTCCATACCGGGTTCGGCCCGGAATCGTTGCGGGTCGCGCCCGCGGGGAGCACCAGGGGAACGTTCCTTCACCATCGCGCGCCAGCGATCGCGCTGCGCGGCGGTGAGGTGTCGCTCGATCCGCGCGTGCAGGCTGTCGCGCACCTGCGCGAAGTCCGTGCGCGAAGCCTCGACCTCGTGCTGGATCGCGTCCGCCTGTTCCGGCGTGAGGTCGAGCATGCGCACGAGGTGCGGCACGATGAGCCGCGGCGAGGGCTCGCCCGGCGGGCCGCGCCGCTCGAAGCGCATGCCACGTCCGCCCGTGTGCGGGCCCCACTCCAGCGCATGGTGCGAGAACAGCACGCCGCCGGCGAAGCCGAACGCCATCCCGATGCAGAGGGCGGAGACCACGGCCACGATCACGGTGACGCGGGTCATCGCAGCACGGCCCCGCTGTCCGCGCCGGGCTCCGCCGCGGGCGCGTCGGACTCGAGGCCCAGGCCGAAGCTGCCGTCCTCGTCGAGCAGCGCGCTCACGAGCGAGGCGCCGTCGGGCCGCGCGCTCTCCGTGGTGGCGAGCCAGGTGTTCCCGGCCCACGCACACGCGATGAGCATCGCCACCGACGTCGCCAATGTGACCGGGCGCCCGAGCCAGCGCACCCACGCCGGCTCGCGTTCACGCTCCGCGAGCCGCTCGCGCACGCGCGCCAGCGTTCCGGGCGCCGGTTCGGCCCGCAGGTCGGCGGCGAGCTTCAACCACCGCGGCTCGTCGTCGTCGTTGCGCTTCATCGTTCCGCCCTCATCGGTCCCAGTCCTTCAGCTCGTGGCGCAGCGTCGTGAGCGCGCGCGCGAGCCTCGATTTCACCGTCCCCAGCGGCACACCCAACGCGGCGCACATCTCCTCGTGGGAGAGGCCCAGGCGGTGACGCATCAGCGTCACCTCGCGCTGGTCCTCCGGCAGCCGCGCGATCGCCGCATCCAGGCGCTCCGCCATCGCCCGCCGGTCCAGCCCCTCGTCCCAGCTCCCCACCGGATCGAACCGCAGCCCCGCGTCCTCGATCGGCGTCGGCCCGTCGAGCGAGCCCGCGTTGAAGCGACGGCGGCGCAGCCGATCGCGGCACAGGTTCGCGGTGATGCGCAGCACCCAGGTGCGCACGCCGCGCTCGCCCCGAAACCCCGGTCCGGCCTCGTACGCGCGCATGAGTGACTCCTCGACCACGTCCTGCGCCTCGGTCGCGTCGCGAAGCATGCTCCGCGCGAGGGTGGCCATGGCCCCGCCGAAGCGCTCGAGCAGTTGCTCCAGCGCGGCCATGTCCTTCCTGCGCAGGGCGTCGATGAGCTCGCGCTCGCCGGCGTCGGCCAGGGGTTTCTCCTTTTCTGCTTCTTCCAATGGCAGGGACGAACGAGCGGCGGCAGGGTTCCCGGAACGCGCAGTATGCCGCCCGCGAGCGACTTGCGAGGAACGGTCTTGACCGGGCACGGCCGCTCCGCTCAGATGGTGCCCACGAACCGGGCGTCGCACGTGCCGAGGGCCCACCTTGCACCCGTTCCTGGTCGCCTTGCTCGCCGCCGCCTCGTTCGACAGCACCGCCGCCGACACCGCCAGGCCGTCGGTGCGTGACACCACGCGCGAGGTGCGGCGATTCCCGCCGGTCGAGGTGTCCGCGGGTCGCGTCCACGACTTCCGCTCGAGCGCGACCGTGCACACGGTGTCGGCCGATGCTCTGCGCGACCTGCCGGTGACGAGCCTCACGCAGGCGCTGGCGCTCCAGCCCGGCGTGGTCGCCGTGGGCGAGGACCTGCACGTGCGAGGCGGGCGCGCCGGCGAGACCCAGGTGACGCTCGGCGGGCTCACGCTCAACGAGCCGATGCGCGACCGCGCCCCGGAGTTCCCGTTGCTCGCGGTGCAGCGCGCCGACCTCCTCGCCGGCGGGCTCGACGCGGAGTACACGGGTGCGCTCGCCGGCGTGCTGGACGTGCGGACGTGGAACCCCACCCCGCACCCGACCGGCGCGCTGCGCTGGCTGAGCACGGGCCGCATCGGCACCGCGTTCGACTGGCTCGGCGGCCGGGCGTCCACCCCGCTCGGCGTCGCGGGGCTTGGCCTCGCGGTCGCGGGCGAGACACGGCTCGACGATGTCTTCCTGCCGCAGCGGCCGTCTCGTGGACGGCAGGAGTTCGCCGGAGGGACGTTCGGCTGGCGGAACGACAACCACGTCCTCGGCTGGGCGAAGCTGGCGCCGATCGCCTCGCCGCAGTCGTTCTCTATCGAGGCGCTGGGCTCGCGCGTGGTGACGATGCCGTTCGATCCGATGATCACCTGGAACGACAGCCTCACCATCTACGTGCTCAACCAGCCGTGCGAGCTGTGCCCGGGGTTCCTCGACAGCATCCGCACGTTCTACCGCGCGGCCGACCACCAGCCGATGACCGACGCGCGCCGGCTGACGCTGCTCGCGCAGGCGACCCGCCTGACCGCCGGCGCGCAGCTGCACGTGGCCGTGTCATGGCAGCACGCGACCGAGCTCACGTCGCCGGGTCTCGTGCGCGATCCGCAGGACGTCAACAACGCCGACAAGGTGCGCTTCGGCGACACGATGGACCCGGTGCGTGACGCATTCCGCGCCTATGCCGGCGTCTGGCCCCATTTTAAGCGCACGCGCACCGATCGCGTCCAGGCCGCGCTCTCGGGCTCGATCGTCCAGTCCGAGAAGAGCCGCTGGGGCTTCGGCGCCGGCGCGCTGTGGGACGCCGTGGACTTCTACGAGCTGGACAGCGCGCTGCCCACGAACGTGCTGGTCGACACCGCGCGCGCGTTCCACACCATCGCGCCCGGCGGCTGGGCGTACGTGCAGAACCGGTTCGAGCGCGAAGGCCTCGTGGTCAACGCCGGCCTGCGGCTCCAGGTCTTCAACGCAGGGGGCGACGCCAGCGTGCCGCTCGGCGTGCCGCCGGGCGGGTCCGCGCCGGCGACCGAGCACGCGCCCGGCGCGCACTGGACGGTCTCGCCCCGGCTGGGGCTCGCGTTCCCGATCACCGTGCGCGACGCCATGGCGTTCAGCTACGCCCGCATCCACCAGCCGCCCGGCCGCGAGTACCTGGCCGACAGTCGGCTCCTGATCTTCAGCCGCCACCCGCTCGGCAACCCCGCGCTCGAGCCGAGCGAGCTGGTCACGTACCAGGCCACGGTGAAGCACCTGTTCGACCGGCGCTGGGCAGCACAGGCGTCGGTGTTCCATCGCGACCTGTTCGGCCAGATCGGCATCGTCAACGATCCCTACTTCGGGAACACGTTCCGCCCGCGCTACGAGAACGCGGAGTACGGGCACGCCACCGGGATCGAGCTGGCGCTGCTCGCGGGCCCGCGCGCCGGGAACACCGCGCCGGCGCATGCCGGACCGCTGCGCACGTTCCTCACCGGCGAGTTCTCGCTCCGCTACACGTTCATGAGCGCGTACGGCACGATCTCCGGGCCGGACGGCTGGTACTACGGCGCGCCGTTCGGCGCCCGACCGCTGCCGATCGGCGAGCACCCGCTCGACTGGGACCGCGGCCACATGCTCGGGCTCGACGCCGTGTGGCGCGCGCCGCACGTGTTCACGTTCGCGTGGGTGACGCAGGTGGCCTCGGGGCCGCGCTGGACGCCGACGACGTCCTACACCGGGCAGACGAGCGGCCCGCTCGCCACCCCCGACCTCGCCGCCGTCAATTCGAACCAGCTGCCGTGGACCGAGCGCACCGACATCGCGCTTCGCCTCGAGGCACGCGGGCTCCGCGGCGCGCGGCTGCTGCTCGACGTGCGCAACCTGTTCGACGCGCGCGGCGATGACCTGGTGAGCGTCTTCGGCTACCCGAACCCCACCATCAACACCGAGCGCGACGACTACGCCGGCTATCGCACCGAGACCGGGAACGGCGGTGGCGCGTTCTGGGACGAGCGGCTGAACGGCGGCGCCGGCGGGTGGGTGCCGGTGAACGATCCGCGGCTCCGGCGCCAGCCGCGCGTGGTGCGGCTCGGGATCGAGATCGGCCTCTAGCCCGGCACCTTGCGGCCGGCGGAGCACGTCCCTAGATTCGCTCACTTGGGCACTTCGCCCGGCGCTCTCCGGAGGGTTTCGTGGCCGTTCGCGGCATCGGCATCGACGTCTGCAAGGTCGAGCGCATCGCCGAATCGCTCCAGCGATTCGGCGTTCGCATGGAGCGGCGATTGTTCACGCCCGACGAGCTCGCCTACTGCCGCGGCTTCAAGGACCCGCTCCCCCACCTAGCCGCGCGCTTCGCCGCCAAGGAAGCGGCCAGCAAGGCCCTCGGCACCGGGATCGCCGGCGGCATCGGCTGGACCCAGATCGAGGTGGTCCAGCCCGGCGGGCGGGTGCCGCTGCTCAAGCTCTCCGGCGCCGCCCTCGCACGCTTCAATGAAATGGGCGCCACCCGCTCGTTCCTGACGATCTCGCACGACGGCGGCCTCGGCGTGGCGTGCGTGGTACTGGAATAATGCCGCGCCTGCACCGGGTGCTGATCGCGAACCGCGGCGAGATCGCGGTGCGCATCCTGCGCACGCTGCGCGAGACCGGGCGCACGAGCATCGCCATCTTCAGCGAGCCCGACCGCACCGCCCTGCACGTGCTCATGGCCGACGAGGCCTACCCGGTGGGCCCCGGACCGTCGCGCGAGAGCTACCTGAACATGGAGCGGGTGATCGAGACCGCGCAGCGCGCGCACGCCGACGCCATCCACCCGGGCTATGGCTTCTTCGCCGAGAACGCGGCGTTCGCACGCGCGTGCGCAACGGCCGGCATCGTGTTCATCGGGCCCTCGCCGGAGACGATCGACGCGCTCGGCGACAAGCTCGCGGCGCGGAAGGCCGCCGTCGCGGCGGGCGTGCCCGTGGTGCCCGGCTCCGACGGCCCCGTCCACTCGCGCGACGAGGTGAAGCGACTCGGGCGCACGATCGGCTACCCCCTGATGCTCAAGGCCGCGGCGGGTGGCGGGGGCAAGGGCATGCGCGTGTTGAAGAGCGATGCCGAGCTGGACGCGGCCTGGGACCTGACGCGCGGCGAGGCCAGGGCCGCGTTCGGCGACGAGCGCGTCTTCGTGGAGCGCTTCATCGAGCGACCGCGGCACGTGGAGGCGCAGATCCTCGCCGATGCCACCGGTCGCGTGGCGTTCCTCGGCGAGCGCGAGTGCTCGGTGCAGCGCCGCCACCAGAAGCTGCTCGAGGAGACGCCGAGCCCCGCGTTCGATGCGAAGACGCGTGCGGCGTTCGGCGAGGCGGCGTGCCGCGTGGCGCGGCAGGTGGGCTACGTCTCGGCGGGCACGGTCGAATTCATCCTGGATGAGACACGGCAGTTCTACTTCCTCGAGGTGAACACGCGGCTCCAGGTCGAGCACCCGGTGACCGAGATGGTCACGGGCCTGGACCTCGTCGCCGAGCAGCTGCGCGTGGCCGAGGGCGACGAGCTGTCGTTCGGCGACACGCCGCCCGAGCCACGCGGCTGGTCGATGGAGGCGCGCATCATCGCCGAGGACCCGGCGCGGAACTTCCTTCCCAGCGTGGGCGTCATCGAGCGCGTGCAGTTCCCGCAGGGCCCGGGCGTGCGCAACGACTCCGGGATCTATCGCGGCTACGAGGTGCCGGTGTTCTACGACTCGCTGCTCTCGAAGCTGGTCGTCTGGGGCGCCGACCGCGAGCAGGCGCGCCGCCGGCTCGTGCGCGCGCTGGACGAGTTCGTGCTCGAGGGCCCGCACCACAACCTCGCGTTTCACGCGTGGCTCGCGCTGCACCCCGAGTTCGCCGCCGGGAACCTCTCGACTCGCTTCCTCGACGACCACTGGCGGCCGGGGGAACTCAAGCCCGGGCCCGAGGCGGCGAACGCGGCGCTGCTCGCCGCGGCGCTGCACGAGCGGGCGGAGCGCGAGCGCGTGCAGGTCGGCGGCCGCGGGGACGGCGCGGCGGTGAGCGCGTGGAAATGGGCCGGCCGCGAGCGGGGCCGCAGGTGAAGCTCTGGGTGACGCTCGAGGGGCGCGAGGCGGAGGTGACGCTGACCCTGCAGGGCGGGAAGGTCGTGGTCGAGAGCGACGGCCGGCACATCGAGGCCGACTTCGTGCGGCTGCCGGACGGCGAGGTCTACTCGCTCCTGATCGGCGGGCGATCGCACGTCGTGCGCGTCTCCCCCGCCCCGGAGGGCTCCGAGTCGAGCCTCGAGGTGGAGGTGCGCGGCATGGTGATCCCGGTCGAGGTGAAGCACCCGCTCGAGAAGATGCTGCAGGCCGCCTCCGGAGGGCGCACGGCCGCGCGCGGCGAGACCGTCATGGCGCCCATGCCCGGTGTCGTCGTGGCGATCCGGGTGAAACCCGGCGACGCGGTGAAGGCGGGCCAGGCCGTGGTCGTGGTCGAGGCGATGAAGATGCAGAACGAGCTGGCGGTGGCGCATGATGGCGTCGTGCGCGAGGTCATGGTCGCCGAGCGAGCTGCGGTGTCCGCCGGTCAGGCGTTGGTCCGAGTGGCTCCGGCTTCGTCCGAGGGTTCGGGAGGTTCGGCGTGAAGGGACGCCCATCACGCAGGGGCTCGCCGGCGCGGTCACCTGCCGCTGCCGCGGGACGGGAGGGGGGCTATCCTCGACGGGTCCCGTCGCGGGTACCCCGCTCTCGCCCGTCTGCGCCGCCCCCCTCGCGCCCCGCTGATGGCCTGGGTGGCTCGACAAGAACCACGCCCTCTGACCTGTCGATTCGTGTGACGTACACCGCGGCCGACCTGCCCCCCGACCTCGACGAACGCACGCCGCCCGCGGGCGAGCCGCCGTACACGCGCGGGATCCACTCGACGATGTACCGCTCGCGGCTGTGGACGATGCGGCAGTACGCGGGCTTCGGCTCGGCGCGGCAGACGAACGAGCGCTTCCGCTTCCTGCTCGGGCAGGGCCAGACCGGGCTCTCGGTGGCGTTCG
>Ga0207670_10000045_pt1 | contig 96331 bp, 144 predicted proteins | sample KBSS23HmetaG_FD_184339 | JGI IMG/M metagenome (GOLD analysis project Ga0207670, IMG submission 184339) | Switchgrass rhizosphere microbial communities from Kellogg Biological Station, Michigan, USA - KBS S2-3H metaG (SPAdes) (version 2) | ecosystem: Host-associated > Plants > Roots >...
ACGTGTCGATCGAGACGGCGAAGCCGGTCTCTCGAGCGAGCCGGCGCTGCTCGAGACTCTTCATGAACGCAGCCGTCCCTCCACGAGCACCGGCACGATCCGAACGGGCGGCTCGGGCGTGTGCAGGTTCGTGATCGTGACGGCCGGCTCCGGCGGCAGCGCCTTCAAGAGCCGGCGCACGTCGCGGTAGTAGTGCCGCGCCCATTCGCGTTGAGTGTGCGGCCGGCGCGCGTCATGCGCCACGTTCCACGCGTCATCGGCACGCGCTTGCAGTGCCCGACGATCGACCCGCTCAGCCATCGCGGACAACTCCTATCACGGTCAGGTCTAGGAACGGCGGCTCGCCTCGGTTGTCGAGCAGATCGAGATGCGCGCAGCAGAAAGCCGAGTCGACCTCGTACTCGCCGTCGTCCTGCGTGACGATCGTGAACACGCGGCGATGAACGCCGTCCTCTTCGCACCCCGGCACGCAGCACTCATCGACCTTCGGCTTAGCCACGCTCGGACTCCGAGTAGAGCAGGAGATCGTCGCCGAGCGTCTCGATCCGCTCGCCGACGTCCATCAGGCGAAGGCCGACCCAGCCGACGAAGTACCGCCAGACCCGCGCGACGTCACGCATTGAGCCACCCGTAGACCAGCGCGGCCGTGCGCGGCGAGCCGCCGAAGGCGTCGATCAGCGACGGCACGGCGTCGCGGACTTGGCGAGCCGACTCAGCGACCGACATCAGGTGCAGGCTCTCCGATTCTGTGTCGGGCACGAACTCGTACCCCATGCGCTCGAGCGCGGCTAACACCGCTCACCCCGGCGCCGTGACGACGGCGTGCTTGAGCCGGAGAAGGTCCGAGAGGACACGCTGTCGGCGCAGCGCCGCGGTGATCATCAGCGCCGCCCCTTGTCGGCGTCCTCGGCCAGCTGGTCGGCTGCGTGCCGAGCCGAGCAGAAGTGCTGAGCCTTACCTCCGTCGATCGACTCGACCTTGAGCCACGGATCGGGCAGCATCGGCGGAAGATCCTCCTTGCGCGTCTGCGGACAGCCTTCGCGGTCGCAATGGATCAGCGTGCTCATCACTTCGCTCCGGCGATGACACCGATCTTGCTCCCACCGGGCCAGCACGAGAAGCCGGCCGGGACAGGCTGGTTCTCCTTGACCATCTCGCCGAGGATCGTCATGCACTGCGCGACGAGGACGTTCGGTGACGTGTCGACCGACTTCGCGAGCGCCTTGTTGGCCTCCGCGAGCTTGACGTTCGTCTGGCGCTGCTGCTCCGCGATCAGGGTCGACGCGAACTGCTGCTGTAGCTGGTTGATTCGGTTCTGCGTCGCGGAATCGAACGTGACGATCGGGATGATCGTGTTCAGGATCTCAATCCCCTCGACGCCGATCTCCCGCTTCATCTGCTCGGTCACCGCGTTCGCGATGTCGGACAGCGACGGGTTCTTCTTCCCCGTCGTCGCGGCGGCGGCAATCGAGTTGAGCGGGTTGTAGTCCTTGAACTGCTCGTTCACGGCGGCGGTCAACTCACGCGTGACGAGGCTGTCGCGGACGTGCTCGAACGTGCGGTAGTTCTGGAAGAGCTCGTCGCTCATCGCCGGGTTGATCCGCCACCGAATGCTGATCGACACGTCGGCGGTCTGCTGGTTCCCGATGCGGACCGCGATGGGTGCGCCGTTGTCGTTGTTCGCTCCGGTGTAGCTGTCGGTCTGGATCGCGGCGTCCATCTCGGTCACGCTCTCCCACGGCGCGATCAGGTGCGGCCCGTTGCCGACGTGTCCGCTCACCGCGCCGAACGACGTGACGATGCCCTCGTTCTTCGTCGACACGATCGCGAACGAGAAGCCGAGCGTCTCGAGCACTGCGATTACGAGCAGACAGATCAGCGCGATCTTCGACACCTTCCGCTGGATCGCGTACGAGTCGGCGTTGGCCAACTTGGGCGCCGGCGGCGGCATGTACCGCCCCTGCCCGGCGTCGATGGCCTGCCGCTTCGCTTCCTCGTCCGCTGCGGCATGAGCGGCGAGCTCTTTCGCGTGTGTGTCGAGATGACGTTCCGCGCTGCGCTTCAGCAGCCACGCGACGAGCGCCGCGGCGAGAAGCAGTGCGGTGATGACGATCCAACCCATGTGCGTTTCCTCCTAGTGGTGAACCTTGCGGGATAGGTACAACCGTGGTGCGTGAGCGGCCTGCTCAGCCAGCGCGAAGGTCCTCCGGGACCGCCGACTCGGACAGGCCAGCGGCGAGCGCGAGCGGCGCGCGGGAGATCCGGCCGGATGTTCTTCCAGAACCGGTGCGCCTGCCTGATCGCGCGCTTCGCTTCGGCGTGGATCTGCGCGCGGTCGCGCTCGTTGGTCGCGCCGAGGTAGAGCGCCTTCGACCAGCGCAACTCCTCGCCGACCCACTCGCCGTGATCGTTGTCCTTCGCCTCCTCGATCAGCGCTTCGGAGAACTGGCCGTCCTCGGCGAGCGCGGCGCGGCCGGCGTCGGTGATGTAGAAGTCGGCGCTCGCGCGCGGCTCTCGGTATTTGATCCGAACGAGCCCCTTGCGCTCGAGCGCGAAGAGCGTGCCGCGCCACGAGTGGCCGACGCGGAATGCGGGGCGCTCGTTGTCGCCGGCGAGGACACCGATGCGGACGGGTGCGAGCGGCCGGTCGGCGCCGGCGAGCACGGTGAGAGCGGCGAGCTCGCGCTCGGAGAGCTGCGTGGCTACCGCCACGCGAACGTCCTCCCGAGCATCCCGAGCAGCGTCCACACCGCCGCGATGACGAGCCAGACGACCTCGATCATCGGCACGCGGCCGCCGCCGAGTGCGATGACGAACGCGCCCGAGACGAGTCCGCCAATGCCGAAGAACATCGAGCGGCCGAAGAACCGCAGCACTCGCCGAAGCATCTAGGCGACGGCCTTCTCGCGTCGGACCCAGACGGCGACGGCGCTTGGATACGGCTTGCCGTCACGCATGAATGCTCGCTGCTCGACGCGCACGTTCTCCTCGCCGTACTTTTCGTGGAGCTCGGTGAGTGCGTCGTCGATGCCGGGCGCGTACGCCGTCGCCTTGCGCGCGTAGTTCGAGAGGAAACTCCAGTCTCCGACATCGTCCCATAGAGGGGTAGCAGCAGAGCGCTCGTCCATCAGTACGACTGTACTACAAGCGTCGGAGCACCGCTAGGCCGTACGCAGTGGTGTAGACGCCATGCGATTACACCAATACGACGGAATCGGCCCGATCCGTCAAGCAGTGGTGACGAACTGCGCCGCGGCGTCAAGCGCGGCGGCGGCCCACTCCTCGAGCTCCATGCCGGCGTCGCTCGCGGCCGCGCGCCAGCGGTGCACGCGGTCATCGACCTCGAACTCGAGCGTGAGCTGCTCCGGCAGCGCGACGACCTCGGCCGGCACGCGCGGCGCGCGCGGAGCTCGCTTCTCGACCGCGGTCTTGATCTTCGCCGCGGTCGCGGGACCGTCCGCGCTGGCCTCCGCGAGCGCCTCGCGCAGCGCCGGCGGATCGTCGAGCAGCGGAACGAGCTCGCGCGCCTGCCGCTCGTTCGGAATGGCAACCATGGTTGACACTTGTGCCGCCTCAATCATCTGGTGGCCGCGCTGTCGCGAGAAGCCGAACTGCTCCTTGCAGTACGCCTCGAAGCTGCTGTGCTCGTCGCGGTAGAGCCGGCGGTCGCGGATCTCGAGCAGCGCCATTCCGACCTCGGCGAACGTCTTCAGGCCGGCGCGGACGATCTGCTCGAGCTCTTGGACGCGCTCATGCTCGGCGTCGGTCAACGGCTCGAGCGCCGGCGTGGCCGCGGAGCCGAGACTCAGCCGCTCAACGCTGGCCTGCTCCGGCGCTGGCTCGCCGCGCTCGCATCGCTTGCAGAACGACGTCGCCGGCGTCCCGTGCGGGCACGTCTTCTCAGCCACGAGTCGTGCTCCGCTCGAGCTCTGCCACGCAGCGGTCGCAGTCCTTCCGGTACGACGGGCAACCCTCGTCCTGGTGGAGCGCGAGATCGAGCGCGTCACGAGCTCGCTGCGCCCAGTTGTGATCGCCGCTGTAGCTGCCGAGCAGCCGCCGGACTACCTGCGGCAGCACCGGCTCAGCCACGCTTGCCCTTCGTGAAGCGGTGCCACCAGCGCGGCCGGTCAACGGCGTGCCGGCGGGCGATGTCAGCGACAGCGTGGAGGCCCGAACGGTCGAGCTCGTCGGCCATCGCCATCGTTACCGGCCGGCGCGGGATGTCCGGCAACGTGATCAACGAGCGCGCGGCGAGGTCCTCGTTCATCGAATCGCTCCGATCTCTCGCGCGTTGGCGTACGCGGCGTGACTGTCGTAGACGAGTCGGCCGCGCTGACTCGCGGTTAGCTGCGCGACGAGCATCGCGAGAGCGAGGCCGGCAGCCGAGCGCGCGTCTCTGACCGCTTCGTCGGCGAGCCATTGCTCGTAGTTGTCGTCCTCGCAGATCGCGTGGAGGAAGTTGATCTCCTCGTACAGTCCCTCCGCGATCGCGTGGTCGATCACGCGCTGAACTTCGGCAACGGTCGGTCGTCTGCCGGCGAGTTTGCCGTCGGTCACGTCACGATCCGCGCCGTGCTCGAGCCTCGATGTCGGCGAGCTCCTGCCGGCCGCGGTTCGTCGTCCACCGATCCGGCTGCCCCGGGATCGGCGTGTCGTCCGTCTCACGCACGCGGACGTGGTCCATCTCGCGCGCCTGCGTGTCGTCGACGCCGCCGAGCATCTGCCGACGGTGGCTCTTGATCACCGACCGGATCGTGCCGCGCGGGACGACCTGCGCCTGCGTGCCGTTGACCACGCGCCCCTCGCGCGGCTCGCCGCCGCGCGCGCGCCGGAGGCCGAGCCTCATGACCCCCGCCGATCTAATGACCGCCGCCGGCCTATCTCGAAGATGCTGAACACGAGATCGGCGGCAAGGATCCCAATCGCGATTCCCGTGAGCAGCGCTCCTCCTGCGTCGTGGCGCGCGAGCGAGTCGGACGCGCCCGCGACGAAGAGAGCCATCAGCGCGACAGTGAAAATCAGCCGGATAGCCTCCCGCTTCACGCCGGCGCACCGACCGAGAGCGCTTCCCCGTCAAGCGGGAACGCGGAGCCGGCGCCTTCGACGTCGAGCCGGAGGACGAGCTCGTCGCCGACGAGCTCCGCAGCGATGACCGTGCCGACCGGCTCGCCGGAGTCGCCTCGGCGATCGACCAGCGGCTTGCCGACCGCTTCAGCTGCGTGCTCCGCCGTCCACCTGTAACCGCGCGGCGACGGAAGCCTGACTTCGACCTCGATGCTCACCGGCACGATCATACTAGAGCGAGACGACGAGGCCGTCCTCCCCGAAGGTCGAACGGCCTCAGTCAGTCGCGAGTGCGGACTGCGCCTCATGATCCCGGGAGGCCAGCGGTACCCGCCGAAGCGGTTACGTTGCCCGACCCGGTGATCCCGTGGACTGCGCCAGCCGCCCACGGTTTCGCTGGCTCGGCGGAGTGCCCCGCTGCTCGCGTCGCGCAGGCTATCACGCGCGCTTTCGGTTCGCGCGCTTCCGCGTGACGACGTGCTCTCGCCCCTGCGGATCCTTGAACACCTTGCCCGGCTCGTTGCCGGACGAATGCTTGTGGCTCTTGCCAGCACTCGTCGGCGCCGTCGCCGGCGGCCCGAGTTTCCGCTTCTTGTGGGGAGACGACCACATGCCCATCGCGAACACCTCCTCTCGAGGCGTCGTCGGTGCAGGGCATGTCGCGTGTTAGGTCGTCATCACTCCTCCGGCGCGGAGAATAGCGTCAGCGCCCTCCGCGCGGAGGCGCTCGAGCATGTCCCTCGCAGACGACGGCGTGATGCCGGAGAGCCGCGCGAGCTCAGCCGGGAACGGCCAGTAGCCCTGCCGCTCGAGGTACTCGAGCGCGATGTCGCGCGACGTCAGGCGCCGGCTGGGATCCGATGGGCGCGCGAGCGCGCGTCGCGCTTGGTGGACGGTGCTCGCGGTGCCGTGGATCTCGAAGCCGATGGAGTAGCCACGCGCGCGCAGGCCTGTGTCGTTCATGCAGAGCCGGCAGCTCGAGCACGTCACGTCGTCGCGAGTCTGCGCCGGGCACGGCACGATGTCGGCGCCAGAGTGGGAATAACGCGACGCGTCGCGGAATCCGTCGACGACGAGCGATGTCGCGTAGCCGCGCGCGCGGGCGAGCTCGACTTGCTCGGCCGTCTCGCACGAAGCGAGCACCGAGACGCGACCCCACGATTCGCGGTCGACGAGCCGCCACGCGTGCGTGTACGTCCAGACGGTCCCGCCACCGCGATCCATGTAGCGCTCGGCGGCAGCGGCGACGATCCGCGCGGCTTCGTCGGTGCGGCAGTCGCCGACCGTGTGTAGCCGCATCGGTCGGCCTTCTATGGTTGAACCATAGAGCGCGTCGATCGCCGCGGCTTCCTCGAGCGCAACGGTGTGAGGATCGGCGTGTGAATATTCAGCAGCTTCATTCAGCGGCTTCGTCACGCCGGTGTAGAGCCGCCCGTTCTCGGCGTAGCAGCCGCCGCCGTTGAAAAACACGCAGGAGCTCGGGCATGAAGCCTGCGCCGCGTAGGTCGTCGCGCAGTCGCCGATCTTGGCGTTGTTGCTCTTCGCGACCGCGATCGCCAGGATGCCCTGTTCGGTAGAGAGTCCGCGCTTCATCGGTCGAGCTCATGCTCGAGCGCGTCGGCTGCGGCGCGCATGCCCGCGATCAGCGCTCGCGCATAGGCATGCGGCAAAGATACTTCAACTCCCTTTTCGGGCGATGTCTCGTGAATATTTTCGTGAATATTCCGCACCCCGTTTTCGCGCTCTCGCGCCTCGAACGCGTGCGCGGCGTCGCGGATCTTCTCGGCGAGCGCGCGCGACTGGTCGATGGCCTGCTCCGCCTTCGGCTCGTTGCCGTCGAAGCGCGCCTGCTCCGCGACCCTCTGGCCATCGTTCTCGATCTCGTCGGCGGCCATGTACGCCTCTTCCGGCGTGGCGTACGTGAGACCGGTCCCGCGCACGCGTACGCGCTTCGCCGGCGCGGCCGCTGGCTTGAGCGGTACGCCGCCGCGCGTCGGCCGCGGGAAGCCGGCCGCCTCGATCGCGTTCGCCCACGAGCCGAACCGCGCCTTCACGGTCGACGTCGTCGGGTAGCCCTCTATGTGGCGAGCCCACTCCGTCGATGTCGGCGGCTCGCCGTACTCGCGGCGCCAGCGCTGGATCGCGTCGATGATCTCGGCCTTTTCCCACGCGCGCCGGCGCGCTTGCTCGTTCTCGGGGCGGGACGGCTCCTCGCCGACCTCTGAAGCCGGCGGAGCCGAGACGGAAACCGAGGCAACCCCGCCCGGCCCTTCTGCATCCGCCATCGGTTCCCGCCCCGATTCGTGCCCGGGAAGCGCGTAGACGCCGCGCTCGACTCGGACGATCTTCCCCGACTTGACGTGCGGCAGCAGCCAGCCGCCGATGTTCTCGCTCGAGTAGCCGACTAGCGCCGCGAGATCCGCGAGCCGTTGCGGGCCCAGCTCGAGCGCAGCCATGACTTCCTTGAGCAGCTGGCCGCGCGCGCGGTGCGGCCGGCGCTCGGCCGGCGCGCTCGAGGACTGATCCGGAACTGATCCAGAACTGAGCTCGCCGCTCTCTTCCGGATCATCGAGCTCGTCATCCTGCTCGAGCACGTCGTCGACGTCGAGCAGCGCTTCGATGTCGATCTCGGGCTCGACCTCGCGGAGAGGCTCGCCGGCGTCCATCCGATCCAGGAGCGCGCGCCCGTCGACAGCGCCGGCGCTCACGCCTGCCGCCAGCGCCGGACATGCACGGCTCGTTGGACCGCCTGGATAGTGCGGTACCGGCTCGAGATCAGCCTCGCAGCCGCAGCCAGAACACGTCTCGACCGTCTCGCCGTGATCGCGACGCCGATCGACGTTCGCGACCGATGACCGGTAGTCGATGAAGTTCGGCTGCCACCGCTCGACGTCGCCGCCGGTGAGACCCACGAGGCTAAACGGGACGCGCGCGGGTTGCGCACTCAGGTTCCTACTCCCACGCGGCGTCCTCGAAGTCGAACGCGATCGGCTCTCGACCGGAGATCACGATGAGACCGCCGTTCAAGCCGAGCTCGTCGTTCGGTCTGACCGGCAGATCGAACGCCCGGAACGGCTCGCGCGCGCGGCGCGACGAGACGATGATCTCGTCGGGTCGGAAGCCGGCGACTCTGGCCTCCGTGACCTCGCGGTGGATCACGTCGAAGTCGTGACGGCTCAGCGGCGCTCCAGGTATCTCAGCCACTCCGCTCACAAGCACATCCCGAACCTGACGTACCGCTTCGATCCGTCGACGCTCCGCATCCCCTTCGTACGGTACGTCTTGATCTCGATCTGCACCTTTCGAGCCGGTCCCGGTTCCCACGTCAGGACGTGAATCGTGAACCATCGGTGCTCGTAGTGGAACGGCGGCTCGGGATCCTGCCAGCGGAGCCAGCCGACGATCCATCCGCGACGACGGAACGGGCGCCGGCCTCGCGAGATGTTGCGCTCGTCGATGTAGCGCGGACGGATGAACCTCCGCCGCGGCGTCTTCGGCTTCATCTCTCGGCGTCCTCCGGATACGCCTGCTTCAGCGCTTCGGCGACGAGAGCCGTCGCGGTACGCCGGTGCCGCGGCCAGCGTCTCACGAACGCGCGACGGACGAGCCGCTTGCCTGACCGGTCGAACACCTTGACGACGTAGTTCGCGCGGGTGGCCGTGCCGGTCAGATCGTTGCTGATCTCGATGTAACCGATCCGCTCGAGATGAGCGCCGGCGCCGGCCTTGTCGAGCGTGATCTCGACGCGAATCATGCGGCCGCGCGGGCCTTCCGCTTCGACGCGCAGACCGGATGGTGCGGCCCGTCCTTCGGTTCCCAGCAGCAGCGGTGCGTCGCCTTGCCGAGCTCGACTTGCCGCTCGAGCGCCTCGAGCCCCTGCGCTCGGCCGAACTCGATGAGCTCGGTGCGCTTCCCGTGCGCGTACGCCGGGATCTTGAGCGTGTTCACGTAGCGGACGATCTCGACGTCGCACGGCCGGCGGAGCCAGTCGTCCGTGTACGCCGGCAGTCCGCATGCTGTCTTGAGCAGCGCGCCCTTCTCGGTGTTGCTGGTCGCGTGGATGACGTTCGTGCGCTTGTTGAGCAGGTCGAACCATCCCGGCGGCGGCTGCACGAGCTTCGATCCCCAGTGGCGCCGGCAGCGGCCGCACTCGCGCGGCTCAGCGCTCACGTGCTCACCGCCGCGCGGAGCTCCGAGGCGAGGCGCTCGGCTTGCTCGGCGAGCACGAGGTAGCGCCGCTCGAAGCGCTCGAGTTGCACGTCGCCGTCGAGTACCAGCCGGAGGGCCGCGGCGACACGCTTGACGCGCTCTATGCCGGCCGGACCGTCATAGCCCCAGCTGTCGAGCGAGATGCCGGTCGCTTCCTCGAACGCGCGCAAGTGGCCGCGGAGCCCGTCGCGGCTCTCGCGCCAACCTTCGATCTGCGCGGCATGGCGCTCTTCCCACTCCGCTCGAGCTGCTTCGACCGCAGCCTCGATCTGCGCCGGCGTCGTCTCGACCGTCCTGCAAGCCGACCGCAGCAGTGCGGCGAGGAACGTCCTCGGCATCCACTCGGAGTCGGTCGGCGGTAGCGGCGGCGCCTCGACCACGACACGCAGACCGCGTCCGTGCGCGACCATCATCCCCCACGTCGGCGGCAGCTCGCCGGGCGAGACGATCTTCGCGTCGGAGACGACGAGCCACCAGCGATCGACAAGATCGGTGAACGCCTCGGCCTTCTGCGGGTCCTTCAACTCGCGCAGCCAGTCCGACCGCGACACCTTGATCTCGTGTCCGTGGAGCTCCAGGCCTCGCGACGGCCAGAGCGACATCGCGATCGCGTCGATCGTGCGCGTCGCCGAGAAGCCGGCCGCGTTCCTGACCTTCGGAATGAACGCCCATACGGGCCCGTTGCCGCTCGACTGCCGGTAGCGCGCTTCGAGGCGAGCGAGCATCGTCGCCTCGGTGTGCTTCTCAGCCATCCCCGAGTCTCGCCGCCACGAGCTCGCTGCCGAACCACACGCGCCACGGCGGCTTCATCTCCGATCCGTCGGGGAAGGTCAGCTTCGGCTCGGACTGGCTCTCTCGCGTGAGGAGCAGCTGCTCGCTGTCAGCCACGTCCTTCCACTCGCCATCGCGGAGGATCTCGACGCGGTAGGCCGAGCCGGCGGAGTAGAAGAACCCCGTCTCGCCATGCTCGGCGCAGACGAATCGCGTGAGGTTCGGGTGCTCGGGATCCGTGACGCGCTCGAGCGGCCGGTAGCACTTCGCGCAGACCGAGACCGTCTCGGAGCGCTCCGTCGGCTCGCCCCACGACCGGATCTCTTCCGCGAGCTGCGCGGCCCAGTAGTCGCCTTCGTAGTGGCCCTGGCCGTCGTCGCCGCCGGAGTCGCGCCACGTCTGCCGGTCGACCATCCCGAACAGGTGCGCGGCGAGATGACGCGCGCGGTCGCGCGCGCGGAGCGCTTCATCGAGCGCTTTCGCTTCCACGAAGAGCGTGTGATTCCACGCGATCGCAGATGCGGCGCTCTGATGGCGTGCCGCTTCCTCGGCTCCCTCGCCGGCGAAGATCAGCGGCCGGCGGTCAGCGTCCTCGTAGAGGACCGCCCAGACGACATCATCGAGGTCGAACCGCACTTCGCCGCCGAACCGCCGGCCGAGCCGTTCGCTCGTCTCGGCCGCGTGCGCCTGCAACCGCCGGACAAACTCGGCGCTCTCGAGCTCTGCCGCCGCTCGAGCAGCGTCCCATCCGCTAGCCGCTTCGACGGCCGCGAGGTCTTCCTCGGTGACGCCGAACGCCTCGAGGATCCTCCGCCGCGCGCTGTCGCGGTCGCTCATTCGTGCACCTCGTAAGGGATGACGCTCGCGGCATCGTCCCAGTCGGCGTCGAAGTGGTACATGCCGTCATCGTCCGGGCCGCTCCACTCGTAAGTGTCGCGGATTCGGTAAGCGGGACGTTCGGGGGCGTGCGCGGATGTCGCGGCCTCGGGATTCGCGTAGACGCCGGCGATGTATCGCTGCTCGTAGCAGCCGACTTCGAGCACGTAGACGGTGGTGCTCACGTCGCGCCGTCGGCGCCAACCGAAGATTCCACGCCGCCGGCCGGGCACCGCCGGCGGCCCGGACTCGAGCTCCTCGAATCCCTGCGCCAGCATCCGGAACTGCGTGACGCTCAACGCTCTCGCGTCGGCCGCTTCGAGTTTGTCGGCGACGCTGCGAATGGCGCTGACGACGCTCGCCTGCGTGAGGCACGGCACACCGCCGACCGTCAGCGCGTCGGCGTCGATGTCGACTTGGAGCTCGCGAATCACGTCCGCCGCCTCCGCCTCTCAAGTTCACGCAGGAACCAGACGCGCTCAGCGATCGGCAACGGCGTACCAGCAGCCTTAGACGCGCGAAGGAAGCGAGCTCTCCTCACCCGCTGCCGGAGGTTCACGCCGCCATCGCCTTCGACGTGGGAAGCAGCTCGCCGGGCGTCCACTCGCCGATGTGCCACTGCCGGAACCGAAGCACGCCGTCGACCATCTCGGGCCGGAGCATGCCGGCGTCGACGAGCCGCTCACAGGTCGAGCAGTAGCAGGTCGTCTCGCGGAACTTCACCGTGAGCGTGAGCGGCCGCTCTTCGTACGTTGCGCCACAGACGTCGCAGCGCGGGGTCTCATTCGCGGCCAATGTCTTCCCTCTTCTGCTGATCGACCAGCGCATCGACGCACTCGGGGTGATCACCGACCGTCGAGTCCTCGCCGCAGACGCGGCAGTGGGCCCGGCACGTGCACGGCGGCTCTTCGGGCTCGCGCAGATTGCCGCAGCCGAGGCAGTAGACGCGCCGGTCGCCGCTCATGAAGTGAGCCGCGGCGAGACGGACGCGATCTTCCGGCGCCATCAGGTCGCTAGCCATGACGCATCTCCGGATGGCCGAACAGCGGCAGCGCGTAGATCAGGAAGTCGCCGGCGTGGTCCTTGCACGTCGAGAGCCGGCGCTCGCCCTGGTCGGTCTTGACCGCGATCTGCACCCAGCCGATCTCGTCGCACCCCTCCTTCTCGCAATCCGTCGCGAGCTCGGCCGGGATCGTGTAGACGCAGGCGACGAGGTTCCGGTCGGGATCTCCAAGAGCCATTCGTACGATAATACTAGACCGAGCGGTTGTAGACCGGAGCGGCTCAGGCAACGGGCGGGTGAGATGCTCGCGCCCTCAGAGCACGCCGGCACGGGACACGCTCTCACCCATGCGCCCCGATCTCGGCTCGAGCAGGTCCGGTTTTACGGCTCAAGTCGAACTCCGGTCGGACGCGATGATAGCCAGCCGCTCAGAAGCCGGACGCGAAGCGGTCGTGCTGCGTCTTGATTCGGCCCTTCGCCGAGACGACGCGCATCGGCTTCGGCGTGTGCCCCTCGACGAGCTCGGTCGCGGCCCACACCATCGCGTCCATCCGATCCGGCGACCATCCCGAGTCGGGCGTCCAGTTGCGCTGCTGCGACTCGAGCAGCTCGTACTCGTTCTCGTCGCCGCCCTCCGGGATCACATGGTGGAACCGCCCCTGCTCGTAGAGTGCCGCGATCGGCTCCGCCCGGGCAGCCTTCCCACGCGACGCCGTCATCTTCTTGACCGTGATCCGGTCGGAGACCTCGAGCGCGGCCGCGGCGACCTTGATGTTCGAGACGACGAGATCGCCGCCGAAGTTCGTCTCGCCGACGATCTTGTCGGCGCCGAACTCGATCGCGGCGTTCACAGCGCGCTTGCCCCAGCCGTCCGGCGACAGCTTGCACGACCGATCGGCGATCACGTAGTAGTCGCCGTCAACGCCCTTGCCGACGATGACGATGCCCTGCTCGTCGTTGCCGTCCTCGTCGCCGCCTGACGGGTCGACGCCTTCGATCACGCGCACGAAGTCGGGCGCGCTCGCCACGGAGATGCGGCAGTTCTGGATCGTCTCGAACGTCCACAGCGCGCCCTCGACGTCCTCGATGTACTCGCCGAGGAGCTCCTGCCGCTCGAGCCGCGTGCCCTTGTACCGCGCAAGCAGACGCTCGCGCTGCCGCGCCGGCAGGTACGGGTTGTCGTGGATCGACGCGCGCGTCAGCGCCGTGTCCGACGCGGTCATCAGCTGCTTGAGGAACGGTCGCGTCTTCGGCGTCGTCGACGCGACGATGTGCGGGTGCGTGCCCATGCGGAGGCCGAGCTCCATGTTCTCCCACGCCTCCTTGAGATTGCGCCACGCCGCGAGCTCTTCGCACCAGTAGATGTGCCGGTTGCCGCCGGCGCGGAGCCGCTCGACGTCCTCCTTCGTGTACGCGCCGAACAGCTTCGCCTCGGAGCCGTTCGGCCAGACGACGTGCGTGCCGCCGGCGCGCGACCGCAGCTTCAGGAGCGGGTTGTGCGCCATCAGGCCCGACGCGCCGTAGACGCACGCCTCGGCCGCGTCGCCGAGCGTCGGCGCGATGATGCCGCCGCGCGCGCCCGGGTTGCGGCGCATGAACCGATCGAGGTAGCTCGCGCACGAGTCGGTCTTGCCGGCGCCGCGGCCGGCGAGCGTCAGCCAGAGGTACCAGTCGCCCTCGGGCGGGATCTGGTGCGGAAGCGGCCGCCATGGCGGCTTGCCCGTTGCGCGCGCGACCTCGAGCGCCCGGAGTTGCTCGAGCCGCTCGATCTTGAGCGCGAGCTCGGCGTCAGTCGTCGGGGCCGTCGTCATCGCTGGCCGCTACTGCGACTGTCTGCCGCGCGCGCTGCTCGAGCTCGGCGGAGAGCTCGGCGATCTGGCGGTCGATCGAGTCGAGCCCCTCGACACGGATCGGTCCGCCCTCGGCGCCCGTCAGCTCGGCACGCTCCGACCAGCGATAGCGATCGGGGAAGTGCGCCTTGAGCCAGAAGATCATCAGCGTCGCGTTCGTCTCCGCTGACTCCGTGGTGGTCGTCTCTTCCTCCACCACGACGCCGCCCTTCATCTTCTTTTTCGTCACGGTCTTCTTCACCGGGACGCCGGTCATGATCCACTGGTACGCGCGCCGCTCAACGGCGTCACGAGCGAGGTCGAGCGCGTCATTCCACGCGCGATCGAAGTCCGGGTCGGCGTCGCGGACGCGGTACACCTGCTTGCGGCCGATGCCGGCGATCCGGCATGCCGCGCTCACGTCCGGCAGCGAGCTCAGCGAAGCAAGGAACGTGCGCTGCCACGGACGTTCCCAGCCGCGATCGGCCGGCGCCGGTAGAGCCTCCTCGCCCTCGAGCATGTCCGCGATCGACGGCTCCGGCTGCTCGACGATGGGGAACTGCTGCATGAGCGGATGCGTGTTCACGAGAGCACTCCCGCCGGCGCGAGGTCGGGCCGGTCGACGTAGTCCGCGTAACGCTGCCGGATGACGTCGCAGTAGCGCGGGTCGATCTCCATCGAGAAGCACCGCCGGCCGTCGGTCTCCGCGGCGATCAGCGTCGTGCCGCTGCCGGCGAACGGATCCACGATCAGCTCGCCCGGGTGCGTAACCGCTTCGATGTACGCCGACGGCAGCCCCACCGGGAACACCGCCGGGTGATCGCCCTGCGACGGACCCTTATGGCTCGGAAGCGTCAGCACAGACCCAAGACGCTTGAGATCGGCAACCGGATACGTGCGCGGCGGCGTGAACTCCCCGCTCGGCAACCGCTGCGCACGCGTCGTCGTCTTGCCGGCGTTCTTCGTCGGCAGCACCCGGTTCGACTCGCGCGGCTTCTCGCCGAACACGAACACCCACTCGTGCCACGGCGGGAACATCATCCGCTGCCCCGCCATGCTCGTTGCGTCCTCGCGGTTCCAGACGTTCCACGCGAGCAGCTTCAAGCCGGCGGCGCGCGCAGCCGCGATGAACGTCTGCCAGTGCTCCACGATCTCCGAGTCGCGGAAGATGAGACCGAGGTTCACCGCCGCCAGATCGCATGGCCAGACGGCGAAGAACTCCGCCAGCCGGCCCGGGTCGAGATCGCCCTCGCCGTTGTAGTCGCGCAGATCGAGATACGGCGGTGACGTGAACAGCAACGCCGCGCTCTCGCCGTCCATCAGCACGTCGACGTCCTTCGCGAGCGTCGAGTCGCCGCACATCAGCCGATGCTCGCCGAGCTCGTACACCTCTCCGCGCTTCGAGACCGGCTCCGCCGGCGCGACCGGTACCGCGTCCGGGTCGCGCGGATTGTCGAGATGGTGCAGCGCCGCCACCGTCGCACGCAGCTCATCAAGGTCGTCGTCGTCGTAGCCGGTGCCGACGCGATCATCGAGCGCCTCGAGTTGAGCCAGCAGCAGCGAATCGTCCGTATAGCCGAGCTCGGCCGTGCGGTTGTCGGCGATGAGGAACGCGCGCGCCTTCTCCTCGTCGTCCAGCACCTCCGCAGCGTCGGCGACCGCGACATGCGTCCAGCCGAGCCCTCGAGCGGCGAGAACGATGTGGTGGCCGGCCGTGATGAGCGAGCCGGACGTGACGACCTGCTTCAGCTGGCCGAACCGCTTGAGCGACTCGCTGATCGCTCCGACGTCGCCCTGGCGCGGATTGCCGGGGAACGGGTCCAGGCTGTCGATCGGGACGAGACTGCCGCGGAACGCGGTCAGGCCGTTCCAGACGATGACGGCTTCTTTTATGGCTGTGTCCTCGTGTGTCCCACGGCCCGAAGAGTCTACCGCCGCGTTTCGGTATGACCGTAGTAGCTAGCCGGCGGCCTTCTCCATCGCGCGCTTCGTCCAGAGAAGCGACTGCTCGAGGTTCGTTGCGATGAGCGCCTTCATGCGGAGGTCGCCGTCGAACTGCTCGTCGCTGAGATCGTTGACTGCGAAGAGCGCGGCTTCGATGTCGTCGTGGAGCTCCTGGAGCGTCTTGGGATCCATCGGTCGGTCCTCCCGGGGTCGTGGTGCGGATTCGCGGCGATCCTATCCCTCGTATGGGCCATAGGTAGCTTCTCGGCTGCGGAGCGGTTCGCTAGGCCGGCCCACACTGGCTTGAGCCGCTCCGCACCTATGGGTCATAGGTCGGTCTACGGTGTCATCTCGCCGTTCGTGATCCAGCCGTGCCAGTTGCCGTACGTGCCGGAGTCGTCGCCGGCGTTGATCGACGGGTGGACGGTCAGATTCGGCGGCTCGCCGGAGGCATCCCAGAGATCGTGCGGCGGATCCGTTGAGCGAGTCGTTGTCGCCCACAGACCGGCGCCGTTCGGGAGGACGACGCACCACGCTTCGCGGCCGTCGCCGTCGAACTCGGGCGCGCGGAAGCAGTCGCCGTGGAGCGCTGCGTAGCCGCGGTAGCCGCCTTCCGGGGTCGGAACGATGCGGAGCGGGATCATCGGCGCGGGAGGTTGTAGAAGGTCCAGAGCCCCGTCCATTCCTCATGGATGCGGTCGCGGAGAAGGTGCGGCGGCTGCGGGATCGGGTTGCCGAGCGCGATGTCGGCCTCTCGGTTGGTGTACCGCGTGAACTCGACGCGTTCCATGACGAGCCGGTAGCCGGTGCGTGTCTCGACGATCCCGACGATCTCGTACGCGCGCAGCAGCTCGTACGGGTCGGAGCCGCTCGAGACCGTCTGCGCGGCTATGTCGCCGAGCTCCGGCGGAGCGTTATCGCGCGGCCAGTCCGGGAACCGCATCGTCGTGGTCGTGCCGAGCGGCCGATGGTGGCCCGGGCGTCTCATCTCACGGCGTACGTCGGGTCGATTGGGCGAGGCGGCGGCGGCGGTCGCTTGATCTCCCACGGATCGGGCCCGAGCTCGCACGTCGCCTCGAGCGCGCGAATGAGTGTCCGGCAGGCCTCGTAGGCGCGTCGCCGGCGCCACGGCCAGATCGACTCGCGGCCGCGGAGCTCGCGTCGGAGCCGTGGCTCGTGGAACGCGAGGAACTGCGCTGCGGACCTCGGCATGGGCGGAATCGGCTGGTGGCCCATTAGCCGCCGACCCTATTGCGGCGGTCGGCTAGGCGGCTCGAGAGAGCGATCGCGCGCGCCGCTCGAGCGCGTCGCGGCGCCGGCGCTCTTCGCACGCGCGCCGGCCGGACTCGTACGGATGGCGGTGAGGGCAGCGCGTCGGCGCCTCATCGAGGATCGAGACGATCAGCCGGCGGACGGCCTCGAGCGTCGGATGGTGCGACGCGCACGCCGTGATGCAGTTCTCCTCGTCGAGCTCGAGGTCCGGCCGCTCGGAGCGCGGAATGACGTGGTGGACGTGGAGGATGTCCGAGCAGCGGCCGCCGAGGAGCCGAGCCACCGTGCACCGGTGGCCGTCACGAACGCGGACGCGTTCGGCGAGCTCGAGCCAAGCTGCGGAGTTGTAGAACGGATCTGTCACGGCGGATCACCGATAGAAACGATGCCCACGCCATCGGACAGCAAACCACCCGTAGCGTGCGCGACGCTACGCAAACTGTCGTGATCGTTACGCGAAGATCGACAACTGCTGCGTGCGCTGCGCGACGAGCTCGGCGTACTCCTGGTTGAGCTCGATGCCGACGCAGCGCCGGCCCATCTTCCGCGCGACGAGCGCGGTCGTGCCGGAGCCCATGAACGGGTCGAGAACCGTGCACGGCACCGGTGTCAGCGGAGCCGTCTCCGGGATCTCGACGCGCTCGAGCCATTCGTTCTCGATCCACCGCTCGAGCAGCTCCGGCGGGATCGGTCGCGCACCCGACGCGTCCGTGCGGACGTAGTGCGCGAACGCCTCAGCGCCAGCCTCGTCGCGCATCTCTTCCGCGAACGCCGACTGGCGCAGCTGGCGCGCGTACTCCGCCTGCTCGTACCGCGTGATCGGCCGCGTGCCCTCGCCGTCGCCGCGCGGCCGACCGAGGCCCTTCCGGCCGGTCTCCATCGTGGGATCGGCGCCATCGCTCTCGCCGAGCGGGGTCATGATCGGCGTCAGGTCGACGCCGGCGCACGCGCACGACGGCCGCCATCCCTTGAACACAGCCGTCGAGTAGACGCCGCCCTCGTTGCGGTGGAGCGACTTCGACGACTGCGCGTTGCTCGTCTGGCTGTGCGTGTTCGCCCAGCCGCGCGTGTCGTCATCCGCCGCATACTTCGACGGATTGTTCGTCTCGATGATGCGCTGCCACGGAGCTCCGCACTGCGGACAGCAGCCGTACTCGGATGTGCCGGCGGCGATGCAGCGGCGCGGCAACTCCTCCGGGAAGGTCGCAAAGTGGGCGTCGGCGAACTGCTGCGTCGCAACCGTCCAGACAGAACGCGCGTTGCGGGTCAGCGGCGACAGACTCGCCCCGTTCGTCGCTTCGATGTCATCCGTCAGACCGTGCTGCTCATCGAGCTCGGCCGCGCGTCGCTGCTGCGGATGCTTCGCCGCCGCGCGACCCTGCATCTGCTGCGCGTGCGGCCCGTTCTTCGGATTCCCGTTCGGACCCCACCACGTCGCCGGCTCCGCGATCGCCGCGGCGTCGTAGAAGTAGCGCTGGCTCTTCGTCAGCAGGAACACGTACTCGTGCGACTTCGTCGGCCGGTCGGTCACGGACTCCGGCATTGGATTCGACTTCCGCCAGATCAGGTCGCGATCTTGGCTATAGCGCCAGACGCGTTCCTCGAGGACGTGGCCGCAGCCGCAGGGACAGTAGAGCTCGACCTCTTCGATGACGTCGCTGCGCAGGTACCAGCCGTCATCCTGGAGCGCGAATGCGAGCCGCCACGGGATCCCGATCAGGTCCTTCCTCTTGAACCCTGCCGGCAGCGACCGGGGCTCCTTCGACTCCGCGATCTCCCTGCCGCGACGCGAGAGATGGAACGAGCCGTGCTGCCCGGGCGCGCGCGTGTCGGCCGCGTAGCTGCCACCGTCGTATTGCGCGTAGCTATCCCCGATGTTGAGCCAGCATGTGCCGTCCGCGCGCAGGACACGCCGCACCTCGCGGAAAATCTCCACCACCTTCTCGACGTACTCGTCCGGCGACTGTTCGAGCCCGAGCTGCTGGTCGATCCGCGTGGCGCCGCAGAGTCCGCAAATCGCGCGCGCGCCGTTGTGTTGATGGCTTTGCTTCGCTCCTTCCAAACCGGATGTCGCGATGTTTCGGTCGATGTCGCCAGCCTTGGGATGCGGATGCTGACAGTCGGGATCGCCGCCTTCCCATGTGCCTGTCCCGTAGTCGCGCAGGCCCCAGTACGGCGGAGACGTGACGCAACAGTGCACGCTCGCGTCGGCGATCTCGCGCAGTTGCTCGAGCGCGTCTCCGACGTAGAGCGTGAGGTCGAGATCGGCGAGGAAGGGCTCGCTCACGCGCTGGCGCCCAGCTCGAGCAGAGCTCGCTCGTACCGGTGCGCGTGGTGCGGCTTGATGTGGCCGCCATGCTCGCCGCGGCAACGCGCGAGGTTGTCGCGAAGATCGGCGATCTTGACCGCGATCGCGACCGGATCGCCGCTCGCCTTGACGCGCGCGATGTAGTCGGAGTAGACCTCGCCGGGTTGCCGCGTCAGCACCTCGACGTGAGAGCGGATCTCGGCCGGCACTCCATCGGTTCCGTCCTCGATGTGGTCGTGGAAGAGAGCAACCATCGCCTCAACCGAACCGGGCTCGAATCCGCTCGCGACTCGCCGGCAGTGTTCAACCGCTGCGGTCACTGACTTCTCCATTCGGTACAACTATAGCGGAGTGGTGTGCGAGTCGAGAGACGTGATCGAGCATCTCGCGGCGATGCTCATGCCGAGGCGCCGCGTTGCGATCCGGATGGTTACGCGGCATCGCGATCGCGCGCACGACGCCGGCAGTGTCACGCAGCTTTAGCCAACGCGCGGGTTCCGCTGCTTGCTCGAGAATCCGCCCGAGCGTGACCGGGTCGAGGTCCGTCGCTTGCTGCAAGTCAGTGCCGGCCCAGACGTGAGTGCCGTGGAGCGCGAGCGAGTGGAACTTGTCGCCGTCGGCCGGGTCGATGAACGGCTGGCCATCGGAGCGCTTCCGCAGCCGATAGCGGCGAATGCTCGGCCGCACCTTCCCATCGGCACGGCGACGTTTGCGGTTGACGCTCATGTCGCGGTCGGCTCCAATTCCAAGCCGAGACTCTCGACGAGAGCGGCCACCCATGCGCGTCGCCACTCGTTGCGCTCCGCCGCTTCCGCGTTACGCGTGCGCTGATCTTCGGCTTGCTTCTCGAGCCGCTCGATCGTCTGCTCTCGCCAGGACAGGCTGACCTCCGGAACCTCGAACGTGAAGTCGTGGCAGTCGTGCTCGAGCGACTCATGGAGTTGCGAGAGCATGAACTCCTTCAAGCCCGCATGATCCGACGTCGGCGGATCCCAGGCCTCGACCTTCTCGATCATCGCCTCGTACCGAGTACGCGTGCGTTCGCGCTCGGCTACGGACTCCTCGTTCAAGCGAACGGCGTCGTCGTGCTGTGCCTGCGCAGCGGCGAGCACAGCTCCGTCGTACATGTCTCGCACACGGGCGAGCTCGGCCTCGATGTCCGTCAAGTGCTTCGCTCCATAGCTGTCGTCCTCGAGGTAGCGGCCTGTGACGATGGCGCGGCGAGTAGCCTCCGGCGAGGTATCCGAGTCGTCGCGCATCAGCACGAATGGGCCGATCGCGCGTGCGCATTTCAGCGCAAAGTCGGGGAACTCCGTGATCACCCCTTCCTGGACGGGACCCGTGAACGCGCTAGCCATCGGCTGACTGCTTGCTCGAGCTCTTGTCGCGTTCCGACGAGATCACGGCGATGATCACGACGATGATCGCGATCACAAGCAGCGCGAGAACCGTCGCGATCACTCCCGCCCAGAAGTCCGGCACTACCAGAGCTACTACGTCCATCTAGTCCTCCTTTTTCTTCGACCGTTCCTTGAGCACGATCCGGAATGCGCGGTCCTCTTCGGGCTCGAGCACGCCGGCGCGCAGCATGCTCATCAGGAGACCGTTCCACTCGGCGTCCGACATCGACCGGAACCCCTCGAGAGAGCTCTGGAAGTCGCGTCCCGGCGTCATGCGCGGCAGCCTCGAGCGGACCCATGAGAGCCGCATCGCGTCGAGCTCCGCCCACCCGCTCATCGACGCCTCGGCAGCTTGGTCGTCCTCGGCGTAGCCGAGCAGCTCGACCGGGCCGCCTTTGCCGGGCCCGAGCCGGACGGCGTAGAACTCGCCGGTCGACTCGACCCATGAGACGCGGTAGTGCGGGAAGTTGAGACCGCCGTCCGTCCACATCACGCCGTAGTCGACCTCGCGCGAGCGGTTGCGCTCCGGATTCGCAGCGTAGAAGTGGTCGGTGCTGCGGAAGTCCTCCCTCATGGCGTCGCTCCTTTGCCGTAACCGTGGATGATCCGGTGGCCGTCCGAGTTGGCGATCGGGATCAGGTTGAATCCGCCGATCTCGATGCTGACGGCGCAGAAGACGCCGCGGCCGGCCGCGTACGCGATCGCGGCGAACACGAAGTTCGCGGCCGGACCCGCTGCTGCGGTGATCGCGATCTGGAGCCGCGTGAGCCGGATCGCTTCGGAGCCGATGATCATCGCCGGCCCGTGGCGCGTGAGCGTCGGGCGCACCGGGAGATGGAGCGCCAGCGCTGCGCCGGCGTGGCCGGCTTCATGGACGAGCAGCGCGACCAGCAACGCCATGAGGAACACCACGGGGATGATCCTGACGGCGGCGTCGGCCATCTCAGTCCTCATCGAGCTCATCGAGCTCGTCCTCCGGCTCTGGCTCCGGCGTCATCGCGTCGTAGTCCGGCTCTTGGAGTCCGTACGCCTCCGCGAACGCGTCGCCGAGGATCTCTTCGACGCGCAACCTAACTTGATCCATCAGCGTGACTCGCTCTCTCGATCGCGGCGCGCGTCGCCGAGGTCGCGGAGATGCTCCGCGTAGAGCGGCGACTTCGGATCGAATGGGTCGAGCAGTTCGGCCTCGCCGGGCAAGCAGTCGAAGTCGGCGCGTCCCGGGCCGGCCTCGTACTCGCGCAGCGCGGCCGCGCGTTCGCGCGCCCACTCGCCAATCTGCGTTTCGAGCAGGCCGAGAAGGTCGGCGGCTTCGGCGTTCGTCATGCGCAGCCGCAGCTTCGGGAGCTCGCCGAGCTCGAGCAACTCGAACGGGTTCTCAGCCTCGAGCAGCGCCGGCACAAAGTCCAGAACGACGTGCCGGCCTTCGTCCGAGTCGACATGGAACAACGACGTCATGGCGCGACCGCCAGAGTCGGGATGAGCGCGGCACCCAGCATCGCCGCGACGGGCGAGCTGACAGCGTTGCCGATCATCTTGACCCGGTTCTCGTTCGAGATTTCGCGCATCTGGCCGCGATGGTTGCGCGTCTTCGCGTCGAGACGGTACGGCCGCCCGTCCGCGTGCTCGTGCATCTGCTGCGCACGAAGGAGCTCCGGCCACTGAAGCATTCGGAACAGGCATGCGTCGATCTCGTCGTCGGAGACGATGAGCGCTTCGCGGCTCGTCGTGGTCACGGTCCGGGGCGTGACCATGAGCGACTGCGAATCGCGGCCCTTGACGACGCCTGCTGGCTCGTCGAGCTCGCGGACGTGCCCGGGGTTGCCGTTGTAGACGAGCAGGCCGTGGTGGTAGCCGCCGCCGGTCACCGTCGCGGCCGGCTCGTCGGCGCTGTCAACGCCCCCGTGGTTTCGCAGCGTGACGAGCGCGAGCTCGCCGTGCCCGGCGATCGTGCGTGTCGGCTCGTCGAGATGCGACGGGAGGCGATCGCCCGGCTTGCCGCGGTTGACCTGCACCAGCATGTGCTGCGCCGGCGCCGTCGTCACGGTGCTCGCCGGCTCATCGAGGCCACCGCCGACGGCATGCTCGCGGTTCGGGATCAGGAGACCGATCTCGCGATCGTGCGCGGTGATCGTCTGCATTGGCTCCTGCGCGACGCGCGGCGACGCGCCTTGCCCGCCGTAGCGCATGACGACGGCCATCTGCGACGTGCACACGACGGTGCGGAGGGGATCGTCGACGCTCCACACGCGGACGCCGGGACGACGCTCGAAGAGGTTGCCGCCCACCTGCACGGTGATCGGCTCCGTCGTACGGAGACGCTCGAGCCCGGCACGGATCCGCTCGATCGTGTTCTTCGCGAGCGGCTTCTTACGGCCGCCGATCGACGCCGCTGGAAGCGCCCAGTCGATGATCGTCCGGGAGCCCGTGACCGCCGGCGCGACGGGATGCGTGCACGTCGGGCACGTGTAGACGTACTGCTGCCCGTACCGGCCCCACTCGAACAGGCCGGGCCGGTCGCGGATGCTGCCCTTCGACGCCTTCTTCCACGTCTGCACGCCGCGCACGACGATCTCGCAGCTCGAGCACCATGACATCGGGCAGAAGTCGAGGTTCGGCTCGGCGAGTCCGTCACGCCAGAACACGACGTACATCCGGTCGCGGGACTGCGGCGTCGGCAGCGCGAACTGCGAGTTGAAGTAGAGGACGCGGCCCTGGTAGCCGAGCTCGATGATCGCCCGGTACCACTGGTCGAAGTCGATCCCGCACGAGCAGCGGAACTTCCACTGCCGCGCCTTGCGGTCGTAGTAGCGGCCGTGTCCGTGCTCTTCGGCTTCGCACCACAGCCGCGCCTCGACGACGTTCTCGACGATGATCGCGTCGTACCGGTGGTGCTCCGTGAAGCGGACGATGTCGCCGAACGTCGCGCGCGAGCGCTGCGCGTCGGGGTCGTAGTCGCGCGGCCCGCGGCAGTACGCGTGGTGCGTGCACTCGGGCGACGCCCAGAGCAGCGGCGTCCGCCGGAACCGCGCGGCCGGGATGAGCTCGACGTCGTGGACGTCATGGTCGGCGTCCGGGAAGTTCGCGTTGTGCGCTTCGACCGCGAGGTCCCAGTGGTTGAGCGCCTGCGTCACGCGGATCAGCGGCCGGCCGCATGCTGAGCACGCGACGCTCTCGAGGCCAAGCGACGAGCCGCCGGCGCCGGCGAACATGTCGGTCGCCTCGAGCTCGCCCCATCCAGTGCACGTAGGGCACATTGCGGCGCTCATGGCGTCTCTCTCCAGAACGGATTGACGACCCACTCGCCGACGACCGCGTCGAGCAGACCGAACGCGCCGGAGTCGCCGAGCTCGCCGCCGATCTCCTTCGCGTCGGCGTGCAGCTGGCCGATGGCGACACCGACCGCCTCGAAGTCCGCGCACGTCGCGAGCACGTCGAGCGATCCGCCGCGGCGGCCGTAGAGCCGGTAGCGCTCTTCGGCTGTCCGCGGGTAGAGCTCGTCGCTGTCGATCACGTAGGCCGCCGCGCTCATGCGACGCTCCGCTCAGGCAGGGAGCGAATCGCGACCTTGATCGCGACCGTCGTTCCGCGGATGATCTCCAGTCCGCGCTCTGATCCGTCGTCGAGCAGCACTTCCCACTTGCTTGACAGTATGTCGAAGTGACACTGCCGCAGGCCGTATCCGCGCTGAGCGGCGACCATCCGGAACTCGTCCTCCCAGTTGCCCATCAGACTTGCCCGCCGTGGTCGTAGACGCTGCGGATCTGGCTGACCTCGAACCATGCCTGCTCGCGCCGCGCGCGGCGGAGCTCGGCATCCTGCTCCTTCTGCTGCTGCCTCTTCTCGACGCGCTCGCCGATCGTCTCGATGATCGCGATGACCGCGAGCACCATGGAGCCGGCGCCGAGGTAGAAGATGAAGCCGGGCAGTTGCTCGGTCGCGACCCTCACGAGCTGACCTCCGACGGGACCTGCTCGCGCACGAGCCGCGCGAGCCGCAAGAGGTCCTCGTAGTCGGTGTGCTCGCCCTCGTCGAGGCCGGCCAGCGTCTCGAGCGCGTCGGCGATCGCGCCGGCGTCGCGCGAAGAGAGCACGATCCCGAGCGGGAGATCCGGCGGCTCCGCGATCTGCCGCACTTCGATTCCCAGCTCACTGAGCACGACATTGTTGAGGGAGCCGCGCACCGTCTCGACCGTCGCGGGCTCGTTTCTCCCATAGACGCCGTCGATGAGCCAGCGCCCGTACTTGCTGTCGGCCCACGTGAAGAGATCGTCGGCGGTCATCAGGAGCTCGTTCGCGACCTCGATCACTGCCGCGTCGATCTCCCGCTGCCGCGTCCCATCGAGATAGCGCCGCTCGGCGTAGCCGAAGCCAGCGTGATCCTCGCGCTTGAGCGCCGTTTCCAAGTCCGCTACGACGAGCGGCTCCGCTCCGTCCGTGTTCGTGCTCATGCGACGTCTCCCTTCGCCGTGACTGACCATGCAAAATCGACGAGCCTGTCGAGCGGCAGCCGCTCGAACTTCGCCTTGTTCTTCCGACTCAGAGCGTTGTAGACCTTGACGAGCAGCGCCGCCGTGGTGGTGTCGACGAGGTAGCCGTCGATCGTTGCGGCCATCCCAGAGCGGCCGATCTCGAGGACCTTCGCGATCCTCGTGCGGCCCTCCGCCTCCGCCGGCACATAGACCTCGTGCCCGTTCGGGCAGTGCAGTTCCATCGCGGACGCGTCGCCGAGCTCCGGCTTATCGAGCGTCGCGGTCATCGGCTCGCCGCACTCGTCGCAGACCGTTCCGTCAAGCGAGCTCATGAGTGGCTCGCCTTCGGCATGCCTGCGTAGACCTCGTCGATCCATCCGTCATCGACCGGGATCGCGACGATCTCGTAGTTCGTGAACGGAGCCGTCCAGAGACCGACCAGCTGCTCGCCGTAGCGGTCGACCGCCGGCGAGATGTACTCGAGCTGGCTTGCCGTGATCGCGTCCGGCTCGGCGTCGGCCGACTCGCGCTCGTACCGTGCGAATCCTTCGCCCGTCGCGTAGGCGTTGAGCGCCTCGAATCCGTCTGGCGCGTCGACGCGCGCGAGGACATCGGTGAAGTCGCTGATCTCGAAGATCATCAGGCGGTCACCCCGAAGTCGTCCAGCGCGACGACCGTGCGCATGGACTTCTCACCGGCGAACGCGGCGTAGTCGGTCTGGAGCGCGACGAGGAACGCCACCTGCGGCGACGGCGACTCAGTCAGGCCGAACTTGAAAACCGTGCTGGCGAGAGCGCCCTGGACGGCGTTACCGACGCCGCCGCGCGCCTCGAAGTGCTCGCGGGGCCCGGTCAGGACCTCCGTCGTGGTGTCGAAGGTGAAGCGTCCAACTTCGACGAGCGTTTCCGTTCCTGCCATCTCCTGATCTCCCTTCAGGTCCGATCTCTCTTCTCCCATTACGGTATAAATATATCAGTAGAGCCGGGGAGGTCAAGGGTAGAACCGCTCGAGCAGATACTCAAGATCGAGCTCTCGTGCGAAGCGCTTGCACCGCTCCGGCACGACATCGAGCGCGATCCGCTCGGCGGCCAGCGTGTGTCGGTCGTGCGCGTGCTTGCAGATGGTCATGCCGTTCGCGGGATCCCAGAGCCGCCCGGCGTGGCCACGTTTCCGGAGCTGCTGCTGCGTGAGCACATGGTGCGCTTGCAGCGGGCCCGCGCAGTCCGCTTGATCGGCGTGCACGAGGCAGCGACCGTCGAGCGCGAGCACAGCGACCTTGAAGTCGAGCCGCTCGGCGCTCGATGCGTCATCGCTGGCCCGGCTCGGGCGCGGATCCGGAGCTCCTGCCACCGAGTCAGTTTGCCGCTTCCGGTTTTTCCACCTCGGACGAGGTCGAAGAACCAGAAGTCGCCGCCGCGCGAGCGTTGAGCCTGCGGCCGCAGAACGCGATGCCGAACGCGTCGAGCTGGTCGGGGGTCCAGTCGGTCGAGTCGACCTCGAGCAGCGTCTCCAGGAGCTCGCGGCATGCGGCGTTCGCGACGTCCTTCTTCGCATTGCCGTTGCCGGCACCCTTCGCGGTCCTGCCGATTCCCGACATGAAGGTCACGTCGCGCTTCCACTCGCCGGCGAGCATGAGGTTCACGATGTCATCGTCCGACTGGCCGGCGAGCGCGGCCATGATCGCGCCGGTGAACGCGCCCACGATGAAGTCGCTGTGACGCGATGCGCCAAAGCCGCGCTCGACGAACCACACGTTCGGCTCCGCGGCGAAGCGATGAGGGCTAGCCTCGGCGAGCAATGCTCGGGCAGAGCGGATCGCCGCCGGGACCTTCACGAGGTACATGAGCGAGTCGCCAGTCTTGCTGTCCGGCCGAAAGCGTGCCTGCACGAGGATCGGCGTTCCGCCGTCGAACGGGACCGCGCAGATCGTCGCCTTGAACGAGTCGACGTCGACGCCGAGGATCACGCCGCGCGGCGCCGCGTCTCGAAGATGCCGGCAAGGTCGGGCTCGAGCTCCATGATCCGTCGCGCGTACCACGCCTTGTAGTTCTGATTCAGCTTGTAGTCGTGGTCGTGGTCGGTCTGGAGCATCCAGTCCCACCGCATGCGGTTCCAGAGCAGCTCGATACCGATCCGGTCGACGCCGGCCGCGCGCGCCTGCCGCGCGTAGCGGACGAGCGCCTCGTAGACGTGCGGATTGACGAGATGGAACTCTCGAGCTCGGCTCTGCCAGACGGAGCTGATCTCGCGTGTTTGCTCATCGGCACGGAACGCGACGATCTCGCCTTCGGGGGTGAGAAACGAGATCGTCGGTTCCATCACTTCGCCGAGGCTCTCCACGGCTTTTCGACCGTGCGCTCGGCGAGCTCCGCGGCGGCCTTGTAGTCCTCGTTCGCGCCGGCCAGCTGGCGGAGCACGCTGCGGTTCACCTTGAACGTCTGCTCGATCTGGATGACGCCGCGCGTCTCTGCCTCGGGGTTGTCGTAGATCCGATCCTCCGGGCAGCCGGCCTCGCGCAGAGCCTCGGCGAGATCGTGCGGGTCGTACTCGATCGTCGGGCCGCCGGAGAGCACGACGTCGCCGGCAGACGCGTGGAACGTCTTCGTGCCCTGCACGCGCGACTGCTCGAGCATGAACGCGGTGACCGCCGCCTTGACCTCGCGGAGTTGCTGCTCGCGCTCGCGGATGGCCTCGAGGACCTGATGCGCGTTGTCGGGCGTCGCTGGCAGGACCTCGCCGGTCATGACGTCGAGCAGCACTTCCGGGATGGCGACCTCTGTGGAGACGGTGCCGTCCGTCATAGCCCCAACTCCGCGACGGTGTTGCGGAGGATCTCGGCGAGTTGCTCGCCGATCCCGAATCGCTCGAAGTTGAACTCGAGTCCGGACTCGAACGTCGCGACCTTCTCGGGGTCGTCGGTGCGTTGCTTGCCGCGCTCGCTCGCTGCGCGCCAGTCGCAGAGCATCTCCATGACGGCCATGAGGCTCATGCCGTTGACGCCGTTCGGGAAGTGCTGAGCGTGGTGGTCGTTCTCCGCGAAGTGGTGATCGAGCGCGGCGCCGAGCTCGTCTGTCGCTGCCTTGTACTCCGGACTTCCGTAGACGAGCTCGGCGAGTTTCGGCGTGGCGATGTCGAATGCCTCGACCTCGGGCGAGACGAGTTTGCTCGCGTCGTGCACGCTCGCGCGTTCCTCGAGATTCGCGATCGCCGCGCGCATGAAGAACCGCACGCGTTCGATGTGCTCGAGCGTCTCCGGCCGAGAGTCGTAGTCGCTCATGCCTCCTTGTCCGCCTTGATCGTGATCCGCGCCTTCGGGTCGGTCTCGAACGAGACGCTGCGGCTGGGAGTCACCGTCTTGGAGATGCGGAACTTCCCGATGCGGCCGACCTCGCCCTCCTGGAGGTCGAACTCGCCGATCAGCGCCTTCGCGCGTTCGTCGGCTTCCTTGAACTGCCGGCGGAGCTCGCGCATCGAGTTCTTCCGCTTCTCGCGGGTCTCGAGCGCGTCCTCGAGCGCGTCGGACTCGAGTATCCGCTCGTCGGTCGCCAACTGAGGCACCGCTGCCAATGGCATTGCTCTGCTCCTCTCGGTTACGCCGTCTGGCTCTCGACGGCCATCTTGAACTGCTCGAACACGCCGGCTGTGACCATGTAGAAGCCGTCGGACAGCGTTGCGTCCTTCACGACCGTCCGTGCCGACTCGATCACTTTCTTCTCGCCGGAGGCCTTCCTGACCGGCTCTGACGCGTCCTCGAGCGCGCGTAGCGCCTCGGGCAGCCTCGCCGCGAGTTGCTCCACGATCTCGCCGGCGTCGCCCTCGCCAGCGTCCAGGGCCGCGCTGACGAGGTCGAGCGTCTCGCGGACGACCGAGAGGTTCCGCGCCGCGTCGATCGTCTCACCGGGCCCGAGCTCGCCGCCGCCGGCCGCGCCGGCGCTGCTCGAGCTCGGCTGTCGCGGCGGCCGCGCCGCCAGCTGCTCCGCCTCGCGCAGCGCCTCGCGCAGCTGCTCCTTCGACCAGCCGGAGCGGACCGCGACCTCGAGCCACTCGCTCTGAGCGGCAGGCTCGAGCGCCGCGACCGTCTCGTGATGCGAGAACGAGAGCTCGGCGCGTCGGCGCTCCGGAGCGACGCGCTCGCAGACCGAGACGATGATCATCAGCCGGCCGATCGAGAGACCCGTCGCATCGACGGCCTGCGCGTACTTCTCGCCGTGCCGCGCCTCCGAGAAGCGGATCAAGTCGCCCGTCCACCAGCTGCCGGCGTCGCGCATCCCGCGGATCCGATCGAGAACCTCGGCAACGCGTTCGACTGTCATCTCCGGGTCGGTCACGCTCAGACTGTTTGGCGTCAGAGCGATTCCGTCAGGCGCGCGCCACGGCAGCAAATCTAACGCCGCGGCGTTAGATTCGGTCTCGGTCTCAGTCATTCGGGTGTTCCTCCTCGGGATGAAGTTGCCGGATCGTCGTGCTCACGCCGCGACCATGCTTGCCGGGAAGTCGCGGACGCGGAGGTCGGGTGGCCATTCGTCCCAGTCGCCGCCCTTCGAGTCGCGCAGCGAGAGCGGGAATGGCCCGAGTTCGTGATCGCTAGTCGGACGCGAGCCGAGCTGCTTGACGAACACGGCCGTGACGGGCTCTATCTGTCCGCGCGGCACGGGCTCGTTGCAGCATTCGCCGTCGCGGTTGCCGCAGCAGACCGGCTCGTACGGGTCGCAGCGGCGGATGATCTCACGTGCCCACTCGATCCGCATCGGTCGAGCTCCGGGCCCGGACTCGCCGCCGACGATGATCCAGTCGATGCCGGTCAGGTCGAGCGGCCGCTTGGACTTGACGAGCGCGTTCCATGCGCCGACGCCTTCGATCTTCACCGTCGCTGCCGGCTCGAGGAACGCGCCTGTCGGATAGAGCGACTCGAGCAGCGGTTCGGCGCTGATGAAGCGCAGTGCCGCGGGGATCTCGCGGAGCACGTCCGCGCGCCATGTGTAGCGAGCGTTCTCGATCGAGACGCCAAGCCAGACGTTCGGCAGCGGCCCGTGGACGGCGAGCGTCTCGCTCGTGTCCTCGCCGGTCGTCTCGAAGGTCACGCGCTGCGCGACGCCTTCGACCTTCGCCCAGAAGAACGGATTCGTGAGCACTTCGCGCATCCCCTCGGGGCGCTTCGTCAGCACTTGGAAAACGTGCCTGTGCGCGAGCGCCATGCGGCCGAAGACCTCGGCGATGTATGCCACGGGGACGTCATCGTGGAAGAGGTCGGCGAGCGAGCAGACGAACACGCGTCGCGGCTTCGTCCAGTGGAGCGGCTGCTCGAGTCGGTCGTGGTGCAGCATGACGCCGGTGGTCTCCTCGTTCCCAACCCGGGCGAAGGTGCGGCCGTTCATGCGGAACGGCGGCGTGCGCTCGATGTAGCAGTGCGCACAGCCGGGCGAGACGCGCGTGCACCCGGTCACGGGATTCCACGTGGAATCGGTCCACTCGATCTTGCTCTGCTCAGCCACTATGCGACGGCGCCTTCACGGACCGCGTCGACGAACTCGGGAGTCAGCTGCCGGCGGCCCTTCTCGACAAGGCCGAGTTTGCGCAGGCTCGAGAGGATGACGGCCATCGTGGAAGCTGTCGGCGAGTAGCCAGTGATCTCGCAGAGCCGATCCTGCGTCGGCTCTTCCGGGTAGAGATCGAGAAGGGTGAGGATCACTTCGCGCTCGCCCTTGCCGACGCGCGGGTGTTGCAGCCATTGCTCGAGCAGCGCGCGACCCGTTGGCCGTTCGATCGGGCCGCCGATGAGGTCGAGTCCCTCCTGCGTGATGCGGACAGGCTGGTTGCCGGGATGGACGTAGCCGCTCTTGCGGAGGTTCGAGAGGATGACGGCGACGGTCGACGCCTTCGCGGAGTAGCCGGCGAGGAACGCGAGCTCGTTGCTGGTGCGACCGTTGGGGTAGCCGGCGAGGATGCCGAGGATCGTGCGCTCGCCTTTGCCGAACTTGACGTCGCCGTTCGTCGCGTCAACGCGCTCCGCGCGCCGCGAGTCGCGAGCGCCATCGAACGTGAACGTCTCTCGCCCCACAGCAGCTAGCGCCGGCGGTGCCTCGGCGGCCGCGCCGTTCCCCTTCCATGTGTCGCCGGCGGCGTCGGTCGCATGCGCTGGCGGCGCCGGAAGGGACTCGAGCTCGCTGTCGATGCGCTCTCGAGCGCGTGAGAGCGTCTCCTGCACGCTCTCGAGATGCGATGCAACGCTCTCGTAGTCGCCGCGGATGGCGGCTTTCAACGCGTCGGGGAACACCTGCACGATCTCGGGCTCGCGCGCCTCGAGCTCCGCGATCCGCGACTGGAGCTCGGCGACGAGAGTCGAGTCGCCATCGGCGGCCGGCTTCTCGGCGAGCTCTCGCTCGAGCGTGGCGATCCGCTTGCGCAGCTCCTTCGGATCGTTCTCCTTCGCGCGCTCGACCGTCGCCTTCATCTGCTCGCCGAGCGCGTCGAGGTCGAGCTCCTTGCGCACGGTGGGCTCGACGCGTGTCTCGCCCGGCGTCGGCGTCTTGTACGAGTCGAACGTCTTGATCCGACGCAGCGCGACCTTCTCGAGTATCCCGCGCAGCGGCGACCAAATCCACGCCGTGCCAGTCGGCAGCGAGTCGAGCGTGGAGATCACGCCGACGCGGTCGTCCTCCTGCTTCTCGCGGATCCAGTCCTTCACGGCGTCGCGCGCGCGCGGTGACAGCATCCGCATCACGAGCAGCGTCTCGATGAGGTCCAGGATCGCCTTGTTGAGCGCCTGCGTCCGCTGCGTCGTGAGAACGACGCCGAGACCACGAGAACGGCCGAGGCCTACGACGTCCTCCATAGCGCCCATCAGCCGTGCCGAGTCGCCCTTGAATCCGCCGCGCGGCGTCTGCGGCGCGTAGAAGTGCGCCTCGTCCATGACGAGCAGCAGCGTCGTGCGCGAGCGCGCCTTGCGGTCGTAGAGCCGCTCGAGGAAGTCAGCGGAGAACCGAATCGCAGCGGACTTCGAGAAGTCGCTCAGGTCGAGCACGAACGAGTGGCCGGAGTCGACGACAAGGTCGGCGATCAGCGCGCCGGCTTGCGGCTCAAGCGGCACGTCTCCGTGCGGACCGCCGAGGACGTAGATCGGCAGCCCGGGCCCGTTGCCGGCCGCGTTGGAGCGGAGGCCGTGATAGACGCCGGTCCGGTCGAAGATCACCGATTGGACGCCGAGCGCGAACGCTTCCTCGACGATCACGGCGGAGCCGGATGACTTGCCGGCGCCGCGCGTCGCGACGATCGCTGTCGCCTCGGTGACAAGCTCGAGCGGGAGCGTGAACCCGCGCGCGATCTTCAGGCCAGCAGCAGCCACTACGCCGACTCGACCACGGTCCACTCGTCCGAGCCGTGTTCGCCCTGGAAGTCGTCGACGGGCAGCGCCTCGACGGTGACACGGAATGCACGGAACCAGTCGCGACCGATGCAGTCGAACTCCAGCCGGCCGTCGCGGTTCTGCCACGTGTTCGTCGGCGTCTCACCCTCGGCGAGCGGACGCGGGTGGATCCGGACTTCGCTCTGAGTCGGACACATGTCCGTCACCTTGAGCGCGTCGCGAACCGTGCGTACGACATCGTCTGCGTGAACGCCCACTAGGTACGACGATACTACAGCGACCGGTCGGGCGCTATAAACCGAGCCGGCGCCGAAGAACGCGGTCGATGACCGCTCGAGCGGAGCGCGGCTCTTCTTTCGTACCGGCCGGCAGCCGCCGCTTCTCGCTCTCGATCTTGTCGCGGAGCTCGAGCGGGATCCGGCGGAGCTGCGTGACGCCACCCTTGCTGGTGCGCGGCTCGCTGCCGACGCGGCCGGTGGGCTCGTATGGAATGTCCCACTCCGCGGCGAGCTCTCCCACGATGACGTCGTTGATCGACATCTCTCGCTCGGCAGCGACTCGAATGGCCGCCTGCTTGACGTCATCGGCGAGGACGACGGGGAGGACGCATTCGTCGGCGACTGCTGCCATTGCCATAACTATACCGCAGCTTCGGCGGACTAGGTCATGCAGTAGCCAGATTCGCAGCCGTCGTCCTCGAAGAGCACCTGCTGCTCGGTGTCCACGATCAACGGCAGCTTCATCCCGAACCGCGTCATGAAGAACTCGCCGCGGCCGAGACGCTGGCCGCGCTCGTGCAGCTTCTCCTCGAGCGCGCACGCCTTCGCGAATAGATCAGGTCGCGTGCGCGCGAGTTTCCGCCACTCCTCGAGCGAGTGGAATGGGCAGTAGAAGCATGACGACCGGCCCGGCTGCGGCAACCCTTCGTCGGCGATGACGTTCAAGCAGTCCTGCCGGTCGAGGTTGAGGTCGAGCAGCGGGTACTCGCGCAGCTGGTACGGCGATCGCGGATCGTCGGCGGTCTTAGCTCTCTGCCACTCGTCCGTGCTGATCCCGAGGCCAATGATCGCGCGTCTCTCCTTCGTTGCTCCACGCCGGCGCACCTCCTTCTGGACGACGCGGATCTTGAACTCGGCCGTGCAGGTGCGATTCCCGGGCGCCCCGTTCTCGCCCATCCGGACGGGGATCGGGATGCTCGTCTCGGACTTCTCGATGCGCTCCATGAGCGTCTGCGTCGACCCGTCGCGCAGCCGCTTGCGCAGCTCGAGGAGCTCGATGCCCTTCTCGCGTGCGTACGGCACCGCGACCTGTTCGACGTAGCGGAGTGTGTCAGGGTGCTCGCTGTCCTCGCCGACGTTCGCGAAGAGGAAGAGCGGGAAGTCAATCTCGCCGCGAGCAGCAAGGACGAGGGCGGCGGTCGACTGGACGCCGCCGCCGTAGGAGAACGCTCGGATCACACGGTCACCTTATGCCGGGACGGTTGCCTTGACCGCGTCCGGGACGGTTGTCGTGACCGCGCCATCGAGAACCTCTGCCGGCGACTCTGAGCGCGGCGATCCGGCCTTGATCCATGCCTGACGAATCCGCTCGTACTCCTCCATCGTGTACGCGTCCGGGCCCGGGTTCTCGTACTGCGGGAAGTCACGCATCTTCACCGGCGGCCGCGTCTCGACAGGACCGAGCGCCTTCGTGTTCGCCGCCTGACGAGCTGCCATCGTCGTGTCGCTGCGCCACCGCCAGACGTGCACCCACTCCGGGATGCCGCGCTCGTCAGGTGGCGGAGCGACGTCACGCTCGAGCGCCTGCCGCTGCGCGATGTGCGCGTCGTTGACCGACCGGTACGCGAGCCGGATGCGCGCGATCGGCGGGAAGCGCTCTTCGCGCTGGATCAGATGGCCGACGGCCTCGTCGAGGACCGCGGGGTCGTAGAGCAGCGCGATCTCCTTGAGCAGAGTCTCGGCTTGATCCTCGTCCAGCGTCATCGCCGGGAACGCCGACTTCAACCGGCCGAGGATTCTGGCTGCGTCATCCAGGTGCAAGTTCTCTCCTTTCGCTCGCTTCTCGTTCGGCTTTGAGCCTGTCCGCGACGTCGCTGAACTCGCGCGAGCTCACGTCACGCCGGCCGAACTTCTCGCCGCGAACCCTGAAGTTGCGGAGCGGCTGCGCCTCCGACACGAACCGATCGAGGCCGCGCTTGAGGAAGTCCACGATCGTCCAGCGGTAGTCCCAGCGGTACTCGTCGCCAGCGAGCACGGTCGCGTAATTCTCGACGGCCGCGACCACCGCCTCAACCGGGTAGACGCGCAGTGCTCGCTCGACGGCCGCGCGCGTTTTCGCATCGGCGAGATACGACTCGCGATGTTCGATGAGAGGCGGCGCGTGCTCCGACCACTTCGCCGTGACCAACTGCACATTCTGCGCTCGAGCATTCGTATTAGGGCTTACCTCTTGATCAGTAGGAGGAGGGATCCGCTGATTCCGAGTTTCCTGATCCGCAATATCTGCGTTTCCATCCCGCAAGTCTTGCGGCGGTTCGATCTCGACCCCGGGCTCGTGGACGACGTAGATGTTCGGCTTGCCGAGTCCGCGCCGGCGCGTCTCCACAAGGCCGATAGTCGAGAGCTCGCGGACGTAGCCGCGCGCGGTGTTCTCGGAGATCGCGAGGTCGCGACAAAGCGTCGTCAGTGCCGACTCGACAGCATCGCTCTTCGTGCTCCACGCGAGATGCTTGAGGTAGCCGTACGTCATCTTCGCGCCGAGCGAGATCCGCTCGTCGAGCACGACGGCGTTCGGAATCATCGTGAATCCGGCTTGCGAGATCGGGTTCGAGTGGACGACTGCGGGTCCACGTCCGCCGGCTTCTATACGCTTTTCCACAGGCCGCTCCTACGGCTTGAGACGCCGGTCACCGCGAAGTCGAGGACGCGGGGCCGGCGTCGTTCTTTGTGTTGCGCGGGACGCCGACTCTACTACGGTCCGGCCGGATCACAAAATCGCCGCGTCGATGATCTCGGTCAGCGCGTCGCGGAGTTGCCTCGCCTGCTCGTAAGACGCTGCGAGCATGAGCCGCGCTTCGGCCTTCGTCGCGGGGATCTCGCAGCGGAGCACGCCGAGCTCGAGCGCAGCGTCCTCGAGCAGAAGCGACGTCTCGATCTCGATCAGGACGGCCGGGCCGATCTGTCCGCCGTCGAGCGTGACGAGGTCGGTGACGACGTCGATCGACGCAGGACCGTCCTGCCACTTCTCCTGGAGCGCGATCTTCGTCACAGCCGGCCGCCGTCCCAGAGCGGGATCGGCGTCTTCACCTCGATCGGCGTGACGCCGTGCTGGTGCGCGAGAAACGCGGTGATCTTCTCCCACGCCTTCGTCTCGTGCCGGTAGCGAACTGCGCTCGTCACGCCCATGCCGACGCCGACGTACTGGTCTGAGAGCTCGAGCACGGTAGCGTTCGCGAGCGGCCCGGAGTACTGCGTCACGCACACCTTGACGGTTCCGCCAGCGAGAAGCGCGGACGCGTTGAGAGCGTCGAGCTCGAGCGCCGGGCAGTGCGAGTCCGGTTTGCCGGCTCCGACCTGTGGTCCGAGGAGTACGACGCGATCGGCCATCAGAACGGGATGTCGTCGAGCTCGGATGGCGGGGCGGCAGGTGGAGCAGCGGGTGGAGCAGCGGCGGGCTCATCCGTGTATTCGCCCTCCACAGGCGTCCATTCGGCGTCCTCCGCGTCGGAAGCGTCCGGTGCTGCCTCCGACTCAGCCGGCGGTTCTTCCACAGCAGAAGGCTGCTCAGCGTCGCCGGCGCTCTCGACGGTCGAGCTCGAGTCGAGCGGCGGCCGACCGGCTTCGGCTTCGGCACTGGTAAGCGCCCAGTCGGGCCCGTCGATTGCGAGACCGTCGAACGCGGCCGCGAAGGCCTTCTGGACGACCTCGCGCGCGTCCGGCCGCAGCTGGCACTCGCCTTCGCCCTCGAGCGCATTGAGCACGCGCAGGAGACGCTGCCAGAGATCGGCCTTCCGTTCGTCCGTGATCTCCGGATCGGAGACGACCGCGCCGATCGTCTCGAGCGCGTAACCCTTCACCGCGAGCTCTCCCAGCCATTCGCTTGCAGCTGGAGCTCCAACCGTCTCCGCAAACCGAGCGCCGAACTCCTTCCAGCTGGCCGGCGGCTGCCACTTCCCCGTCTGCCGATCGGAGCCGTACATCTTGCGCTGATCGGTTGCGTCGAAGTCGTCCCAGTCCTGGACCTCCTCCGACGTGTACGGCATCGCGGCGCCGATGAGGTCCGGACCTAAGCGCCGAGCGAGCCGGCCGACGCACCGTGCCCAGAGCATGTCTGCTCGGTAGTTCTTCCAGTTGTCCTTCTCGACGAGCCGCTTGCCCTTCGTGACGATCTGCTCGGCCTCTTCGTACGTCCACTCGACCTCGGCGATCTCCTTCGTGTCGCGGCGCTGCGCCTTGATCCACGCGCGATCGCGCGTCGAGTCGGACTCGAGGATGATGATGCCGCCCTCGCGCATCCGCGCGAGGAGAAGGTTCGCCGACAGTGACGGCTTGCCGTCGACGACGTAGATGTCGCGGAGCGACTGCATCGGGCCGAGCCCCATCTCGCGGCCGGTCAAGATCGCCGCGAGCACGTCATCCGGCTTGTTGCGGTACGCCATCGGGACCATCTGCGTCGACGCGATCGCGCCGGCCATCTCGCGCATCGCGACGAACTCGGCCGTGGTCGGAAGCAGTGCCGGAGCCTGCACAACGGCCTCTTCGCGGAGCGCGAGCGCCCGACTCTCGGCGGCAGCGATGTCCTCGGCTGTCGGCTCCGGCTCTTGCTCCGGCTCGGGCTCGGGCTCGGCCGGCGTGGCCGCAGCATCGCCGGAGCCGCTCTCTTCCGCGGCCTCTGCCGCCGGCGCGGCCGGCTGCTCTTCCGGCTGTGGCTCCGACGCCGCGGCCGGCGCACCTTCTTTCGCTCGAGCGGATTCGACGAGCCTGACGAGCAGCTCCTTCTTCGTTCCAGTCGGAGCGTCGATCCCGGCCTTACTGAGCTCGGCACGGAGCTCCGCGACGGTCATCTCCTCGAGCGGCTTCTGTTCGATCGTGCTCATTCCTCTGCTGCCTCCTTCGCCTGCGCGTGTGCTTTAGCAAGTTGCCGGGTGATCGGCGCGAGACTGCGGAACGCGCTCGTCGCTGCCTCGATGAACGAGATACTTATCGTGTTGAGCCACTTGATCGTCGGCGCCCACTTCTCGGCGATGAACGCGAGCGTGACCACGCGCGCGAGATCCTCTTCGGCACGGCGCAGCTGCCGCTCGTGGTGAGCGCCGTACCGCATCGCGCGCCGGCGGACGCGCCAGTAGCGCGCGAGCGCGGCGTACTCGTAGCGCGTCATCGACCGCTTCTCCATCCGGGCACGGATCAGGTTCCAGACCGTTGCGGTCAGCGGAGACGTCTTCGATCTCACAGGTGCGCCCGGCGTCATTGCGGCGTGTAGATGTGTAGACGAAACGGCTCGCCGCAGCCGAGGCACGCGCAGAGGTAGTCGGTGAATGGCTGCTTGTATGAGATCCCGACCCACTCCCATTCCGAGACGACGATCTTCGGAAGGTCGCGCCGGATGAACGGCCGGCACTCGCGGCCGCAGTTCGGGCACGCGACGCGGATCAGGTGGCGCGTGTAGTCCTCGAGCCGCTCGGAGTACGACTCGTCAGCGTCGAAGCTGACGGACGGCAGCCGATGCGCGAGCGCGCGCTCGTCGTCGGTCGCGCGCGGACACTCGCGTTGGCGTGGCTCCTCTTCGACAAACATCGCGCCGGCGCCGTCGCCGAGGGTCATCCTGCTCATGCCGCTGCTGCTTCCCTCGGGCAATCGCACGTGGCGCCGGCGTGATCTTCGATCTCGTGCACGCGGAGCCAGAGCCGCGCGTAGAGGCTTTCCGCCGGCGGATCGCCGCCATCAGCCATCGCTTCGTAGACGGGATCTCCGGGCTTCGGCTCGGCGAGCGGGCCCGATGGCGCGTCGATCTCTCGAGCGAGGATCCGCGTGCGCACGTCGACGAACTCTTCCGCGTGGACATCGCGGCCGTGATCGGCGATCAGCATCAGCTTCGCGCGGCCGCGCGTCTCGGCGAGGTAGATACCGCACGGCACGGTGTACTCGCCGGGATCGGGCGGCTCATAGCTTCGCCCGACGATGCGGCCCTCGAGTTTGCACCAGTACGCGTTCACGCGGCGACCTTCGGCTCGTCGACGACGAGTTGCAGCGCCGCGAGATGCGAGCAGCGGCGCGTCCTCTTCCCGCCGCGCTCGAGCGAGCATGTGCACCGCCACTGGCGCCTGACGGGGTCGTAGCCGAGCGAGTACGTCGCGCCCGTGCCGCGGCATGACGCGACGATCAGGCCGGTCGGCTCCATGCGCTCGATGCGGAGCCGGCCCTCGATGACGTAGCGCTTCCCCTTCTGCTCGACGTTCTCTGTCCCGCGGATCACGAGCGGCGACTCGTCCAGCACCTTGTCGCGCAACTGCTCGAGCTCTTCCTGCTCGAAGAACGTGTCGTGCTCTTCCTCGCCTCGCCGGAGCCGCTCGAGGTACTCGTCGAGCAGCCGGCGCGCAAACTTCTTGGGAATCAACTCGCCGCCGCCTTCCTGTCCAAGTAGCGGCGCTGAGCGGCCGTGCGGCACTTGCGGCACGCGCGACCGCCAGTCGGCCGCCGGTACGTGTTCTTCGGCGTGAACTCGTGCCCACGCCTGCAATGCGTCTGCGCTTCTCCCCGCGCCTTATTGAGAGCGGGCCCGGCTCCGCGCCGTAGATTCTCGGCACGGGTGACGGCTTCGAGATGCTCGGGATTTACGCAATGCCTGACCCGGCAGAGATGGTCGGGCTCAAGTCCGCTCGGGATCGGGCCGATGAAATACCGATAGGAGATGCGATGCGCTCCGTAGTTGCGCCGGCCGACACTGAATGAGCCGTATCCGTTGCTGCTCCGACCACCCGTCCAGAACCAGCAACCGTCCTCCTGGACTTCGATTCGCGCCATGAAGCGACGCAAACCTTGCGCGTCGATCAGCGGGACCGCGCTCACGCTGCATCCATCCGATCAGCGAGCGCCTCAGCTTCACGCACACGCCTGATTGCTTCATCTATCCACTGCTCGTCGCACTCGATTAGCACCGCGCGTCGACCGCGCATGATCGCTGCTACCCCGGTCGAGCCAATCCCGGCGCATGGATCAAGTACGACATCGCCGATGCGACTCGATGACTCGATGAGCTCAGAGAGCAGCGCGAGCGGCTTCTCGGATGGGTGGCGAACCTTGCGACCAGTGGGTCGGTTCGCGCGAAGGACGGTGCCCTTGCGGATGCGGGCGGGAATGGCGTCGCTGCCGGCTTGACCGCCGTGTCGGTGCTTGGAGACGAGGAACGAGATCGACTCGTGCGCGGGGCCGAATGGCGCGGAGAGGTCGCCGCCGCTCATCATCAGCTTGTCCCAGACGAGCGCGACGGGCGCTGTCGTTTTCAGTCCTTCGACTACGTCGGTCGGGCCGAACACGTACAGGTGGCGGTTCTGGCCGACGACGCGCACGCAGTCGCGGAGGATCTCACGGATGCCCTCGCGATCAGCGTGGCCGTCGCCGACCAGCATCTCGAAACGTGCGGCTCGCTGGTTCGAGCGCCATTCGACGCCGTAGGGCGGATCCACGATGACGAGATCGACCGACTCCGTTTCCATCTCAGCGAGCACGTCGCGAGCGTCGGCTTGGAAGATCGTGCCACGCCCCCCCCCGGTAGACAGGTTCGATCACGTGCGCTCCGGGACGTTGTCCATGAAGAGCGGCAACACGACCCGACTGACGTTCTCCTCTGCATCGGCTTCGCCGGCGAGGAACGCATCCGCCTCGCTCGTCCAGACGCCGGATGCGTTGATCGCGTCGCCGCCGTCCGCGAACGTCACGTAGACGAAGAGGCCGTTCTCGATGCGGCCTTCGGCGACGCAGACGTCCATCGCCGCGAGCAGCCGCGCGCGCGGATCCGGAAGCGAGCCCACGGTCGCCGCGAGCTCGGCGCGTCGGCTGCACCGGCGGAACTCGGCGCGTCCGACGTCGACCAGCCGCTTGAGCTCGCTCAGACTCTCGACCTCGAGGCCGGCGAGTAGGAGCTCGAGATCCTCGCTCGTCACCATCGTCTTGACCTCCCATTCGTCCTGCTCGACGCCCCCGCCTCGGGAGACCCTCCGGGTAGAGCTGGGAGAAGAGGGATTGAGACGGAGACGCCGAGCACGACGAACGAGATGTTCAACGCTTGCTCCCGAACATGTAGAGGAACGCGGCGATCGCGAGAACGATCACAGCGACGAGGATGACGATGCCGCCGGCCCACGCGACCCAGGTCGGTTCACCGTTCGGATAGCCGCCGATCATGTCCATGTAGCTGCCAATCTGGGTCTCCCTCCCCATTCGCGAGGCGCCAATCGCCGCGCCACGCTAGTCTCTCGACGACTTCACGGCTCCACCGTGCTTGATATAGCTATAGCACTTTAGCCGGACGGTGGGAAGGCCGAATCACTCGAGAGAGGAGAGCATCCAGACGGACCCAGTGAGCTGTATCGCGCGAGCCGCTCGCCAACGAGCGTGACCGAACTCCTCGCGTCCTACGACCTGGAGGTGACGTGAAACTTCTCGTTCTTCTAACGGCCGCCGTCGCCGCGGCCGCGACTTTGGCGACAGCATCGACTCCGGTGATCGGAGCAGCAGTACCGGCGGCGGAGGCACCAGCGCCGCAGCATCAGGACCACGGTGCGCGTATGACGGCCGAGGAGTTGCGTGACGCGCGCGGCGCCGTCGTCTACTTCATGCACAAGACGTGGCGCGTCCAGCATCGCATCCCGGTCCCTCCGACGCCGACGAACCACGCCGAGAGACGCTGGCGATCGCCGGCGGCTCTGCACTGGCTCAAGCACCGATGGAACGTCCGCTGGCACAAGGCGAAGCACTTCCTCGCCGCGCACCGTCTGCCGCTAACGAACGACTGGCAGACCGCCGTCCGGATCGTGCAGCGCGTCTGGCCCGGCACCTCGAGTTGGTTGCTCTCGTGCTCGAGCGGCGAAGGAGGACACGGCGAGTGGGTCTGGAACGGGCCCGTCCACGGCATTCCGTACGCCGGCACTCTCACGCCGCCGTCGGGCTCGTCCGGCGCCGGCGGATGGATGCAGTTCATGCGCGACACGTTCACAGGGAAGTACGCCGCAGCCGTCAGCGAAGCCCGGCAGCGCCACTGGCATCTTCCGATCTTGAAGGACTTGCCGTACGTTCCGCCCGGTACCCCGGCCATCGTGCGAGCGTGGCTGAGCCCTCTCGCGCAGGCTTTCGCGGCCGGCTGGGCTCGGTTCCACCACGCGACCAGCGCGTGGGATCCGGGGATCGACCCGGCCTGCGCCTGACTCTCGGACGGGCGCCTTCGGGCGCCCTCCGATCTTCGCTCTCGAGGTCGCCGGCTCAGTAGCCGACGTGCACGTGGTTGCAGTGCTCGGAGAGCGTCGGCTCGCCGTAGTAGGCCGCGTACGGGATGCACAGGCTCTGGCACGTCTTGTCCTCGTGGTACGCGTACCCGCCCGAGATCAGCTGCCACGGCTTGTGCTCGCCCGACTGGAGCACGCGGAGCAGCTTGAGCAGCGACGTGTAGACGCCGGCGTTGTTCACGGTGACGCCGTTGATCGAAGAGATGTCGACCGCGTGGCCGCCCATATGTCCGCGCTCGCCATCGTTGCCGTGGTCGGAGCAGAGCGCGTAGCAGCCGAGCGTGAAGCCCTTCTCGTCGATCAGCCAGACGAGGCACTCGAGGACCTTCGGGTCGATGTGGATCTGCTCGCCGATGATGTTCGTGACCGTCTGGCCCTTCGCGGTCGCCTGGATCTGCGGAAGCACCGATCCGCGGTCATCGCGGAACTTGCCCTCGTCGGCGAGGACGAGCAGCCGCTTCGCGGCAGCCGTGGCCGACGTCGGCGGAGCCGGCGGGACGTGCTGGCTCGAGTAGAGCTGCCGAGCCCACGCCGAGAAGTGCGGCGCCAGCTTCGCGTGCGTGGCGGGGCCGTAGATGCCGTCGGGGTGCAGGCCCATGTGCTGCTGGAACGCCTTCAGCTGCACGCCCATGCGCGGACCGAACACGCGGCTCTGCGTGAGTCCGCCTCCGTACCCGATTCGGCGAAGGCCGATCTTGACGGCCTTCACGTCTCTGCCGCGCATCCCCTGGTGGAGCACCCTCTTGAACGGCACGACGGTCATGCGGCCACCTGGACGCCGGCGTGGCGTACTCGAAGAGCGGCAACGAGTGACTGCTTGCCGGCCGTTCGGCGCCGCTCCGCGTCCTCGAGGACAGCGCTCCGATCGGTGATCGTCACGCGCGGGTCGTGGAACAGCTGCGGACAATCCATCGCGGCGCACAGACGGTCGAACACGCAGAGCTCGACCATGCGCACGGAGCGCCGCCGGATCGCGCGGACGAGCTCCTCGTCAACGTCGGCGTTCTCGGCGAGCCACTCGGTGCCGCGCAACGGAATCGGCGCGTCCGGATCGAGGCCCCACTGGCCGGCGATCTGCGGATGGTTGAGGTTCCAGTCGTCCAGGAACGAGCCAATCGCTTCCGCCAGCGGCTCTACCACAACGAGGCACGGATCGGGCTCGCGGTCCAAGTCGGCCGTAATCGTAGTCAGAACCGTCGGACGTTACGCTTACAGCGTGGCGGACTGGGTGTGCGTAGCGATGTTCGAGTTCCAGTCGGGCCCGACCGAGACCGTCGAGTTATGCCGAGGGAAGCGAGCTCTCTGCGACGCCGTCGCCGACCGTCTCGATCTCCGCGCCGGCGTCGTCCCCTACCGCGGCACCCGCACCGAGCCCCTCGTCGGCGTCTCCCTCGCCACCTGCCCCGTCTCCGCTCTCGGCGACGATCTCGTCGGCGGTGATGGGGTCGCCGTCGATGACTAGATAGCCCTTCTCGATGTGAAGAGCCGTCCGGGGATCGTCCGGGTCAACGAGGACGCGCTCGCCGGCCCGAGCTCCGACGAGGTTGATCGCTGCGCGACATGGAACGAGTGGCACGCCGAGGATTCTACGCTGGCGCGTCGGTTCCTGTGTCGTCATGGTCGACGTGGTCGCGGAAGAGGGGGACGAGGCCGACCGTGCCGGCGTCGGCGGCGTCGGCGATGCTGACCCACATTCGGTAGACCGCGTAGATGTCGACTACGACAGCGACGAGACCGATCGGGAGGCGCCACCAGTCCGGAGTGCCCCAGATGACAGAGGTTGCAACGTAGACGAGCAGGAGCGTGGCGGCGACGATCTTCACCGTGAACCACGGCACGAAGCGGCGGCCGAGGTGGGCGAGGAACGCAATGTTTGCGCCGACGAGGAATACGGCGAGTCCGGCGATGACGACGTGCAGAAACGCGATCATGAGCAGGTCACGTCCTTCAGCGCTGCGAGCTCCGTTTGGAGCTGCCTCTGGCCGTCGAGGACCTCGGCCCGCGAGATCCTGAATCTCTTGACGATGAAGTCGATGTTCTCGTTCACGTAGTTGTACTGACGCTGGTCGCTGGCCTTGATCGCGCAGACCGCGCGGTGCGCGTCGTTAGCCGCGGCAACGACCGTCTCGATGCCGAACGCGGCCGCCGAGATAACGACGCAGGCCGTCGCCAGAACGATCCATGTGAGCGGGTTACGGACGTTCATCATCGCCTCCGTTCGCTCGAATCGTACGGACGAGCGGCGTGATGATCTGAACCCCGAAGACGTACCCGCAGAGCAGCAGCAGCGCGGGAGTCGTCCACTTCAGCGCCACGTACTGCTGCGATGTCAGCGCGACGACGAGAGACGAGAGCCAGCCGAGACCGATGATCGCGGCGAGCGGAAAGACGAGACGATCGCGCGGCGTAAGTGTGTCGCTTTTCACGCGATGTATCCGTCGGCGTCAACGAGCACCACATCTATCTCGCCGGCGGTCCGGATGCAAGATCGTCGGCGATGACGACGCACGGCTCGAGCGCATCGGCGGTCATAGGCCGAAGGCTACAACGGGACTCGGCTGCGGATTAGTACGCAGTGAGCGCGAACCACGAGCCGACCGCGAACTGCTGCCGGGCGAAGTCGGACTCGGCCAGAGCGATCATCGAGAGCGCGGAGAGGACAAAGCCGGTACCGGAGTCGTCCCGGGCGCCGGAGCAGACGCCGGGGATCGTGTCGTTGCCGTTGTTTATGGAGCTATCGCCGTGCCACTCACCACCGGCGATGTTGTAAGCGGGGAACTGGATGCGCCCGAAGGAGGCCATGCCCAGGTTGATCCAGCCGACGGCAGCGAACTCCTCGTTGGAGTGGACCGAGACGAAGTCGGGGCCGATGGGGTTCGGGATGCCGATGTTCCAGCGGTACTCGGACTCGTCAGTCCATTCGTTAGCGATCGCGTCGCCGTTGAGAAACAGGCCTGAGTAGCACGGGTCGCCGACCGAGGCGTCGTCGAGAAGCGCGAACCACGCGAGCTCCAGGATCGTGCGGCCGGACGGGATGGCGTCGAAGAGGACGTGGTCGGCGGCCGCTTCGAGGACGCGGCTGTCGACGAAGATCGAACCGCCGCCGGGCGCACGCTCGAGCCGGGCAATCCGGGCCTCGTGGTCCTTCATGACCTCGATCGGACTTGAGCGACGAACGTCCACGGGCGCCTAGGTGATCGACTCGTTCGGATCGGTCAGGAGAAGCCCGGTCACTGTCTCCTGGAGGTCGTCGGAGAGATCGAGCACGAAGCCGTAGACGCGGTTGGCGCCGAGCGTGCGCGAGCGGATCGCCGACCGGAGCGCGTTGCCGACGGAGTTCCCCGTGAGCGGCGGCGGCGGCGGCATCGGGCGGCCGGCCCAGACGGGCACTTGGTCGCCGAGGAACCACTGTGTGAACGGGTCAGGCGCGAGTCCCGGCGACGGCTCGATGACGAGCGTCTTCTTGCCCTGCTTGCGGAGCGCGACCTCGGCGAGCGCGAGGAGCTCGACAGCCGACACAGCCGACGGCGCCGGGTAGCTTCTCTGCACGTAGTACGGGCCGTACTTGTTGATCGACGACGTCGACTGCTGAGCAGGGACAGGCTTGTTGCCGGCCCAGTACTGCGCGTAGTTCTCGATCAGCGTGCCGTCGAGGAGGTTGTCGACGCCGACGAGGTTGCGCGGGAACATGTCCCAACCGAACACGGCGTTCGGCCGCTTCTTTCCGGCCGTCTTGTAGACGTTCATCACGCAGAGGATCCCCGGCCGGCCGTACACCGGCGTCAGAACGATGTCGATCGTGCCGGTCTGACAGAGCTGCGTCCACGCCTCGCCGACGGAAGTGCCCTGCGAGAAGTTGATCGTCGGGATGACATCGGCGCGCTGGAAGCGGCCGGTCGTGATGTCGATGAAGTTGTGCTCGCCGTCGTTGGGGAGATGGACGATGTCGCCTTGCTCGGACCACGGCATCGGATTCGGGAACGTCGCGACGATCCACGCGTACGCGTTCGCGATGAGATCGCGCGCGATGTAGTCGGCGGTCTTGCCTTCGTAGGTGAGACCGTCCGAGCCGAGCAGACTGCCGTCCGGGTTGAGTACCGGGAGCGTCTTCGCCCACATCCACGGGTCGTACGCGGTCAGATGGGAGACGGGCTCGTCCTGTGTCGCCTGGTCTTGCATGATCGAGATGAGCCCGGCGAACCGACACTTCCACGGCGGCTTCCCGGGGCGGGTCTCGCGGCGGAGGCCGTAGATGACCCTGATGCCGTAGTCCACTCGAGGGTTGCCGTCGTTGGCGTGCTGGTAGACCTCGAAGTGATCGGATGGAAGATCGCACGTCATGACTTGGCCGTCATCGAGGACAAAGCCGACCTGGACGTTCGTGGCGAGTTTGTCGAGGAACGACTTCGTGACGCCGTCGAGTCCCTGCACGACCCAGCGCCATGTGTTCTTCAGAGCCTTCGGGATCGGCTCGTCGGGTGTGGCCGCCGGCGTGTAGACGACAGCCGCGGCGGGATTCGTTGCCACTCCACTCGTGGTCGACGCGACCGCCCAATCCGACGTGCGGACGATCGTGATCGTGTCGTCGCCTGAATTGGGAACGGCGACGAAGCTGGAGTCGGGCGCGATGTCGAGAAGCCCCGGCGATGGGCCTACAGCGGCCGCCGAGGGGATCGACCAGTCGGACGGGTCGATGACGAAGATGTCGTTGTCGCCGGAGTTGGAGACAACGACGAAGGCGAGATCGGGGTCGATGCGCACTCCGACAGGGCTGGTGCCGACCACGATGGTCTGAGTGACGTCGAGCGTGACCGGGTCGAGGATGAACACGTCATTGGTCGATTCGCCGGCGACGGCGATGAACGAGCCGTCAGATGCGACGTCGATGCCGCGCAGCGACGCGAAGGTGTCCACACCGAGGAGGAGCGACCAGTCGGACGTGTCGTACTTGAGGACCTTCCCGAAGACGCCGTCCGCGTGCGAGACGACGAGATAGGAGTCGTCCGGAGCGAAGCAGACACCGAACGGTTCGACGTTCGTGCCAACAGTGTCCGTGACTGCGCGTGTGACGACGTCGATGACCGAGAAGGTGTTGTCGTCCTTGTTGGCGACCACGAGGATGTCGCCGCTCTTCGAGAACGCGACGCCGGATGGCGTGTTGCCGACGTCAATGATGGCGACCGGGGAGTTGAGCGTCGTCTCGAGCAGAGTGACGGTGTTGTCGCCGGGGTTCGTCACGGCGAGGAGCGCCCCGTCAGGAGAGACGGCGACGTCTGCGCCGGCCGAGCCGGCGACGGTGTCGTCAACGGCCGCGACGCCGGCGGAGTCGACCTCGAGGATTGTTCCCATGTTGTCGGCGGTGTTAGCGGTGGCGACCTTGAACTCGCCGACCTCTGGCGGCGCCGGCTGCGGAAGGAAGATGACGAGCGCCTGCGGATTCGTGACAGCCGTTGTCGAACCGACGGCCCAGTCGACCGTCCGGATGATCGAGAGGGTGTCGTCTCCGGAGTTCGGAACAGCCACGAACGACGAATCCGGCGCGACGTCGAGGACGTACGGGTTGGCTCCGACCGTGATCGTGTTCGTGACCGTCCAACCGGCCGTCTCGATGACGGAGACGGTGCCATCGCCGTTGTTGGAGCAGACGACGAACGCGAGCCCCGGGTCGATGGCGGCCATAACGGGGCCGCTGCCGACCGGGATCGTCTGGCTGACCGTTAGCGCGGCAGGGTCGACGATGTAGACGTTGTTGTCGGCGGAGTCGGCGACGGCAATGTAGGAGCCGTCGACGGCGATGTCCAACCCTGCCGGACCCGTCCCAACAGCACCGGTGTTCGTGATCGTCCAGCCGGCCGTCTCAACCGTCGAGATGGTGCTGTCGCCCTGCTCCGAGACGGCGAAGTATGAGCCGTCGAGTGCGAAGCAGATGCCGAGCGGGCCGTTGCCGACGGCGACCGTCTCGATGACGGTGAGCGTCGAGAGCTCGATGATTGAAACGGTGTTGTCGTTGTAGTTCGTGACCGCCACGAGCTCGCCGTCCGGCGAGAACGCCGGAGTGATCGGGTTCGCGCCAACGGCGATGGCCGCGAGGACGACGTAGTCCGATGCCCGGATGATCGAGACGGTGTTGTCGCTCGAGTTGGCGACCGCGAGGAAGAGCCCGTCAGGTGATGCCGCGATCCCGTCGGGGAACGTCCCGACGCCGACGTCCGCGAGGAGCGAGACGCTCGCGTCGGTGGCGACGCTGAAGATCGACGCGTTGTCGGCAGAGCCGTCGGCGGTGGCGAGGAGGTACGCCCCGATCGGCGGCGGCGGCACAGGCGACGTCGGAAGCCCATACGCGATGACGGTCGTCATGCCGAGTTGTTTCCGAAGACGACGGCGAGAGGGATCGAAGGCGAGTACGCGAAGCCATAGGCAGCTGTGCTCGGATCGAACGGCGACGGGTTGGCGTCGAACTCCCATGTCGCTCCGTCATCGGTCGAGATGCACATCTGCTTCTCGAGGGTGTTGTCGATGCCGCAAAGCCCGAGCACGGTGCCGGCCCGAACCATCCCCCACGCAGCGCCGACCCCGTCGACGGGATCGAGTGGCGACGAGACCTCCGTCCACGTCGCGCCGTTGTCGTCGGAGCGCGCGAGCGACATTCCGCCGGTCGTCTGGCCGAGGAGCCACCACGTGTTCGTGTCCTCGTCGCGGTAGACGCGCGGCCATGACGGCGCCGTCCAGAGGAGGTATGACGCGTCGACCGGGTTGGCGACCGCCGTCCACGTCGCGCCGTCGTCGTCGGAGTACGCGACGATCGGGGCGAACGTGTAGTCGACCCCGGCGGCGACCCACCGGTCCTCGCTCGGCGAGTAGTCGATCCCGGTGACCTGGCCGCCGTCGAATGGCGAGCTACGGGGTGTGAACGTGACGCCGTCCGGCGACGTCCCGATCACGTTGATGGACTGGCCCAACCCGACGACGAGCGCCCCCGTCGACTGCTTGCAGGCGACGCAGAATCCGGTGCCGCTGGGACTCGTGGAGAACGGGCCAGCGTCGATAGCCGACCACGAGGAGCCCGAGTCGGATGAGACGGCAACCTGCTTTACGCCGACTCCGTCGTAGCCGACGGCGATGAGGAGGTCGTCCGCGGGCCGGACAGCGACGGCGAGCACCTGCGCGTACGCCCCGGTGAAGATCGAGGTTACGTCGGTCCAGGTCGTTCCGCCATCGGCGGAGACGGCGACCTGACCTTCACCGTCGCCGCCGCCGATGAGGATGAGGTCGTCGGAGTCACGCACGACAACGGAACGGGGCATGAACGGTGTGTCGATGAGCGTCCAGCTCGTCCCGCCGTCCGTCGAGATGGAGAGGTGAGGGTTGTCGTCTGTTCCGGCACCGGCGACGATGAGCGCGTCGTCAGACGCGCGCACGGTGAGGTCGAACCCGGTCGAGAGCCCGGCGCCGAACGGCTCGCTGAAAGTCCACGTGGCTCCGTCGTCGTCGGAGATCCCGACCAGGAGGTCGAAGGTGCCGACGAAGTCGGAATTGAGGAACTTGAAACCGAGGATCACGAGAGCGCCGTCTGATGGCCGGACGGCGACGTAGTCGACGGCAGAGGTTTCGTCGGCGGCCGTGGTGATCGGGTTGTGGTACGTCCACGACGCGCCCGAGTCGGTGGAAAGGCTTAGGAAGCCGAACTGGTGCGAGCCGTCGCTGTCGACGCCACAGACGACCAGGGCGTCATCCGAAGCGCGTGCGGCGCAGCCGATTCCGCAGAGGCCGCCGGGGTCGGCGGTGGGAACCCACGTCGTGCCACCGTCGGCCGAGGTGGCGGCCTTCGGAGCGAGTCCGCCGCAGCCGACGACGAGGATCAGTTCGTCCGAGAGCCGGACGGCGACTTGGCCGAGGTCGGCGTAAAGCCCGAGCGGGTTCGAGAGAACCCACGTTGCGGTGTCGTCGTCGGAGATGGCGAACGTGTGCGCGTGGCCTCCATCCTGGCCGGCGGCAAGGATCGCGCCGTCCGATGCGCGCGTGGTTACGGCAGCCGCGAACCCGCCGCCGACGAACGTGTTGGGGATCCCCGACCATGCGGTCGTCCCGTCGGGCGCCGTAGCGATGACGGGGTCGCCGGGCGTCCCGGTGCCGCCGACGCCGACGTACAGGCCGAGCGCGGCCGCGCGGACGGCCGCGAGCAGGCCGTAGGAGCCAGCGTCCCACGGCGTCGCTCCGGCCGCATCCCATGTGATCCCGTCAGCGGACCGCAGAGCCGCCGCGATGCCGTCGCTGCCGCCGCCGAGGAACTCCTCGAGGTCGTCCGCCCAGCACCCGCCCTTCGCGGCGCCTCCGTCGTCGTCATATGGCGTTGTGGCAGGTGCCCAGGGCGCCATCCGGCTAGGCCCATGCGTTGCGGTAGATGACGTCGACGCCGTTGCCGGCATAGAACGGATTGCTCAGATCAAGCGCCTTGTTGACGAACAGATCGTTGTCGCCCGGGGCGAGACCGAAGAAGTCAGTGTGAAGGACGTCGATCCCAGCTTTCGCGTTGGCCGTCCCGAGTCCCGACCCATAGATGAGACGAGCGGTGCTGCGGAAACAGTCGATCTCGACATACGAGTGAGCCGGGATGTCGAATGCGCCGCGCTGACTTCCGTCGTAGACGATCTGGAGCGGGTTCCCGATCTCGTCCACCACGGACTCGTTGACGATCGCGCAATAGGTCGTCGGGCCGTGGATGCGGAGAACGGGGTAGTACTCGGCGGTGCCGAGATTGGGGATCGTGACGTGCGCGTCTGGCGCCTGCATGTGGAGACCGGGCGACGGCTCCGTGGCGAACGAGACGATCTCGTCCGGCGATGCCGGCCAGTTCATGTAGTCGGTGACGTACGGGAACGGCGATAGGAACGCGAACGTGACTTCGGTGAGAGGCGATCCTTCGTCTCTCTGCGTTGTGACGGAGACGAAGCCCGAGCCCGAAGCGTCGTTGCCGGATGGCCCCATCGACCGCGCCTGATCGAGGAGCCGCGGATTCGGCTCCGGCCCATCGACCGGCCACGCCGACGGCTGCCATACGAGTTGCGCGTCGTTGTTGGCGCACGCCTCGAGATAGCCGGCAAGGAGGTCGGAGAGCTCGCGGAGGACGCCGTCGCACGCGGGGCGCTCGACCGTCTCCCAAAGTTGCGCGGTCAACTCGATCACGAAGCCGGTCTTGAACTTCCGATACGTGAGCTCGCCGTCAGCCTGCGCAAGGTTGCGGCGAGTGAGACGGCGTGCCGACCCGCCCACGCACTTCGCCGAGTCGAGCAGCATGATTCCGAGCGGCGTCGTGCCGGCGGAGATGAGCTCGTTGAACATCAGCGGCCCGAGACCCGGCACCGTGTCGGCGAAGTTGACCGACGGGATCAGTTGCCACTCGTTGTCCCATTCGTTGATCATGCGCGGTTACCCACCTTCGCGCCGATACGCGCGTCCTCGCCGCCCTTACCGGGCGGAATGTTGCCGAAGCCGGGAGTTCGTCCTCTCCGCAGACCGCGGAGCTCGGTGTTCGTCCGCTGCGCTGCCCTGAGGAGCGCTGCCCGCTGATGCTCGGCCTTCGCAGCAATGCGATTGTTGTCGCGGTGCAGAATGGCCAGCGGCCGAGCGACGTGCGCCTCCTCGGACCTGGCGAACTCCCCACCGAGCCGGCCGATCTCAGCCGAGACGTGCTGCACGGCGATCAGCTGTTGCTTCCGCTGGACGGAGTCCGTTGCGGTCTGGTGCACGATGCCGGCGCGGATCCGCTCGAGATGCGTAGACGGACCCATCGGCCCTCGAGGACCGCCGGGGCCGAGCCGCTCTGTGGTCGGTGGCGCACCTGCGCCCGTCGAGCCGGTGTTACCCATCATCGGCCCGACCGGGCCCGCTGGTCCGCTTGCGTCGTGCTGCCGCTTGACGGCGGCACGATGCGCCGCTTCGCGCGCGGCCTTCCGAGCGTGCGCGTGCGCCTCCTTCTCGCGCTGAGCCTGGACTCGAGCTCGGTGCTCTTCCTTCTGCTGCTCGAGCAGGTTCGCCTGGTACTTCGCCATCTGGTGCGCGTACCGGATGAGTTGATGCCGCTGCCGCTCGGCGGCAGCGCCGATCTTCGCCTGCTCCTGCTGGATGACCTGGAGCGGCCGAATGATCCTGATGTTCGCGTCGCCGCCGGCGCCGCCGATCCCGCGGTACTTCGCCGGGACCGCCGCGATCGCCTTCGCCTGCTCGCCGAGCGCGGCGATCTGCGCCTTCATCGTCTGAGCGAACGCGGCACCGCCGATCTTGAGAGCCTGCGCCATCGTGACGCCGTCCTCGCGGAGGATCTTGTGAAGCCGATCCTGGAACTGCGCGTAGGTGATCTTCCCCCGGTTGAACGCGGAGGTGAGGTTGTCGAGGTCGGTCTTGATCTGCGGCTGCGTCGTCTTGCCGACGTTCTGGAGTTGAGAGGCGAGCTCCGCTCGAGCTCGAGCGATCTGGAAACTCGGAGCTCCGGACTCGATCAGATGCTTCAGCTTCGCGAACGCCTGACCCTGCGGCGACCCGGCGATCGCGCCGGCGGCTCCGCCGATCTTCTCCTGAATCCTCGCGATCGTCTTGGCGAGGTCGTCGCCGATCTTGACGAGGTTGTCCTTCGCGTCGCTGACGGTCTGATGGATCTTCGTCTTTGCGGACTGGATCGCGTTGTGCAGTGCCGTCAGGACCGGCTTGAGCGGCTTCTCCAGGTTTGTCGCCGCGCCGGCGACGCCGTCGCCGAGCGCCTGCCCGAGCTCTCCGCCGGCCTTCTTCATCTTGTCCTTCGCCGACGGCGAGCTCGCAGACGCCGCCATCGAGTCCGACCACGCCTGCCCGACCTTGCCGATGTCGCGCGCGCCCTGGACGATCTGATCCTTGCCGTGGCTCGCGAGGTTCTTCATCGAGTCGTAGAGCCCGTCGACCTTGTCCCGGACAGCGCTGACGCCGTCGCCGACCCAAGGAATCCATCCGACGGCGCTCGCGGCGATGTCGATGAACTCCTTCATCGGGAAGATCATGAACGCGACGATGCCGCCGCCGATCGCCTCGGCTGCGCCGATGATGATCTCCTTGATCCCCTTCCAGATTTGGGCCATGACCGCGCCGAGCGCCATCGTCCACCGCTTGACCTGATCCCAGTGGGTGATGATGTAGGCGGTCGCGATCCCGATCCCGACGATGATCGCTCCGATGCCGGTCGAGACGATGGCCGCCTTGATGGTGAGCCCGGTCGCGATCGACGCGGCGTCGATGATGCCGAGCGCCACGCCGACTCTCGCGCTGGCCATGAGCGCCGTCTTGCCGAGGCCGAGGATGGTGCTGCCGGTCATCTTGATCGAGCTGACGACCGACGCGAACTTGGAGACGGCCATCGCGCCGAGCAGAATCGTGATGGCGGTCTTTGCTCCGCCGACCGCGTCCGAGAACGTGTTCCAGACACCGACGCCGATCTTGATCGCGCCGACGACGCCGTCGATGATGCCCTTGGCCGTGCGCGCGATGCTGTTGAAGTCGTGCTGGAGTTTCCCTGACTTCTGCATCCGACCGAGCCAGTGGACGAGCTCGCCGGTGTACTTCGAGAACGCTGGGATCAGCGCTTCGCCGAGCGCACCCTTCGCGTTCGCGAACTCGGCTGCCAGTTGGCGCTGCTTGAAGGAGAGGTCGCCGGAGTTCGCGCTCACCCGCGCCATATCGACTCCGAGCTGCCGGGTCGCGATCCGGTAGATCGCGAGTGTCTTCTCCGCAGCCGTAAGTGGGCGCGTGATGAGCGAGGCGTTCTTCCCGAAGATCGCCTGCTTCATGCTCGCCGAGTCGATGACGATGTCGAGTTGCTTGAGCGCCCTCGTGCTTCCCCTCGCGGCATTGAGGACTGCATTCATTGCGTCGGTCGGGTCACTTCCTCTGATTGCCGCTTGAGCTCCGGCGAGTTTCTCGAAGCCGAGCGCCATCTGCGCCGACGCCTTCGCGCCGAAGCCGAGGTTGCGGAAGAGGGCTCCGAACCGTGCCGACGTGTCGTCGGCGAGCGTGGAGCTAATGCCGAGCGAGCGCGCCGCTTTATCGCCGAACTGCACAACGGTTTCGCTGGCAGCGCCGAAGCGTGACCGGATCGCCTCCACCGCCCTCTGCGATTCGGCGGCTCCGCCGACGATCTGCTTGACGAAGTGGATGCCGATCGCGGCTCCGAAGCTGACGCCGAGAATGTTCCCAAGGCTAAGCAGGTGCTTCTTTACGCCGCCGATCGCGGCGGACTCCGCGGCAGCGGCACCGCGTACTTCGACGCCGGCTCTCACGGCCGCCTCCGCCGCCAGCTTCGTCGCAGCGATCTGCTGCTCCGAGCCGTGGATCGCCGCCTTCGCGATCGTCTCGTACGACGCCGCGAGTTGAAGGTTCGCGTCTCGCTCGACCATGAGTTGCGCGACGTTCGCCTTCGCGACGGAAGCGACGGTGGCCTGCTCCTTCACGGCCGCCGCCTGGATCTCCGCCATCGACCGGATCGGCGCCTGCGCTGCCTCGGCGATGCCGAGATACGAGCCGGCCACGGCCCGATTCGCGTCGATCTCTGTGGCGGCGGCGGCGACGTTCGCCTTCGCCCCCGCCGCCACCTGCGCATTGACCTCGGTCAGAGCTCCGCGAATCCCCGCGGTCGTCTCGGCCGCGAAGCCGGCGATCTCCGGGCGGATTCTTACGAATACTTCGTCAATAAGCCCCGGCATATCTAGACGTAGACCTCACTCCGCGATAGGGTCGCCGGATGCTCTGCAAATGTGGCTGCGGTCAAGACGCCGGTACCTACCCGAGAACGCGCGGCAGCCAGAAGAAAGGCGACGAGCGGGAATGGATCCGGGGACACTGGGCGCGACGACAGCGAACGACCCTCGGGCCACCGAATCCATCTGGCATATGTCAGTGCGGCTGCGGCCAGTCGACACCTATCGCGAAGCAGACGAACGAGCGAGCGGGCCACGTTGCTGGTGAGCCGATGCGGTACATCCTCGGCCATTTCGGTAGCACGCTCACCCGGGATCGCTTGACGGAGGATCTGTGGGAAGAGCGCGATTGCGGCTACGAAACGCCCTGCTGGATCTGCCGACTCGCACCATCCGCTGCTCCCGGATACACGCGGGTGATGTTCGGGGGCCGGCTCCAGGGGACGCATCGAGTCATGTACGAGCAGGAGGTCGGACCGATCCCGGAGGGACTCGTCCTCGACCACCTCTGCCGCCAACCTCCGTGCATCAACCCGTCCCACCTGGAGCCGGTCACGAACGCCGAGAACCTTCACCGCGGCCGAATCGCGCAACTCGCCGGCGAACTGGTCGAGACGCACGTCGACCTGATCCGCTCGTCGCCGCTGTCCACGCCTCGGATCGCGTACCTCTACAGCGTCCCGATCGAGACGATCGAGAAGGTCAGAGCCGCCTAGTGTCAGACCCGACATCGGGCTAGCCCTCCCCGCCGCCCATCATCGCGAGCAGGCCTGGATCGACGCGACTCCGTCTCGAGCCACGGCGCAGCCAGCCTGCCGGCGGCTTGTTGAGCTCGAGCTCGAACTTCTGTGCATCCACGTCGCTCTTCCCTTCGAGTTGGATCACGTACGACACGTTCAGCGATTGCTTGAGGGTTAGGCCGTCGAAACCTCCCGCAAGCCCCGCGAGGAGGAGCCTGCCGTCGATCGTCCCGCGGTTCGCGCGCGCGAACGCTGCGAGTCGCTCTGCGACGTAGGAGGGCGGCCGGTGTGCTCTTCCACCATCCAGTCGAGAACTTCGCGGAGGTCGCGCACGCCGAGGACCTCCTCCTGTGCGCGCAGTGCGCGGTAGCGCTTCTCGGCATCTTCGCCCTCTTCGCCGTCCTCGATCATCGACAAGAACTGGCCGTCGATGACCGCGTACGTCGCAGCGATGTCGGCGTCGTCCGGGATGTCCTCCATCTCGTCGAACAACTCCGGGCGAACGGCCTTCTTCAGCACGAAGGTCTCGCCGCCCATGACGAAGGTCCGGGCCTCAACTGACTTCCGGCCTTCCCACTCTTGATCGAAGTTCTTAGCCATGCGTGTGTGCTCCTTTTCGCTAGGTGCTGCGCGCCGCGGAGAGTGCGGGGCGCAGGAACGGATACGCCGGGGTCGGCTTGGCCGAGACGAATCCGAAGTTGCCGGTGAACTTCCCTCCCGGCGTGAGGATCGGAAATACGTGCGGGGTGTTGTTGTGGCCCATCTCGACGTACGGCGCGTAGTGCACGCTCGAGCCGATGTCGACGTAAGGGCTCTTCGAGTCGGCGCCCGGGCGCCATGTGATCGAAGCGCGGAGCCGGCCGGTCCGAACCTTCGGGCCCGGGCGTCCGGTGGCGTTCCGCTTCGCCGCGGCCTCCACGCGGATAGCTCGCCGCGTGAGGTTCTTCATGACCGGCCCGCGAAGGAGCGCCTCGAGGTTCCTGGACTCGAAGCGGAACCGGTTCGCGAGCACCTGCGCGTCTACGCGGACTGTCGCGATCATTCCGACGCTCCGCCGTAGCCGGGCAGCTGGAAGCGAACGGGGATCTCCCATCCGCCGACGCCGCCGCCGTTGTTGAGCGGCTGCGCCGGCTCGAGCGCGAACTCGCGCCGACCGGACGGCGTCTGGAAGAGGTTGCCCTCGCGGTGCTCCTTGACGAGATGGTTCCAGATCGCCCAGAGGTCGCCGTAGCAGGTCTCGGCGTCATTGCTCAGCGACTCCGGCGACGGCAGGATGACCGACTGGCCTTCCTGCTCGAGCGTCTGCACGCAGCGGGTCACGGTGATCGTCATCACCACGAGATTGACCTGCCCAGCCGTGACGATTCGCTGCATCGGCTGGAGCGGCGGCTGGAGCGGATACGTGTCGGCTACCGACGGCCCGCCGGCGTGCACCGAGAGCTGCGGAGCGCAGTCGAACACCGGCGCGCTCTGAGAGATCAACTTCCGGTCGATCGGCCCCGCCGGCGCGTCCTCGAGCGCGGCCGCGGCGGCCGCGAGCAGCGTTTCGGCTGCGGCGTAGAGATCGCCAGCTGAGCCGGCCATCTAGCAACCCTCCGACGCGCTGTGCGCCGTTCTGCCGTAGGTGAGAGCTCGAGCGGCTGGTCGACCGCGCGCTGGTCGCGCCGGCGTTCTCACGCCGCTACGCCGCGCCGTGGCTACCTTCGCGCGATGACGGCGTGCGCGCGGCGCGCGCGAGCTCGCGATACACCCGGCTCGCGGCAGCCGGCGGAGGCTCGAGCAGGCGAGGCGAAGACGGCTGAGCGCCGACTGGCAGCGGTGAGCGCGGAGCGCGTCGCGTCGGAGCGCGGCCGCGTTGATCGGTCCGGGCGACCTCATGAGCGCTCCGACGTAGCCAGCGGCTGCTTCACCTTCGAGCACGCACGAGATTCTAGGCCGGACTACCCGTTGACGCCAACTCGCCGCGCGAACTGCTGCATGTCCGGGCTCCAGAGAGCGCTCTTGCGGCCTCCGCGCTGGCCGCGGCAGTACGCGGCAAGGAACGTGTCGAGTTGGACGAGACCGGTCGGCTTGGACGGGTCGAGGAAGTTCGCGAGCAGACCACGCTCGACCTCGATCCCCTGCCTAACCGCGCGCACGACACCGGTCGGCAGCACGCATTCCTGGCCGCCGCAGGCGAGGAAGAACTGGTTCGCGAGCTCGACGGCCGCGTCTCGGCCGAGCTGCGGGACATCCGTTCCCCAGCGGTACGTGACGGAGAAGGTGCCCGGCTGGTCGTCGTCGAGGCTCATGTTCTGACACGACGGCCAGAACCGCGGCGTGGCCGCTCCGCCGTCGACGCCCGGCGCGTCCATTCGGATGAGGTAGCGCCACTTGTCGAGCCGCCAGTTGCGAGCTCCGGTCTCGGGATCGAACTCCGGGAGCTCTTCGCCGCCGATCAGGACCTCGAGGATCTGGCTGACCGGGTAGCCGGCGAGCCGCACGCGCGACATGGGCGAGCAGCCGAACTTGTCGCCGCGCTCGTTGTACCAACCCCATGCGCCGCCGAAGCCCCACGGGACGGTCGTCCAGAACCACGGCCCCATGCCGAAGCTGATCGGCCCGTTCGTCCAGCAGCCGCAGTCGCTTCGGCACGGCCGGACCTTCCGTTCGCACAGGCCGGGGAATTGGCGCTGGCTGATCTCGTAGAGCGCGAGGCTCGCGGTGTACGCGACCTTGTCGAAGACGTAGGCGGAGTCGTCGCCGTAGTCGATGCGCGTGCACGCCGCGACGTCCTGTCCGCTGATCCACTGCGAGCACGGGCCCATGACGGGCGCCGGCGGCGGGTCGGCCGGCTCGATCGACGACTCGATGACCGGGAAGAAGTCCTCGAAGTGCGCTGCGTAGGTCGGGTCGTCTCCGCCGAGGCCGTCAGCCGCCCAGCGGTAGTAGCCGACCGGGAGCTCCGGGTCGAGCGCGCAGAGGTAGACGCCGACGTCGGGGTTCGTGACGTTGCTGTCGGTGCCGAACGTGTATGTCGTCTCGGTGTCGTCCGGCGCGACGATGGTAAAGACGACCGAGCCCGGGTCGTAGAGCGTCGCTTCATCCGTGAGCGGGTCGACGCGCCGGAAGAACTGGCGAATCGCGTTGGCGTTACCGCGAAGGAATGGGCGTGCCATCTGACCTCCTAGGTTAGTCCGGTCATGGCTGGATAGACCCGTCCGTAGATGCCGTGCCAACGACGTCGCCATCCGAGACTCCGGTCGGAGCGATCGACCCGTCCGCAGCGACGATCGCGACGATCATCCCGTCCGTGACGCCGATCATGACCGCAGCGGGTCCGAGCGTCTCGAACGGCAACACGACGAACGCCGAGATGAACTCCGTGCCCTCAAGCGTTTCGTAGGGGAGATCGGCGACATGCGCGAGCCCGACGAGCGTCTCGAACGGAATGACGGCCGTCTGCGAGACGTTCCCGGCCGAAGCGAGCGTCTCGTACGGAATGCCGGCGGCGGCCGCGAGACCCTCGAGCGTCTCGTACGGATTGGCCTCGAGCGCGCTGACGAGCTCCGCCAGCGTCTCGTATGGCAGCTGGTTCGTGAAGGCCACGCCGGCGAGCGTCTCGTAGTCGAGCGTGGCGTCGGCTGAGATCCCGGTGAGCGTCGAGTACGGCAGTGCGCTCGAGGTTGCGACCGCGCGCAACGCGGAGTATGGAAGCTGCCGAGCCTCCGCAATGGCGGCGAGCGTCTCGTACGGGTCGCCGGCCGTGGCCGCGACTCCGACGAGCGCCTCGAATGGGAGGGATCCCGTCAATGCGAGAGCGACGAGCGTTTCGTACGGAATGAGCGCCGTCGAACGGAGCGCGGCGAGCGCCTCGTACGGCAGCGCGCCCGACTTCGCGATGCCAGCGATCGTCTCGTACGGAAGCTGAGCGGTCGCGGCGAGCGCACGGAGTGTCTCGTACGGCAACTGGCCGGACGCCGCGAGAGCTCGCAGCGCCTCGTACGGCAGAGCTCCGGACTTCGCTAGCCCGGTGAGCGTCTCGTACGGATCGCCGAGCGACTTCGCGATCCCCTGCATGCTCTCGTACGGGAGAACAGCGGTGTTGGTGATCGCGACGAGTGGTCGAAACGAAGCGATGGTTAGTGCGACGAGGGTGTTGTTCGGATCGCCGCGATGCGTGAACGTACGCGTGTCGGAATCGGCCACCGAGTTGCCCGTCGTCACGCCATACGCGAAGGCATAGTGGTCGCGGGTCGAGGTTCCGTTGTTGTTGACGGCGTTCGCGGTCGCTCCGTTGTTGTACGTGTCCGTCCCGGTCGTGTTCGCAGCGGTGAGGTACTGGATGACGCACGCTGTAACGATGAGGGAACCCGCTACAGCGTCGGCCGCGGCGGCGGTTGCGACGCAGCCGCCGGAGGTCGTGTCGTCTGCGATGCCGTCGCCGACCTGATCCAGAGGGGAGACGTAGGCGGCACCCGCGAACTCCGAGAGTTGCGCCGTGAAGATGGTGCCAGCCTTCGCGGTAATGGTCGGGGCCGCGTCTGCGCCAGCGGCGACCTTGTAGAAGAGCGTCGACGAGCATGAGCCGTTCTGTCTCTGACGGGCGACGCTCCATCCGGACGGCGTGTCGGGCAGCGTCGTAGTGCGCGTCCCAACCACCTTCAGGATCAGGAGGTTGTTCGCAGTGCGGGACTCGCCGGTCCCCCACGCGGGCGTGACGCTCGCTCCTGCTGTGCCTTGAGAGACGGCACCTTCCGATCCGACTAGCGTGATTGCCACAGCTAGCGCCTACGTTCTTGACCAGCACGGATCTGTGCGATACGCAACGCCCGAATCTCCGGGTCGGCCCACTCGCGGCGTCTCGTCTCAGCGATAGATGCGCGACCTTCCGCGCTCTTCTGACAGCGACCCTCGGCGTTTGCGATCCGTAGCGACTCGCTGATCTTCGCTCGCGACTCCGGGGTGTGGCGGAACGTCTTGCGCTTCTCGCGAAGGACGCCCTTTGTTTCGTCTCCGTGCGACCGTCCGTAGAACGAGTTCCCTTCGCCGCGCATCCGCTCCGAATGCTCCCGCGCCGCCCTGACTTGAGCCTCTGAGCGCGGCTCACCGCGTCTAGCGATGTGCGCTGCGCTGATAGCGCGACCAGCGCGTGCGCGGACCTCTGGATCGCGCGCCGCTTCGACCCCTCGCCTGCGTCCCTCTTCTTGCTTCCGCCTACCCTCATCGGTAAGGCCACGAAATCCGTCTCCGCCCTCGGTCATGTTGCAGAGCCGAGCGCCATCGCCCCGTAGCTGCGCGATCCAGCGCTGCTCAGCATCGTCGAGATCAGTCGTCTCTTCGAGGACGATGAGGAGAGGCTTCTCCTGAAGAGATCGCAGCCACGCTCGCAACCTCCGCTGGCTACCAGCACCGCGACGGAGAGGCTTCTGTGCGACGGCGAGATGCTCTCCCAAGCGAGTACGGGGAGATCGCGTCGTCTGCCCGACGTAGCGAATCTCCTCCGTTTTCGGATCAGCGAGCGCGTAGATCGTTCCACCTTTCATCAGCGACATTTTCGCCGCAGGAGCGGACGATCTAGCCGCTAGGTCGTGTTCCCATCCACTTCGAGCGTCACGGTGCTCTTGAGCGCGGCGTTCGCGGCGGCGAGGGTGAGGTCCATCCAGATCCCCTGCGCCGAGCCCGACGAGAGCGACCCCGAGTTCGCGACGTTCTTCGTCGACGTGTTGAACGTGATTCCGGCCGGCGCGGTCGTCCTGTTCGTCGTTGTCGCCGTGTCGTCCAGCGTCGACGGAAGCCCGAACGTGAACACCGACTGGGGATCCGAGTTGATCAGGACCGTCGCCGACGTGAGCGCGAGCGACCCGTTCGTGTTCTTCACGAAGATTTTCTCGTACCAGTTCGTGATCGAGCCGGTCGCCGACGCGAGCTGCTGGAACATCGCCTGGAAGCCGCGCTCACCGATCGGGATCACCCGGATCGTGGTCGGCCCGGTCGTCCGCGCGACCGTGACGGTTCCGGCACACGTCGCGGAGAGCTCGGCCTTGAGCAGACGCTCGTACGTGTTCGACGACGTGACGACCGTCGTGCCGTTGAGGTTGAGCGTCTCGGACGCGAGCGAACCGTCGGCCTTGCGGCCCGTGATCGAGAGGGTCTGCGTCGTGTCGCCGGCGGCAGATGAGACGACGCGGACGGTGTCGTTCGCGCTCATCTGCGTGAAGTCGGGGCGCCGCAGCGTGTCGATCGCGCCGCCGGTCGTCGTGGTCGAGTCGGTCGTCATGGCGGCCGAGTTGTAGAACACGAGGTCCGACGCGACGATGGAACCGCCCTTGATGACCGGGATGAGGTAGCCGTCCTCGATCCGGACAGCGCCGCGGTTGACGGCGGCGCGGAGCTCCATCCGCGACAACGAGCGGAGCGGTGGAAGGATTCTCAGACCGTCGAGCTCCATTACTCCTCTCCCTCCTCGATGACGATGGTCGGCTCGCCGCGCTCGCGCGCCTCCCGGTCGAGCGCAGCCTGCATCTCGTGGCCTTCCTGCCATGGGCCCGACCAGTGGCCCGGCTCGGCGAGGCGCTGCCCGATGACCTCGCCGTCGTCGTCCGTGACGTCCTCGTAGACCGGCTCGATCCACTCGCCTTGCGCCTCGGCGTACGCGGCTTCGCCGTCCTCCTGCGACTGGACGCCGTGCTCCTCGAGCGCGTCGGTGTCGACGCCCTGGACGATCTCGATGACGCCGGCCGCGTGCGCGTGCGCGGCCGCGCGGATCAGATCCTCCGACGGGTCCTCGACGACGCAGAGGTCGGAGTACGTGGTGCCGTCGAACATCCACGCCCCCGCATGGGAGTGCGTCTTGAAGACGAGCGCGCCTTCCGGGTACGTCTCCTCGGCCTGCTCAGCCTGCTCAGCCTGCTCAGGCTGCTCGCCCTGCTCTTCCTCGAGCGGAGCGTCCGTGCCCTCGTCTGGCTCCATGCGGTGGTCCCTCCCCTCGATTACGTGATCGGCTGCGAGCCCCAGCCGCAGAGCGCCGTCGGGAGCTCCGTGTCGAAGAACCACTGCCCGTTCTTCCCGACCGCGGCGGTGAGGTCGTCGTAGATGCCCTCGCCCCAGTTGTCGTTCGCGACCGAGAAGCCGGTGAACTTCGGCTGGTCGAAGTCGTTCTGGAGCGTCTCCGGGCCGCGCTGCCAGCGCGACGCCGGGAACACCCAGCGGCGGTACGGATACGGCGCGGACGGCTGGTGGTCGCAGTCCCAGAGGTCCTGCCATGCCTCGAACGCGACGTACGGCTGCTGCGAGCCGCACGGCACCTGGAACTGCACGCCGATCGGCTCGCCGTCGTCGTCGACGATCGCGGAGCCGCCGGTGAGGAGCTCCTCGAGCGCCGGCAGGGTCTTGCCCATGTCGAGCTCGAGGTTGAACCGCTTCAGGATGTCCTGGCCGCGGTACGTGGCGACGAGCTGGTCGCAGCCACCCTTCAGGTCCTTGACCTCGCCGGCGAGAATGTCCGGCGTGATCGTGAGCATCATCGGCGTGTCGTCGCAGACGTAGTTGTTCGGGCCCGCGACGGGGTTGCCGAGAGAGTCGAGTCGGGTTGCGCGGATGAAGCAGAGATGGATTGCGCTCGCGCAGACAGCGGTCATGTCCTAGCTCCTTTCGTTACGGCAGACGAACCGCTGCCGATCCGGGTTCGGGGCGGTCACGACGACGACCCCACGACGCATTCGGTGCCGCAGCGATCAACGAGGACCGCTGCTTGCAGGGCGGTGTCCCAGACGGCAACCGAGTAGCGCTCCGCCCGGTACGTGAAAGTGTTCGGCCGGTCGTTCGTGGCGCCGAGCCCACGATCGAGCGCTTCGGCGCGCGTGTCCGGAGTGGTGAAAATCTCCGAGCGGCGAATGTCGATCGGGCCCGTCGCGTACGCCCACTCTTCGGTCGCCGAGAGAGGGTCGGGCGCGCTCTCGGGCATTGACGCGCCGACGTAGCCGGCGTCCGGGATGACGACGTTGCCGTTGATCGTCCGGATGACGCCGCTCTTGTCGCTGATCGCGAAGCCCTGGCCGAGCAGCGCCGTCGCCAGCATCGGCGAGCAGTGGATCACGCCGAGGCGGCCGGTCTCGGCGATCGCCTCCTCGAGGACCTGCACCGCGTGGTTGGGCCGTGTCGCGGCGGTGCCGTTCGGGAACGTCGCGCCAGAGTCGGCGAAGTAGCGGCCGCCATCGACGTTCTCGCCGCTCATCAGGGCGCGCGCAATGCCGTAGCTCTCGGTGGCCGCGAGCACGGCGACCGCTCGAGCGCGGAATGCCGCATCGTCGGGCACCTGCTGAGCCGTGCACGAGATCGGCAGGGACAAGGTCAATGCGCGGAACTCCGGCGGCGCCTTCGCCGTGCCGTCGCTCTTCTCGCCTCGCGTGGACGCCGACGCGCAGGCGTCCCAGCCTTCTGGCACGTCGACCGGGTACGGGTAGACCTCGACGGAGTTCAGCCAGCGCTCGCGGCCGGCGTTCGCCGGGACGAACACCTGCATGTCCTCCGTGCCGGCCTGCCGCATCCAGATCGACCCATCGCCCTTCCGGTAGAGGCCGAGCTCGAGCCCGGACTCGTTCGGCGCGATCGAGTTCTCGTCGGCCGGGCCGATATCCGTGTCGACGACGAAGCGGACGCCCGCAGCTGGAGCGCTAGCCGCCGGCAAGAGCCCGACGACGGGCGGCAGCGGCAGCGGCCCGTCTACTGGCCACGTCGGGAACGAAGTGAGCGCCACCTAGCCCCTCCCCTCGAGTCGCTGCGAGGAGCGGCCGGAGCCGCTCCTCGCGTTGCTGTCGTTCCGATCCATCAGCGGTTCGGTCTCCGTGCGACCTATTCGCTTCCGGCGTAGCTGATCGGGCAGGTGACCTCCGCCGGCAGCGACACCGTGCCGCTGTCGCAGACCCACGACTCGACGGCGAGCGACTCGACGCCGACGAATGCGACGCTCTCGAACGTCTCACCGAAGAGCTGGAAGTTGTTCTGAGCGTTGAGCACGGAGTCGCGGACGATTCCGAGCTCGAGCATCCCCGCGTCGAGGTAGAGGAAAGACCCCTCCGGGAAGAGGTACCACGTCACCGTCTCCGGGAACGGCAGGAGATCGCCGTCGCCCTGAGTGCCGAAGACCTGGTTGCGGCCGTTCGCGCCGTCGATGTAGAAGGTCGGCTCGATGTTGAACGAGCGCAGGAGCGCCGTGACCTTCGCCTGATCGGTGTCGAACCGCTGGAACTGCGTGCGGATGACGTCCGAGACGATGAGGTCGACCGCCCACCACGGGATCATCAGCCGCAGGACGGCCTCCGGATCCATGCGGTTGCGGTTCCGCAGACCGTTCGCCGCGGCGAGGATCTGCGAGAAGAGCGTCGCCGACGCCCCGAGGCCGAACGAGCCCGCCGTGACCTGGCTCGACGCGGCGTCGATCAGGGTGAGCAGGTTCGACTCGGCAAGCCGCGCGTGCGCGGCCAGCACGAGGTTGTTCCACTGCGCGACGAGCTCCGGGAAGGCGCGAGCGCCGAGGTTCCCGAACTCGAGGCAGTGGTAGATGATGTCGACGTCCGTCTCCTCGAACGGCGGGCACGGGATCGTCTGACACGACTTCGCCGCGGACGTCCCGCCTGCGGCGTCCTCGGCCTCGGTGATGAGCCCGATGCCGTCCGTGACGGCGCCGAGCGATGCCGGCCGCGCGTAGCGGAGACCGCCGCGATCCGCCGAGAACGACGGCAGCGATCCCATCACGGGCCGCACCGGGACCGAGATGTACGCGAGGTTGTAGTACGGCGTCACCGGAGCACAGAGACCACCGGACGCGGTCATCGTGAGCTCCTCGCCGGACGCGGTCAGGCCGAGGCTCCGGTCCTGCTGCGCGATGCGGTCGCGCATGGCGCGCTTGATCGCCGACGGCTTGACCACTTCGCGGATCAGTGACCAGTTGCCCTCGATGTCGGCCTGCCCGAGACGCCGCTCGGCCGGGTACTCGTCGTTCCAGTCGGCGACCGCGACGATGTACTTCTCGGTCGGCGTCCCCCGAGCCGCCGAGCGGTCGAGCGAGACGAGCGTCTCGTGGCGCCGAATGAGCGCCTGCGCGAGCTGGAGCTCGCTGCCGAACTCGACGCCGGGGGCGACGTTCGTCGCGCCGCCGCCGGCCACGAAGCCGACCGCGCGCGGAGCCTGGAGCTCCGCCTCGAGGAGCGAATGGCCTGCCGACGGGCGCGGAAGCGACCGCCGACCGCCGACCGGCGCACCCGCGGCCGTCAGCTGGTCGTCGGCACCGTCGCCGTCGCCATCTCCGTCGCCATCACCGGCTCCGTCCTCGGCGCCATCGCCGGCGTCGGCGTCGCCGCCGTCACCGCCATCCGCGCCGTCTCCGCCGCCGTCACCGGCATCCGCGGAGGTCTCGAAGTCGGCGAGCGCCGCGAACGCGGCCTCGTCCTCGGGCGTGAGCAAGCGCTGCGCCTGCAACGCCTTGAGCTCGCGGAGCGTCTCGAGCGCGCCGCGCGTCGCCTCGATCAGCTCGGCGGCGGACATCCCGGACTCGGCGACGAACCTTGCCGGCTCGGCGAGCACGGCGTCCGTCTGCTCCGTGTAGTCGGCGATGAGACCGGCAAGCGCCTCGTCGTCGATGCTCGCGAGGTCCTCTGGCACCTCTGCGAAAATCTCGTTCTCGTCCACGGCTGGTAGCCCTCCTTCGCAAAACGCTGGATTGGGGATTCAGCGCTCGGCGGCTATGCCGGCCGTGCTGGCGTGAGGGCCGCTATGCGGATCTCTCGCTCGGACGGGATTCTAAGACGGGGCCTCTGAGCGATCTCCGCCGCCGGCCAAAGCGATATATTCGTACGATGATCGAGCGCGGTCACGAACATCTGCTGCGTCCGGTCAGCACCCAGGACCTTCCTGACGGCCGGAAACTTGTTCACTCGATCTGCGTGTGCTCGCTCGAAGAGCAGCGCGTTACCCGCGGCAAGACCGTGACGAGCCTGAAGTTCCGATTCGGCGGATTATGGTTCACGCCGCTCGATCTGCTTCGAGTCAGCTCGAGCATCAGTGTCATGGAGTGCCCGACGTGCGGTGGAGCGATTGCGCTGACGCCGTGCGATCTCTGCCACGGTCTCGGCGTGACGGATCCGGACGGGAATCCGCTCGAGCCGCGGTCGCTCAAAGTCAGCTAGACCGCAGCCGGCCGCCACGCTACGCTCTCAGCCAATGCTGCTCGCCATCCTCGTCCGTTTGTTCCAGTGGCTCTCGATCTCCGACGCAAAGCCGGAGACTCGGCCCGACCTCGGTAGTAACGGACCGAGAGTCGGGACAATGGAACCAGCGGATACCTGCATTGGGTGGGCGTACAGGGGCAGGCAACTCTCGCACGCCCTGTAGCCGCTCTCTCTTCACCGGAGGTTCGACCCTGATGCAGAAGCCGCCAACGGGGCGGCTCCGGCCGTTCCGTCTCGAAGAGGTACCTCTCGACGTTCGCCTCCGCGCGGCGAAGCACGCGCGCGTGCGCGAACTGCCGGACGACGAGACCGATCCACGCGATCGGCTGCTCGCCGCGCTCGCGGCGCCAGCGTTCGATGAAGAGCGCGAGAAGCTGGTGCGCGCGGCGAACGCGCCGTCGGATCGCGTCTACTGGATCTCGGCCGCAGCGTGGGCGAAGGTCATGGGCGACTCGGCGTGGGCGAAGGTGATGGGATGACGTGGCACATCTGGACGGACGGGTCCTGCGTCAACGCGTCCGCAGCTCCGAGCACGACGCCGAAGGGCGGCGTCGGCTTCGGCGGATGGGCCGCCATCGTCGAGCACGGATCGCAGGGGTTTGTGTTGCGCGGCCACGTCGCCGAGACGACGAACGTCGTCATGGAGCTCGTCGCTGTGATCGAAGGTCTCCGCGCGGTCCCGAGCGACGGGTGCGCCGTCGTGCACACCGATTCGACCGTGATTCTGTCCGTCCTCGACCGCTGGCAGAAGCGTTCGCCCATGCTCGGGAAGCACGCGGATCTCTGGGTCGAGCTCGGCGCCGAGTTCGACCGTCTGCACGTGTCGATCTCGATGGTCGAGCGCGGCATGCGCGACCCGCTCCACAAGCGCGCGCACGCGATCGCCGGCGCCGAGGCGAAGGCGCTGCTTCACATCGCGAGCGGCCGGATCCCGTCGAAGGCGACGCTGCTCGACCCCGAAGATCGCCGGATCCTCGGCCAGCAGTTCCGCCGCGAGGTTCGAGCGTGGCGCGAGCGCCACGAGCGCGTGAACGCTAAGCCTCTCCCGTCCAGTCGATAGAACTCGCGTTGCAGTCGCAGTCGCGGTCGACGTAGACGAACGCGCGCCGGCCGGGATCTTGGCCGTGCCGCTGCCGGCGGCTCATGATCGACGGTACGACGTCGTCATGGTCAACGAGGGAAGGCACGGTCGCGAGCGGGTCGATGCCGCGAGATCGGAGGAAGCGTCCCGCGATCTCGTCGTCGGCGACGAACCGCGGCGGGTAGTTCTGCGCATCGACCCACGCAACGAACTCTCGAGCTATCCACGCCGGCCATCCGACCGCGACTGCCGGCAGCCAGTGCGCGTACTCGAGCTCGGCCCACGACGAGCCGCGCTCGCACGCCTTCTGGACGGCGAGACGGTGCCGCGGCGGGTTGCCGGTCACGCAGAACACGATGACGCGGTCGGGGCGCGCGTCGATCGCTGCTTGAGCTGCGGCGACGAAGCCGTCGCAGAGCGTCGCGTCATCCTGGATGACGATTAGGTGCGAAGCCTCAGCCGGAGCGGTCCGGATGCACTCGCGATAGGTGCGCCACGGGCTCTTGACAGGGTCGTCCGGCGCCGGGTCGAAGCAGACGCGCCCGTTCGTCTTGAGCGCGAGATCCTCGGCGAGATGGGCCCGCCGAGGGTGGCTCTGAATGACGACGTCTAGGACGGTTCGATCTCCAGCGGTTGCAATGCGAGCTCAACCAGTTCGGCGACCTCGCGATCGCGGACAGGCTCGGAGTCGTCGTCGTCCGAGAGAGCCGCTGCCGCGCCGCTCGAGCGCGCGTAGAGCTCGGCGAGCGTTCCGCCATCATCGGTGGATTCGCCGAGCCACTCGGACGCCTCCGCAGCGTTCATCGGCCCGAATACGGTGGGACCGATCGCGCCGTCCGCGGCGCGCGAGACGCAGCGGCCGGGGCGGATCGCCGCCGGCGCGAGATCGCCGAGCTCGTCGTTCGTGGTGATGAGCGCGAGCACGCGAAGTCCCTGACCGATCATGCCGTCGACGACGTTGAGCAGCCGCGAGAGTCCCTGCCCGTACTTCTCCTTCGCGTTGGCGGCGAGCAGCTCGCCAGTGTCCTCGAGAATCAGGATGCGCCACTTGTCGCCGGCCTCCGCGACGACGTCGCCGGACGGCTCGTGAATCACGTCGTAGCTGTCGGAGAGCAGCACGTCGATCATGTACGACGGGCGATCGACGAAGAACACGTCCGGGTCGGTGATGTAGTGGAACTCCGCCCACGAAGCCCACTCGGACGCGAGCGCACGCAGCGCCCACGTCTTGCCGCAGCCGGGCGGCCCCTGCCAGAGAAGCAGCTGGCCGTCGCGGCCGGGCTCCGTCCACGCCATGAGCGCCTCGAGCTCGGCGCGGACGTCGCCCGGGTAGTTGCGTGAGATGGCCTCCCAGCCGGCCGCTTCGATTCGGCGCAGCCTCGAGGTCGCTCCGAACTGGCCACACGTCCAGAACGTGATCGGCACGCGGCTGTCTTCGCCGGTCATGAACGACGGCGGTAGCGCCGTGCGGAACGCTGAGAGCGTCGGCGCGATGTCCGAGTGGTTGAGCGCCGCGATGTGCACGTGGGCCCAGCCGCCGCGAAGCATGACGAGCGCGAGCGATCCGTCCTCGGTCCGGAAGACCGCGGCGCTGCCGTCGCGGAACATCGCGTTCGTGACGTCGAGCGCCATAGCCTCGGTCGGCCACTGATCGCTCATGAAGTTCGCGACCCCGGCACCGAGAGCCTCCGCGTAGAAGTACCGCTCGGCCGGCGACAGGCGCGCCATGTCGAGCACCGGCAACGTGCCGACCGGGGCGACGCCGGATGCCGTGAGCGTGTCGCGCAGATGGCGGCGCCGCTCAGCGATCGAGGGCAGCGCGCGCCGGACCGTGACCGGCCGGTTCATCTAGCTCGCCTGCGCGAGCTCGCGGAGCTCGGAGAACCGCTCGAGCTCGTCCTCGGAGAGCTCCGCCTCGAACACCGGGATCCCCGCGGCGACGAGCGCGAGCACCTGATCGCCGTCCGCTCCGCACGCAGCGAGCGCCTGCTGGCGCGGAACCGGGAAGCCGGGCACGTTGACCGCGAGCAGCGCTACGAGCTCACCGTCGCGCCAGTCGCCCGACAGCTTCGACCCGCGCAGGAGCCGCACCTTGTCGGCCGGCGCGTCCGGCTGGAGAGCTCCGGCGACCCAGATGCCGTGCTCGTCCTCGCCGCAGCGCACATGCGCGACGACGGTGCCGGTGTGGTCGTAGTGGCTCGTCGCAGCCGACCGGCCGAGCCGAAGGTCGGCGTGCGGCGCGTCGAGCGTGATCTGGCCGCACGCGATCCTCGAGCCGTCCTCGACGACGATCTCGCCGAGGTGGAAGTACGCGTAGTCGGTCTTGGAGTGCGGCGCCGTGCGGCACACGGACGGGAAGCCGATGTGGCAGACGCCCCACGCGGCGGCGTGTCCGCTGATCCGACCGTCGTCATCGACGGTGATCGCGGTCGGCTCGGCGAAGTTCGGGTTCTCGAACCACTCCGCCGGCGGGCGCTCCGGCACGAGGCCGGCCGCCGCGGCGGTGAGAGCGTCTCCCGACGACGACTCCGAGACCGACGCGTACTGGCGAAGGTGCTCGACGCACTCCTCGTATGTGCCGGTGAAGCGCACATCCTCGGCGTTGAGGTAGTTCGCGACCCGCCAATTCTCGCCGTCATCGGAGAGGATGTTCGGAACGAACTCGCTCTGCTCGGACTCGACCGCAGCTGCGACGACCGTCTCGGTGCACTGCGTGCACTCTTCGACCGTCCATCCGCCCTGCTGCGTGACCGTCCAGAACGCGGGGTTCGCGCCGGCGACGAGCGAGTCGCCGACCGCGATCTTCGCGACGCCGAACGCCGGGAACGGGCAGACCGTGGTCATGCCGATCTCGGCGCTGAGCACGACGGCGATCGTGTCCTCGTTGTAGACGTCGAGAATCGACTGGCCGACAGCGGAGCCGCCGTTGGCTGGCTGCCACTTCCCGTCGTTGTCGAGCTCGCCGATCCAGTTGCCGTCCTCGTCGAACCAGTCCGACCGGGGGCCGGTGATGTAGTCGCCGATGGCGAGGTCGACCGAGTTGCCGCGGAGCGTCTCGTCGCCGACGAGCCGGCTGATCTCCGAGCCGTACTCGCCGGTGTCGAACACGCCCTTGCCGCGGATGAGTCCCGCGGCATCGTCGCGCCAGATGTCGTCGACGCGGCCGGCGACCTGAGCTCCGACGTGGCCGCCCTCGCTCGTCTCGATCATGGCCATGAGCGTGAGCGGCAGCTCGCGCCACGTGATCGAGCCGGGCGCGAACGCGCGCCCGTCGGAGGTCAGCTTGCCCTCCGGAGCGAGGATCGCGCTCCATGCCGTCGGTCCCTCGGGCGCTGCGGTCGATGCCGCCGGCGCGGCCGGCGTGCGCGGCGAAGGATTGCGCGCCGGCATCCTCGAGCCCGGCTGGTGCGCCTCGGGCAGCGTCGCCTCGACCTCGTCGGCGACCGCTGCGAACACGAGCCGACCGATGCCGGCAAGCTGAGCGATTCCGGTGCGCATAGCGGCGTCGCCGTCCGGCGTCTCGGGCGCGACCTCGATCATGCCCTTCTCGACCGGCACCCACTCGGACGGGTCGGAGACGATCGGCTCGTTGTCGTCGCCGACCGTGATCGGCGCGACGTAGTAGTCGCCGTCGCCGCAGCCGATGAGCACCTTGTCGAGCCGGATCGCCGCGTCGACGACGTGCGGCATGTAGCCGTATTCGTCTCCGTCTCCCCGCGGCAAGTCCATCTCCGCGAGCGCGTCGTTCACGTCGCAGATCAGGTCGCGGAAGCCGTCCTCCGGCGCCCACGCGACGTCGCCGACCGCGGCCGTGATCGTCTCGGGCGCGGCGAGCTCGTCCAGCCAGAGCGCAGCTGCCATCTCGAGCAGCGACTCGTCGGCGTCGGGCCCAAGCTGCGCGTACGCGAGCGCGTGCGCAGCGGCGCGCTTCTGGACGTCGACCAGCTCGACCGGGTTGAAGTCGCCGCCCATGCCGGCGTAGACCTCGGTGCCGTCCTCGCCGTTGGCGTAGAAGATGTCGAGTCCGTGCTCGAGCGCGAACGCGATCGACGCCTCGGCCACGGCTTCCCACGGCGCCTTGAGCGAGTCGTAGCCGTACTTCTTCGCGGCCTTCGCGTAGTAGTCGGCGACCTTCGTCTTGATCTCGGCGATGTCGGAATCGGCCACGTCCTTGACGCCGCCGCGCGCGCCGGAGAGCGCGCCGGCGACCGCGGTGATCCCGCCCCAGTTCGCCTGGAGCTTGCCGTCGACCGGCTCGGCGAAGCCGAGGCCGTAGTCGTCGAAGTTCTCGCCGTCGCCGCGCTCGAGGAAGAACGCCTTCGCGTACTGCGCGTTCGGCTTCTCGGTGGCGCCGGACCACTCGCGCACCGCCTTCTCCGCTGCGGTGGCGTCCCACTTCGCGTCGCGATCGCCGAGCGTCAGCGTCGTCGATCCGGAGACGGCGAGCTCGCCGCCCGCGCGCGCCTCGCGGCGCTGCTCGAGCACGGCTACGAGGTCCGCGCTCTGCTGCGTCCGCTTGACGGGGCGGCTTCCGTGAGCGCCCGACCGGAGCGCCGACCGGCGGCGCCTCGCACCTCTTCCACGATGAGTGGCCATTTTTCAGTCCTCCTCCGCGATCGACGGATCTTTGGTCGCTCGGAAGCCTACGACGGGGTGCGCGGAGAGCTCTCGATAGCACTTGCAACTTCCGGCAGGAGTGATATATTTATATCGGGAGAAGAGAGCGAAGGGAGATCGCTATGAGTTACTACGCAAGAGCCATCGAGAGCCTCACGACGAGCGATCCGCGCCATGTCGAAGCGTGGATGCGGCTCGAGTTCGGAACGCTCGATCATCTGACCGCGGAGCGGTTCGAGTCGGAGGTCTGCATCGCCAACGCCTGCATCGCTGAGGCCGGCATCGAGGAGAGCGAGGCGCTCGCCGTCTCGTACGGCCTCTGATGAGCGCCATCGAGCTCGAGAACACCGCAGCGGCGTTCGCCGACGCGCGGAACCCGCAGACCTCGATCTTCGAGGTCCAGACGTGTTCGCGCTGTGGCGGAAGCGGCCGGTATTCCTACAACGCTTTCACGCAGGACCGCTGCTTCAAGTGCGGCGGCCGCGGCTGGACGTACACGAAGCGCGGCGCCGCTGCCGCGGCGAAGCTGACCGAGCTCCTCTCGAAGCGAGTCCGCGATCTGCAACCCGGCGATCGCATCCGGTACGCCGGCATCCCCGGCTTCTCGGGCGGCGGATGGGCCACGATCGAGAAGGTCGGCCGCGACACCGGCGAGATGGAGTTCGGCTCGCGGGTGGTCGACTTCGACTACGAAGCGAACGAGCGCTGGGGCTATCAGTGCAACGGATACAGCGCTGCCGGTGTCGATCCCGACTCGCTCGTTCGGGTCGCGCACACGGCAGACGAGAAGGCAGCCGCTCGAGCCGCCGCGCTTGACCAGCACGGAAGAGCTCCAGATCGTCTCGCCGAGACGCCTGGACGATCCAGAGACCGCGAAGCTGATTCGGGCGCAGCTGAAGAAGGCGTTCCCGGGCCAGAAGTTCACGGTCAGGAGTAGCCGGTATTCCGGCGGCTCGAGCATCAGCATCGACTGGATCGACGGGCCGACCACGAAGCAGGTTGACGACGTGACCGCCGTCTTCGCGGGCTCGCGCTTCGACTCGATGATCGACCTCAAGACGTACAACCGGCACTGGCTCAATCCGGACGGCACAGTGAGCATCGCTTACGCCGGCGGCCAGGGCTCGACGCTGGAAGAGGTCTACGGCAGCGCGCCGACGCCGAACTCGGAGCTGGTCTCGATCGGCGCCGATCACATCATGACCCAGCGGGAGACGTCGCCCGAATGGAAGGCAGCGATCTTCGCCGCATTCGGCGAGATCCTCGGCCGCGACCTCGGCGACCCGACGGGAAGCTATTCCACGTGGGATCAGCTAGTCCCGCTGAAAGTCGACTGGAGCGACGGGAGGCTGTACCACATGGTCGAGACCGACACGGAGCGGCTCTCGACGGTCTTTCACCAGTTCACGAGCTATCGGCAGGGCGGCGACTGCTCGACCGATGCGGTCGCATCATGAGCGTCATCGAACAAGCTAGACGCGACTGGACGAACGTCGGCGCCGAGGTTGTCGAGCGGATCGGCGGCCGCGACGCGGCGAGCAGCGAAGCCGAAAGCCTCGAGTGGCAGAGCGTTCCGATCGGCCGGCCGCTGACGGTCGGCTTCATGCCCGGCGAGGCGATCAAGGCTGCGATCAGCGAGCTCGCCATCCCGAAGGTGAGCGCGATCGCGATCGGATCGCTTGAGCGGCCCGGCGCGACCGGCGACGACGACGGCTGGTACCCCGGCTTCTACGGCATCGAGGGGAACTATCGCAACTGCGTCGTCCGCGTCTACATCATCGACGGCGGCGAGTCGCTGATCCCGATCTTCGCCGACGTCTGGGAGATCGACGAGACCGACGATCCGGCGCTGACAGCTCTGCGGCAAGCCGGAGCTCGAGCTCGCGCGCGCGGCGAGGAGCCGATCGTGGACATGCCAACCGCGGCCGAAGCGAACGCGCGCGTGGCGGAGCTCGGCCGGCGCAAGGCGTATCGGTAAGCCGCACGTCCTGATATATTTATACCGTCATCACTAGCGGAAGGGAGACCGCATGACACGCAGAGAGAGGCTCGAGCGTAGAGCCGAGAAGAGGCGCGACTGGGCAGGAAGTGCCAGCGCGCGATCAGACGCCGCGTACGAAGCGGAGCACGCGATCGGCGATCGCATTCCGATGGGCCAGCCGATTCTCGTCGGCCATCACTCGGAGCGGAGAGCTCGCCGCGACGTCGAGCGGATGCAGACGCTCGCGAGCCGGAGCATCGAAGAGGGCGCGAAGGCCGAGCGCCACGCAGCGGCCGCGGACAGCATCGAGCGGCAACTCGAGGTCGCGATCTTCGATGACGACGAGGACGCGGTCGAGCAGCTGCGCGCGAAGGCCGACCGGCTCGAGGCGCAGCGCGACGAGCGGAAGCGTGCGAACGCCGAGTACCGGAAGGAGCACAAGGCCGAGCTCGCCGCGATGACGCCCTACGAGCGGTCGCAGGCAGTTCCGTATCCGACCTACTCGCTCACGAACCTCGGAGCTCGAATCCGAGACGCGCGGCAGCGCGCCGACCGGCTCGAGCGCGAGAAGGCGATGGTCGCCGCAGGCGATCGCGGCCACGGCCGGCAGATGGAGTCCCGGTACCCGGGCACCTGCGCCGACTGCGGCGGAGAGATCAGCCGCGGCGAGCAGATCGTCTGGTTCCGTCTCACGCGCGAAGCGACGCACGCGACTTGCCCGGCAAAGGACGAGTCGTGACGGCCGCGGAGTACTTCTGGATCGAGTACGAGAACGACGACATGGGCCCGTTCGTGGAGCGCGAGCTCGCGGAGATGGCGCTCGGCTCGGACGAGGGCCAGATATTCACGAGCGGCGACGGCGGTTGCACGCCGATCGTTGCGCTCGTGAGCCCCGCGTGGCAGTCGACGGCCGTCGAGTGGCGCGGAGTCGGTCTCGGCGAGCAGCGCGATCTCACGCGGCGATCTCTTGCTCGAGCGATCGCCGGACCCAATTCGGTCACCGTCAACTGCGTGCACGGCCAGCATGACGAGTGCCACGGATACGTCGCGCCGCTCGTCTACAGCGCCACGCGGCCGTGCGGATGCGTCTGCCACGACGCCGGCGGCCGCGACTTCCATGCCGGGCTCGAGCGGGCCCGGAGGTCGTACTACAGCGAGCGCGAGCCGGCGGAGATCGGCGGCGCTTTCGACGGCTTCACCGTCACATCCGACGCGGATCCGGGGCTCTAGTGGCCGCCGGCGTGCGATGCACGGCATCCGGCGCGGAGCGCTCCGTCACGTCCGAGCAGTGGATCTCCGCCAAAGGTGCGTGCCCGGATTGCGGAGCAGAGGTCGAGTTCATGGTCCGAGCCAACGACCTCTCGCCGCGCTGCAAGGTGAAGGTCCACCGGGCGCCCGCGGGCGTCATCCCGCGCCCGTACGGAGCAGCGCCATGATCGAGGAGCTCGAGATGACCACGGCGCTAGGCTTCGCAGCGATGGAGACCGCGCAGTGGAACTACTTCACCGTGACGAACGAGGACGGCTCGCCGCGGCTGGTCGTGCGTCGGAACGGGCCCGACATTCAGCTGCTCACGGCGAACGGCTGGGTCGATCGGCCGCAACTCCTGACGCGGTTCCAGGATGCCGGCTTCCTCGAGCAGACCGATCTCGCCGGCGCGCAGCGCTCGGCGACGTCGATCGGCGGCGGCCTCCAGTGGCCGCGCGAGGACCTCGCAGTTGGCTGAGCTCAAGATCATCGGACAGCAGGGGCCGACGCGGTTCCTCGTAGACGCGGGGAAGGTCGCGGACGGCGAGCCGAATGCTGGTCTGCCGGCGGCGCGGGTCTACGACGTCGTGACTGACTTCCTCGGCGAGCCGACGGCGATCGGCGCGATCACCGCGCACTCGCCCGGCTGGGACGAGCCGACAGCGCCGGACGAGCTGCTTGAGACTGTCCGTGAGCGCGTCGCCGCGCTGCTGCCGGCGGCCTAGTCGTTCTGGCTGTTGCCGCCGCCGAGCTCTCGGTACGTGTCGACCATGTGCCAGCGGATCTCGAGCTCGTCGAGCAACTCGCGGAGGTGCGTGCCCTCCATCATCGTCTGCTCGGAACGGGCGAGCCATTCGTCCGCCTGTTCTTGAGCTCGCGCGACGGCGTCCTCAGCCGCCGCGAGTGCGCTCGTGTTCGACGTGCCCTTGACGGCCTCGCGTAGCGCGTCGAGCTCTCGCTGCTTCTCGGCGAGGTTGTCGCGCATGATGTTCGCCATCGCGGTCGCGCCCTGGATGCGCTCCTGCTCGCGCTCGGCGGAGAAGATGACCTGGTCGATGTCGCTGAGCGCGACGCCGCCGTGGATCTGCGCCTCGGCGTATGAGCCGTACGTCATGTCCGCGACGTCGCCGTTCGCTTCGACGGGGTTCGCGCCGCCCCACCACGAAGTCAGGCTCGGATCGTTCAGCGGCGAGGGGATGATCTCTCCGTCTCGGCCCGGTCCGAGCGAGTCGATGAGCGAGAACGTCGTCCGTTCGTTCGTCTCCGGCTTGAGGTTGACGATCAGGTCGCCGTACTGCTCGACGCCGTGTGTCTCGTCGGCGGAGCCGGCGAGGTACCCGTAGATCGGCCTCTCTTCGTCCGGCAGGCTCTTCGGGTAGCCGAACATTCGCTCTTCGGCTCGAGCTCGCAGATCGGCGTCGAGCATTCCCTTCGACGTGCCGGTCTCGAACTGACTCTTGAAACGGCCTTCCTTGAGGATCTTCTCGAGCGTGTCGGTGGTGACGCGGATGCGCACCTGCGCGTCGGCCACGGCCTTCTTGATCGACGTGAGAGCTTCGGCCTTCCACTCCTCAAGCCGTTGCGCTCGCTCCTCGGGCGTACCGATCATCTTCCATCTGCCGCCCTGCGTCTGCGCTTGCCGCTCGGCGACGTAGTTGATGTTCTCCATCGTGCGGTCCATCGTGAGATTGTTCGCACCCGGGACGATGTCCTGCACCCTCAGGACGCGCATGACGTCGGCGCCAACCGGAGCATCATGCGTCACGCGCTGGCCGATGCCGAACGCGCCAGCCGGGACAGGATTCTTCGACTGCTCGGCCGCCATCTCGTTCCACAGCCGAAGCCGCTCCGCCGGGTCGGTCGACAGCTGGAACGCGCGATACTGCGGGTGCAGCGACGTCTTGAGCTCGAACGTCCGCGGCGTGTGGAACTGGAGCTCGAACCGCTGCCCGTTCTTCTCGAATACGCCGTTGATCCCCTGGTAGTCGGCGTTGCCCCAATAGTTCTTCAGCTTGATCTGCGTGTAGCCGTCCTTCTCGAGCCGCGCGAGCGTCGTCTGGACGCCGTTCGCGTAGCTGCCGTCAGGGAACGTCATCGTGTAGCGGAGCGTGTCGTTGATCGACGCCGAGACCTCCGCGACGGTCGCGCTCGGATCAGCCAGCCGAGCGTCGGCGAGGTCGCCGGTGATCTTGCGGACGAGCGAGGGGTTCTCCTTGACGGCGTTCTCGAGGCCTTCCATCTTTCCGCCGGCCGTGTCCGCGATGCCAGAGAGCTCGGCGGTGACTTCCGGCTCGGCCGCAGCCGCGTCGCTGATCATCGCCTTCGCGGAATCGAGGACCTCCGGCGGGATCGGCTCGCCAGCGACCGACGCCGCGTACGCCTTCGCTTCGTCCCAGTCAGTGAACAGACGCACCTCGGTCTCGGCCGGCGCGTTCTGCGCCATGAACACGATGTCGGGCCGGCCGTACTCCTCGAACTTCCAACCTTCCGGCGCGTACTCGTCGACGAACTTCATCCGGCCGACAACCCGGAATCCCTCCTGCTCGTACATGTCCGGCAGGAAGCCGTCGTACGCGTCGAGCGTCGCCGCGCCTTCCTCCTGCACCGCCTTGCGGACGGCCTGCTGGCCGGCGCCCTTGATGCCGCCCGGATTGCGGAATACGTTCTGGAGGTCGTGCTCCGGCGTGACGACGAAGCCGGACTCGCCGTCAGGCGAGATGAAGACCTTGTCCCGGGCTAGCTCTTCTGGGGTGTGGACGGTGAGGAAGCCGGGGCGGGCGTTTTCTGCGAGTGCGGAGTTGAACGACTCGTAGTCGGTCGTTTCGGCGAAGGAAACGACGGGTCGTCCGGGTCCCGATCCGGCGGAAGGTGCCGAGAGAGGCCTGATGCCGGCTTCTGCATGACCAGATGTTAGCCCACCGGCGTCGGTGAGCTCCTCGCAGTTGACCGGCAGGATCTCCTCTGCGGCCGGCGGCGTCCAGCCGGCCGGATTGGCCGGATCATCGGCCGCGGTCAGATGGTTCGTCGCGAGCTGCTCGAAGCGGAGCGCGGCGATGTCGCCGGCGCGCTCGAGGATCGGCTGCAAGATCGCGGCAAGCCTCGGCTCGAAGTCGTCGATGCGCTTGTGGGCGGCACGCAGAACGCGGTTGTGATGCTCGAGCGAGAAGCGCTGCTCGCCGGCCGCGTCGATGTTGTCGCCGGCGGTGTCGCTCTTCCGCTCGCCCGAGTACTCGAGCGTGCACCGGCAGTTGATCACCTCGCCGGCCTCGCCGTCCGGGTCGCCGGGGAAGCGGAGCTCGGCGCCGCCGACGTCGAACAGCCCGTCGAGTTGAACGGTCTGGCCGTCCAAGCCTTCGTAGTCCTCGTGGCGCGGATACGTGGCGCCGGGCGCGGTCATCCACGTCTTCGTCGCCGTCGCGCCGGCAACATCGGCCGCGATCTTGGCCGCGGCGAGCGAGCCGCCGTTCACAGCGCCGGCGAGCTCGGTTCGCGCGATCATCGTCGCGCGCACGTTGCTCGCCTCAGCCATGTGCGCCCGGATCGCCTTCGCCGTATCGGGAACCGACAACCCCTGCTCGTGCGCGTAGTTGATCACGTTCATGACGTCGTCCTGCGTCGTGCGCGAGATGCCGACGATGTGCTGGCCTGCTCTCGAGATGACGTCCGCCGCGAGCGGATTCGTGATGTCCCAGGTGAGCCCGGCCTGCTCGAGCGCCGGCGTCATGACCGCCTTCACGAACGCCTGCCGGATCGGGTCGGTCTTGCCGCGCAGCTCCGCGGGGAGACAGAACGGTTCGGCGGCGGCGACGAGCGCGGCCGCGGTGATCGGCAGCGCTCCGGTGAACGGGATCGCGATGATCTCGGTGTCGCCGCGGACGACGAGGAGCTCGTCGAAGTGGAGCGCGTTGCCGACAGCCGACTCGGGGTAGCCATCGGCCGGCTCGCCGTCGACGTCGGTGACGGTGAGATGCGCCTCGAAGCCGTGGTCGTGCGAGTAGTCGATCTCTGCCGCGATGAGCGCTTCGCAGACGTCGGTGCGGAGCTCCACGAGCCCGCGCACGTCGGGCAGCAGAATGCCGACGCCGGGCGGGTCGAACGCGCCGTAGCCGCCGATTACGCCCTCGAGCGGCGCGTGGGTGGCTGCCACGATGCGCAGCGCGTCCACGATCGGCTCGAGCTCGCCCTCGATCTCGCCGAGATACGCGAGCGTGACGTGGAGGTTCTCCGGAGGGTCGCCGCCGGGCGCCGCGATCGCTTCAGCTTCGAGCGGCCGCGGCTTGACCGCGATCATCGTCGAGAGCGACGTGACGCCGGGCGCCGCAGAGACGAGCGGCGGCGTCACCTCGGCGAGGTCGCTCCACTGCCACTGCTCCGGAAGCACGCCCGGAAGTCCTTCGGCCCACTCGTCGCAGACCATCGCCGGGGAGACCAGCGTGTCGAACATGCCGCAGCGCATCGCCGTGCCGGCGCCGTAGAACGAGCACGTCGCGCACGCGCGGTCGTGGTTGGCCGTCTCCCGGTAGTGCACGAGCGGCGGCAGTTCGCCCTCGCCGTCGGCGATCGTGGCAGCAGCGGCTCCCACAGGCTCGCGCAGGCCATCCCACGCGGCCCAGACCAACTCGCGGTCGCTCATGGGTTAGCGCCCGTTCTTCGCTGCCGCGAGGAGCCCCTCCACCTTGGCGGCGAATGTCGGCGGCAGCGGGTCGGGCCGCTCGTCATAGAGCGTGCGTGCGGCGTGGCGCTCGATCGTGTCCGCGATGGACTCGGCCGCGGTGTCGTCGCGCACGCCGAGCTCGCGGAGCACGGCCAGCATGATCTCGTGCGTCGCGGAGACGAGCTCGAGCTCGCGCGCGCCGCCGAGCAGCCGCCGGACGGTCGTGCGTCCGAGTTTCGCCGCGACAAGGCCGTTCGGATTGCCGTCGATCAGCGCGAGCGCTTCATCGTCGCGTCGTGCGAGCTGCCGAAGGCGCGCGCCGGCGGCTTCGCGCGCGCGCAGCTGCGCATAGACGGCCGCGCCTTCGATCGTGGTGCCGAGAGATCCGACGATCGTTTCGGTGCCCGCCTCCTGGCCTCCGGCCGGCGGTCCCGTTTGGGCCTCCGCTCCGGTCTCGGGCCCGCCGGCCGGCTGCTCGTTCCCGCTGTTCGAGACGACACCCGGAGTGGGCTCGACCGAGCCGGCGCCGACTCGCGGCACGCCGTCCCACGCGAGAGACGAATCGCCCGTCGCGATGCCGACGATCCGTGCCCTCTCGTCCTTGGTCGGCGCGTCGTCCTCGCTGAAAGCTGTCTCGCGGCGAAGCGCCTCGTCGCCGATGACCGCCTTGTCGTGCAGCTGGATCGCGGTCTTCGTTCGGTCGGGATGGTTGATCACCTTCGTCGCGTCGTACGCGATCACGTACTTGTCCCAGTCGGCCATGTTGAGCTCTTCGCGCAGGTACGGCCCGAGATAGGCGGCCGTCAGGTCCTCCACGAATCCGTCGGCGACCGGCTGGATGTGCGCCTGCCACGTCTGGTCGTCGATGATCCAGGCGTTCCAGTGGTTCGTGTCGGTGAAGCCGAGCAGCGCCTCGACCGGCATATCGAGCGAGATCGCGAGCCGGCGAATCGCCTCGTTGCGCAGGCCGACCTCCGGGTAAATCTGGAGCGGGTCCTGGATCTGCATGTGGTAGACGAGATCGGCGAGCTTCATCCCGTCCGGGACGCGCACGCGCAGAAGGATCGGCGCCACCGCGGCGGCGGTGCCCTCGTCGGCGATCGCCGTCGTGATCGCCTCGGTCATGTCCTCCATGAGCGGGTCCTCGAGGATGTCCTCGTCCGGAGACGGCTCGTCGGGTCGCGTCGTGATGCGGTCGTCGATGAAGAGGAAGCCGGCCGTCCAGAGTCTCGAGCGGAGCCGCGCGCGGATCACCTGCGTCAGAAGGACGAGCTCCTCGAGGATGTCGAGCACGCCCTCGGTCGTGGAGTCCGGCAGTGCCGAGAAGCGCGGGTGCGGCCGATGGAGCCGGTACGCGACGGCGGTGCCGACGCCGGCGGGCCCCTGGTTGTTCCCTTCCTTGTCGACGACCGGCTCGAATGAGTCGTCCGGCGCCGGGCGGAAGAGCGTCGCCGGCATCACCGGCGCCGTGAACCGCGTGTAGTTGCCGTCGAGCAGCCGGATCTCGTCGGTCGAGAGCATCTCCCACTGCTCCTGATTCGTCTCGGGGTTGATCGAGACGAAGAGGATGGCCTCGCCGACGAGGAACGCGAGCAAGCCGTAGGCGCGCTGGAGCCCGGTGCGGCCGATGCCGCCCGGATCCTTGATCCGCTCGAACGCCTCGATCACCTGCTCGTTCGTCGTCGGAATGAGGTCGCCGTTCTCGTCCTTTTCCGCGGCGAAGAGCAAGAGCTGCGAGAGCGCTCGAGCGTAGAACTGCGCTGCGAACTTGAACTCGCCGACGAGGTCGAAGTAGCCGAACGCCCGGATCTGCCACGGCATGATCAGGCGGCGCAGATAGGTCGCCTGTCCGTGGCGGACGAGCGCGCCGGCCGCGGTCATGTTCTCGCGATAGGACTCCGGCAAGTCCTTCTCGACGAGAGCGAGCTCGGCCTTCAGCGCGTCATGTGTCGGGCCGACGCGATGCGACATCACCACGCGAGCGCGCGGCACGGGCGAACGACGGCGGCGGCGGAAGAGGCCCAACGTCAGGACGTCGGCGTCTGCCTCGAGCCGCGCGGCCCGGTGGAGTAGTAGCGCGGGTCGCCCGGGCCACCTTCGCGCCGTGGCCGGAACGACGACTTCGGCCGTTCATGGACGGTCGGCTCGAACTTCCGCGGCTCTTTCGGCGTGCGTGCCGTTGACCCGCCACAGTTGCATCCCACAGGACTGCCCTCCTTGCTCGTAAGGTCGGCGACAGTCTAAGACGGGCGCTAGTCAGCGAGAGTGAGACGTGCTGCCGTACGAATCCGATGGCAGCACGCGCAGACGACTTCGCACTTCGCGACCTCGGCCATGAGCCGCTCAACCGAACACGCAGCGCGCACGAGATCGGAGACGGCGCGGTCCTTGTCGTTGCCGATGTGATCGAAGTCCATGCAGATCGGCGGGAACTCGCGCTCGCAGTCGGCGCACGGCACGGACTTGAGCTCATCTATCAGGCGTCGCAGGAGCGCGCGCTGACGCTTCGTATGCTCACGCGCGCGGCGCTTGTACGCCTCCGGATCGCGTTCGTACGCGCGTCGCTGGCAAGCCGCCTCGTCCGCTGGGTCGGCATAAGCCATTAGAAATAGTGAAAATAGCGGAGATCGGACTCGAACCGATGACCTCCGGGTTATGAGCCCGGCGAGCTACCAGCTGCTCCACTCCGCGTGGCCGGGATGCTACCAGCCGTGTTTTACGGGTCGAGCCAGCGCGAGACGATGCCGACCGCGCTCGAGAGCGCCGGCGCGGCAAGCAGCGTCAGCGTCCACCACGGCGCGAAGTACCACGCGACGTAGACGCCGGAGCCGATCCAGACGCTCAAGCAGTACGGGCAGCCGAAGAGCTCGTAGAAGAACCGCCGGCGGTACGCGACGTTGACCTCGATGCGCTCGGACGTCAACCCCATGCGCGCATTCGTGCTGGCGCTATTCGTGGCGTGCTCGCCGGCGATCCACGCGCGCGCCTTGACCAGGATCGAGAGATGGTCCCAGCCGACGAGCCGAACGAGCCGATGCGTCGCGAGTACAAGGATCGCTGCTGCCCATGGCGACGGAATCATCCGGCGATCTTCCCACAGACGACGCTCACGCGGTGAGCTCCGGGATGACTTCGTCGAGCGGGATCAGCTCGCCGTTCGCGCCGAGCGCGTGCGACGGCTGGTGCTGCCAGCGCGACCACTCCGAGCGCGCCTCGTCACGCGCGAGCTCGAGCGCCGCGCGCGCATCGTCGTCCGTGGCGACGCATCCGCCGCGGGCGAAGCGGAAGCCGCGGTCGATGACGCCGCGGCGCGGCCGCTGCGGCCGGCCCTCCTCGAGATGGATGAAGAGCCACCAGCGCACGTCGTGCGCGCTGCCGTCGAGCCGTATCCGCTCGTAGCCGATCTCGATCAACTCGAGCTCTTCCTGCGAAGAGCGCGCCGGCTGATAACGAGACGCTCGCCCGTGTCGATGAACCGCACGAGCGCAGAGCAGCGCGTGCCGGTCGCCTCGAGCACGCATTCGCGGCCCTTGAGCTCGGCGCGGCGCGGATTGTTTCCCCACGCGTAGATGTAGATCACGGTCGCACGCCCTCGACGTGAAAGACGTCGGGCGGATGGCCGTAGTTCTGCTGGATCAGGCTGCGATCGGAGAACGCCGTCTCGTCCTCGCCGACGACGCCGGCCTCGATTCCGGCCGCGGCGAGATGCTCGAGCACGAGCTTGGGCGTGGTGGCGACGGCCGCGCCCGGCCGAATCCTCGGGCGGCTCGAGCCGCGACCGCCGATGGCGTCCTGCGTGATGCGGACGGTTCCTCCTGGCCGAAGAACGCGCGCGATCTCATGGAACACGGCCGGCCACTCCTCGAGCGCGACGTACATCAGCGCGTGCGACTCGGTGATCGCGTCGACGCTGCTGGAGGCAAAGTCGCCAAGGCCGTCCTCGAACGTCCAGCCGGTCGACTTGTCGATGTTGACGTAGCCGGGAATCGGGTTGATCCCGCCGCCGAGGTTGAGCCGGAGGCTCTCGATCTCGTACTCGTCGAGGTCGCGCTCGAAGTGCATACGGGTGCCTTCACGCTGGATCTGCGTCTGGTAGCAGGAGAGCGCCGCTCGCTTCATGTTCGGCCAGCCGTCCCACTCGACGTCGACCGGGAAGCCGTGCGTCGTGCGGATCGGGTAGCCGCTCTCTTCGCACCGATAGGTCGTGTAGTAGCGGATCTTCCCAGGCCAGACTTCGTGCGCGACGCGCGCGAGTTTGTTGTGGTGGCTGTGGCCGCGCGGCTCCGGAGTCGGCACCCAGACACAGTCGGGCTCGGGCTCCTCCTGCCGAAGCCATAGGGCGACGAGATCCCACGGCGCGGGGTCGCACGGGAACCACAGCTGCTCGAACTCGCACCCGAGGATGTCCATCGCCGCGGCGCTCTCGGCGATCCGTTCGGTCGGCAGCGGGTAGCTGGCCTTCCGAGCTCCGAGCAGGCAGACGATGACCTTCGGCCGCTCGCGCAGAGCGATGTACGACGCGAAGAGCGTCTCGTCGTCGTTGTGAGGACTGAGAAGCAGCTGCGTCACAGATGGTCCCACGGAGGGTGTAGCCGGTCTTGTGCGTCCGGGTTCATGACGCTGGCGACATCGGGGACCGGGACAGCGAGCGAGCGCTTGACGCGGTACATGCGCCTTCTAGCGCGATGCAGCGCGACGGACATCACGCGGCCGACGCCGCTCGAGGTGCGCCCGCGGAGGTTCGGCACCCGAGGGCACTGGTAATTGAAAAAAGCGAGCGTGTCGCGCCGGCATAGGTAGATGCCGTCAACGTGGAACGTCTCGAACGCGTGATCCTGCTCGACCGGGACCAGCCCCGTCCAATTCATCTGCCCTTCGTGATTACGGAGCCGCCACAGGGTGAGCGCGGCCGGATTCTCAAGACGACGCCATGTGTCGATCGCACGCGGCAGCGCGTGCCGCGTGAGACGAACGTCGTCGGGAAGGAACACGAACCAGTCGGCGTGCGACGAGCGGCAGTCCGCGAACTGGCGACTGACGAGCTCCCAGTGCTTGTCACGGCCCTGCCGGCGCGCGAAGCGCCGCCACGTCCAGCCATTCTTGTCAACGATCGCGCGCGCGTCGATGTACGCGTCCTCAGTCGGATCTTCGTAGACGCCAACCTCGAGATCGGCCCAGTTCGCTTCGCACTCGAGATCCTCGAGCAGAGCTGGAAGAAGGCGCGAACGCTCGCAGGTGGCGATCGAGACGCGAATCCGAGGGCGCCGGGGATTCCGCGTCCAGTCGATCGTCTCGAGCTCGCGCCGGCGGTCCTCGCGCGTGTCAAAGACGGTGCCGTCGCCGGCTGCGTTGCTGTCGTAGATGGTCCGCATGCCGTCCGGCAGGATGTATTCCAGCCAGCCCTTCTCGTGCGCGAGCACGGCGAGCGGGATCCCCGTCCGGTGTGCGTGGCAGGAGAGGTAGACGTCGGCCATGTTCGGCGTCCGGAAGAGGTCTCGCCAGATCGGTACGCACTCCGTGTGCCAGCCGAGAACGCCCGTGCCGACCGTGTTGACGTCGAGGTCGTCGGCGTCGACCGTGGCGAGGCAGTGGAGCCGCTTGATGGTCGCGGCGCCGTGAACCTTCGTGGAGTAGCCGGCCGTGGTGCCGCCGTGGAAGCTGACCGCGCGGCAGCGGCCGTACCGCTCGATGCCGGCGATCAGCGTCTCGATGTAGTCGGGCGGGTAGAGGATGTCGTCGTCGATCGTCGCGACGTAGCCGTCCCAGTTGTCGACTGCGGCGAACTTCTCGGCGTCTCCGCCGTTGATCGGGCGGATGGTCGCGTGGACGTTCGGGAAGTCGGCGAGGAAGGCTGGCGCCTCGGTGTAGTCGTTGAGCGAGAGATGCACCTCGTCGACTTGGGGTGCGATGCTCCCGAGCACGCGCTCGAGCGAGTCGGCGCGCTCGGGGATACTCGCGATCCCCGCCATGACACGGTCAGTCACAGGCGTCTCATCGGCTCGAAGCCATCCGGCCGCGCTGCTCTTCCGTGCACCGGCCGGCCCAGCCGCTCGAACTCGTCCCACGCGATGCACGGGCCGAGCGCGGTCTCGTAGCCGACGACGCGCGGATTGCGGCCAGCCGACTTCGCGCTGTGCGCCGCGGAAAGCAGCTGCGGGTCGTCGATCTCCGGCCAGACGATGATGCGGTGAGCTCCGGTCATGTAGTTCGCGACGAAGCTACAGCCGGCGGCCGGACATGGGAACGGGTCGGTGCGAATGCAGAACCAGCCGGTGTAGTCCGCGTCCCCGTCGTGCCGGCGCGACTCGACCTCCTGATCGAAGGTTGTGGTCGGCTCGGCAACGACGGGGACCGCGGCGGCGCTCACTCCTGGTCGGAGTCCTCAGCGGACGGCTGCTCACCGTCGTCCGCGCCGTCCTCGGCGCCGGCGTCGGGCGCGTCGAACGGCTCGACAGGCTCGCCGTGCCGCGCACCCTGCGGCAGCTGCCGCTCGGAGCCCGCCTCGCCGTCGGACTCGGCGTGTGTGTGGCCGTCGGACTCGCCGTCCTCCGCGCCGTCGCCGGTCTCCTCGCCGTCGCTCGTCTCGCCGACGCCCGGCTCGGTGAAGCCGTCGTCGCCGGCGTCTGCGCCGTCGCCGTCGCCCTCGCCACCGGTCTCGCCGTCCGTCTCGATGGCCTCCTGGCCCTCGATCGGCTCGACCGGACCGTCGCCCTGCTCGCCGTCGCCGGCGCCGTCCTGCTGGTCCTGCTCGACGTGCTCGTCCATGGTGGAGCTCCTTCGCTCGTGGGATTACGTCCGTTCCGGTACGACGATACTACAACGATCGGCCGCTTTTCCACCCGAAGATGTCCGGATGGACGACAGGTCTGACGTCGAGCCGCCAGTCCTCACGGAAGAGCGCCGAGTAGAGCGTGTCGATGTCGGAGAAGAGCATGAGATTCTGCCGGTAGCAAGGCTCGACGCGGTCGTCGTCCCAGAACCGCCAGCGTGGCCAGTCGGTGCACGCGAAGCCGTGCTCATGGAAGCGCACGCGCCAGTAGTCGGGCCACTGCTCGTTGAGATGGCCACCCTGACCGGGGATCGCCGCGGAGAAGAGCACGACCGGCGCGATCGAGCAGAGCCCGAGGACGAGCTCGTCGGCGTTTTCGGCCGGCAGCTGATCGGCGACCTCGAGGCAGACGGCGAGATCGAAGTTCGTCAAGCCGCCGTGGATGTCCGCGATCTGCGCGCGCTCGTGTGCGAGCTGCCGCGCCCACCGCTCGTCGGTGAGATCGACCGGGAGGAAGTCGAGCCGGTGTCCAGCACCGCTGGTCTCGAAGCGCCAGCTGTCGATCGACTGGTCGGCGACGACAACGCTCGAGCCGAGCTCGTAGAACGCGCGGCCCCACCATCCTTCGCCGCCGCCGACGTCGATGACCGTCTCCGGAGCGAAGAGCTCCTTGATCACCGGCACAACCGCTGCGGCGCTCTCCTGGCAGATGGCGCTCATCGGAGAACGAGCCAGACGAAGATGACGACCGCAAGCGTGCCGAATGCGCCAATGGCCGCGCCGAGGATGGTCGCGCCGGCGATCGCGCGCCGGTAGTGGTCGGGCGAGTGCCGGAAGAGCAGTACCGACGAGTAGACCCACCGATCGAGCCACGACCCGGTCCCGGACCGGACTCCGGTCTCGCTCACGCCTCGAGCCTCTCTGCGAGGTCATCGAGTACGACGCAGCGTGGGCAGCGCGGCAATCCGCATGTCGGACAGATCGCCGACTTCGAGTAGCCACAGGGCGCCGGGCCGAGCGCTTCGCCGCCGGATCCGCAGAGGATCACGCCGAAGTCTGAGATGTGGCAGAAGTCGTTGTCGGTCGCTTCGTCCAGCCATCGCGCGCGGCGCGAATCCACATGGTGCTCGATCCGCTCTTCGATCACACCGCGGCGCCAGACGTCGGTCGGAGCCACGGGCGTGCCGGCTTCGTCGCCTACCGGCACGCCCCGCCCCTCTCATCCGTCGATGAGCCTTCCGTCACGGCGACGGGAAGATCCCAATGCTTCGGAGCCGACGCGTCGATCGCTGCGCAATGCGCCGCCATTGTCGAGCACTCGAGACAGTCTGGAGCAGGACCGGCCGGCTCGACCGCGGTGGCTCCGATCCGCAGTCCGCAGAGCGCGCTCAGAGCTGACGGATACGCGGCGTGCGCGACTCCGCCGACGGTCAGCGAGCCGAGGTGCTCCGTCGTGACCGCAATCTCCTCGGAGCTCGTGATGATCGGCTTCGGCTTCCTCACGCGTCTCGGTCGTATCTTTACGCCGGGGTTCGCGCGACGCAATGCCTCGTGGAACGCGTCGAGCGCGCGATCGCCAGCGAGCCGGCGGTCCTCCGACCATTCCGTCATAGCAGGGATGGCACGCCCTCCTTCTCCGCCCACTCGCGATGCGCGCGCGTGTGCGCCGCGTGCAGCCAGCGACTATCGACGACGCTGCGCATACGACTGTCCCGCCGAACGTGCGCGCGATAGATGGCGTCCTCAACGTGGACGATCTGAGCTCCTCGCGCGACGCACTTGAGCCAGAGAGCCCAGTCATCCCACGCTTCCCATTCATCGAAGCCGCCGAGCTCGAGCAACAGCCGACGCGGTGCGCCCGTCCCGATCACGCACTCGTTGAGTTTGGGCCAGCGACCGCGGTTCACGAGCTGCGCCCGCCCCGGCACGCCGTTTCGCACGTATCGAACGGCCGGCGCGAGAAGTGGGACCGGGCATAGTGGGCCGAGTCGAGTCGGCCGAGGTCCGCTCTCTGTTCGGACCGTCCCGCCCTGATTCGTGTACCGGTCGAGCGCGATCTTCATCGCGTCGAGATAGCCGTGCTCGAGCTCGTCGTCAGCGTCGAGAAACACTACGACGTCGCAGTCGGCCGAAGCGAGAATCCGGTTGCGCGCCTCCGCGAGCGTCGCGCCGGCGTGATGCTCGACGATGACCTCGTCGAATCCCTGGCTGCTCGCGGATGGATACGCGCGCGCCCATGCGAGCTCCGACCACGACTCGTCGCCGCACGTCGCGATCAGGCAGCTCCACGTCAAAGGACGTGCTCCTGGATGCGCGCCATGAGGTGCTCGCCGCGCTCTTGGCTCGCCATCGCGTTCTGCCAGTTGCTCACGATGAGCTCGTTGATCTCCTCGGCTCTCGCGTGCACGACCTTCGCCCGGCTGTAGTAGATCGCTGCCCCGGCAAGACACGCAAGCCCGGCGAGGAAGAACACGCCGGCGATGATCACGAGCGCCGTCATGCGCTGTCCGGTACGTCGGCGAACTGGATGCTCTGGATCGCGCCGGCCTCGCGCGCGGCCTTGACGTGATGGAACTCGGCGAACGCTGGCTCGGAGATGACGTAGTACTCGTCATCCTCGCCGTCGCTCTCGTACAGCGGCCGCACGACGACCATCGGCTCGTCGATGACCGCGATGACGCGATAGAAGAGCGGCTCGCCCTCCTCGATGTCGTCCTTCGTCAGGACCATCCCGGGCTCGACGTTGGAGCGGTGCCAGCTAGCCATCGAGCAGCGCCTTCCACGCGTCGGGATCTCCGTCGGGCCCGGTGAAGTGGACGTCGGACGCGTCGACGATCAGGTAGCCGGAGCCGTCATCGGTGCCGCGGTGCTCGAACACGATCACCCACTTGAACGGCTCCGCGATCGCCGCGACCTCGACGATCTTCGCGCCCTCGAGCTCTGACACGCCCGGTGCCGTCGCCATCAGCAGACCATCAGGTAGTGAGAACGGCCGGACGTCACCTCGCACGGACATGGATTCGTCTCGCCGCTGGCGAAGTTCGGCGCGTCGTCGATCTTCCAACCGCTCGAGAGCCCGGTCGGGTTGACGGCGTTCACGGCGAGCTCGATCTCTTCGCTGCTCGCGCCGTCCGGAACGCAGACCGAGCAGTGCACGGCGCCGTTGCGGTAGATCGAGACGTCCTCAGGCTTCAGGGTCATGCGCCTCGATCTCGATTCCGACTTGCGGGTTGGCGTCGGACGGGAAGAGCTCGTCGCCGTAGACCGATCCGTCGAAGCGCTCGAACACGCGGATCAGGAAGTCGTCCCACGTCTCTCCCTCGAGCGGCTCGCCGCACTCGCGCTTGACGTCGGCGAGGTCTACGAAGTGGCGCTCCGTCACGCTCGAGACGAGCACGAACAACCGCCGGCGCGGATCCTCCGACCACTCGGCGACCGGCTCGGGCCAGACGTCGAGAACGGCCGCATCGCCGTCGACACCGAGCGCCTCGCGCACGTCCTTCGCACGCGTCACGCGCCGGAGCAGCTCGTCGTCGGCGACGTTGGCCGGCTGCGGCGTGGCCTCCGGCAGCTTCATCCGGATCTGGCCGAGCCAGTCGCCGGTGTCGCAGCCGATCCGCTGTAGGAAGCGCAGCGCTTGCAGGAGGTTCGCGACCTCGTAGTCGTCGAGCGCCACGAGATGATCGCTTGCCGCGATCGGCTCGAGCAGCTTTTCGGCGTCGGCCTTCCAATCGTTGAGCCACTCGTTGACGACGCCGGCGCGGCAGAAGGCGTTGCGAAGATCGGCGCGGCACAGGTTGCAGTCGTCCGGCCGCTCGGTGAGATCGAGATGCGTGTGGACGACGCAGTTCGTGACGGTAGTGCCGCCGGCGTAGGCGCGCTCGAGCAGCGCGCGCGCGTCAGCTGGAGAGATCACCTGCTGCTACTCCGCACCCGCTCGAAGAGCTCGGCCGTGAGATCAACGACGCGCGCGCCGCGCACGCGCTCAACGACCTTCTCGACAAGGCTCGCGTGCTCTTCGCGTTCAACCGGCGACTCTTCCGCGCCGGACGCGGCGAGCAGCCGGTCCTTCAAGTCTTGTCCCTCGGACATTGCTACGAATGTACTAGTCAGCGACGCGCAAGTCTAGTCCAGAGGTTGCGCCGCGACACGAAGAGCCGGCGGTCCTGCGTGACGAACGACTGGCCGATCTCGTAGGTCGCGTCCATCGGTGCGCCCTTCCAGATCGGGTGGAAGTGCTCCACGATCGCGTCGTGCGCGTGCGCGTATGTGCCGCGCGCTCGCGCCGTCTCGACGAGCTCGGTGTCGACGTACCAATGCCGGTACCCCTCATGGCAGACGAGATCGGTCTGGTCGATCGTGCCGCACGCCCAGTAGTCGCGATTCACGGCGGGATGGGTCGAGTGGCGGCCGGCGAGCACGAGCCTGTTGTGCAGGTCGTTCGTGCCGATCACGCAGCAGTCGGTCTCGGCGTGCTTCGCGAGCACGGCGTCGTACCAGCCGGCGCGCGGAAGGACGTCGTCAGCGCCGAGCAGCGCCCACTCGTAGCCGCCGGGAAGGACGCGCTCGCGGAAGCCGAGGTTGATCTTCCGGGCCCAACTCTCGAGCTCGGCCGGCAGCGTGACGTAGTCGACCTCGAGCCGCTCGAGCTCGGCGAGCTCATCTTCGTCGCCTTCGGTCGCGACGTAAAGCACGTCGACGCGCGGGTCGGCGAGCTCATCGAGCGCATCGAGCATCGGCTCGACACGATGCGGACGCGCCAGCGTCGGGACGATGATCAGGATCCGCGGCTCGGCGTCCTCCTCGATCTCCTCGTCATCGGTCGTCTCGTCGCGGAGATGGTCAGGCGTGAATGCCTCGACGATCGAATGTGTGCCGTCCTGCGGGACCGGCGAGCAGCACTCCGGGCATGGCATCCCGGCTCCGCCGCAGTCGCAGCCGCCGTCGACCAGCTCGCCCCACGGCCGGTCGGGATGGTTCTCGCAGACGTGGCCCGAGTCCTTGCAGACCTCGCACGTGAACGGCATTAGGCCAGACTCTCGCGGCACATGACGCAGCGACGATACACGGTTCCACGACTCGTTTTCAACATGCCGGCGTGAATGGCTGCGTGCCGGAAGAGCACGAGACGGATCTGCTGTCGGTTGCCGCGGCGCTCGCCGGCCGTGCGGTCGGCTAGCTGCCAGAGATCGAACGCGGTGACCGGCTCCGGAGACGTTCCGAGCCGCATCGCGTTCGCGGCCGTGAGCAGCGTGTCGCCCGGGGCGAGACCGATCTTCACTCGACGAAGCGTACGCCGGACCCAGAAAACACGAAGCGCCCCGATGAAGGGGCGCCTCGCGCGGCAAGGAACAGCACATGCACGCGTCGGTGATTCTACGACGGGGCGTCGGCGAGGCTCATCGCGTCCGACGCGGAGCAGTAGACCGCGGCGCTCGTGATGTCCTGCCATGCCACGTTCGAGACCGCCACGCCGGACGCGTTGATCGCTCCGCTGAAACCCGCGAACGTGTGGCTGTCCGCGTACGTGTTGCCGGCCGTATCGGCGAGCGTCCACTGCTGCGGATCGAGGTTGCCGAGGAAGGAACCGCCGGCGGCCAGCGCGATCGGCTGCTCGGGCTCGTCCCACCGCTCGTTGATCGGCAGTAGAGCCCTCCTCAGAAAGGGCGGACCGCTACCACCACGCGATCGAGCTTCCCTCCCTCGGCGTACTCGTCCGGGATCGCTCGAGCGGCGATCATCTGCGCCTGGCTGTCGTTCCGCGCGACGATCGTCGTCGGCTTCACGAGAACCTGCGCCTCTTCGACGATCTCGTTGTCGCGGTCTCGCTTCTCGTTCAGGACAATCGCGTACTCGTAGAGTTGCGCGGCTGCGTCCATCGGTGTCTCCTCTCGTTGCGTTGTGTTGCGGGGTGCTGCGGGGTGTTGCTAGCCGGATCCTACGCCGGCGCGCGGCCGTTGCTTGACGCGCCGGCCGCGAGAGCTCGAGCGTGGAGCTCGGTCGCGGTCGGGCCCATGCCGACGCGGAGCGGGTCCATCTCGAGCGATTTGCTGACGTTGCGGAGAGCAGTCGCCGCCTTGACCTCCTCGGAGGCGTCCGGCGGCGGCTGCTCGTAGCGGTAGCTGTACTCGGTCAAGCCGGCGGCGATCCTGGCTTGATCGGCTCATGCGGCCGCGCCGGCTCGGCCAGACCGTGCTGAGGCCACGGCGATTCCCCGGACGTCAGCGCACCCTGGAGACCACGGAGGCCGGCGGACGCGGCGCCGATGAGCGCAGCGGTCGCGAGCGCGGTGCCGGTGCCGAGGCTGTGCGCCATGAACACGCCGGGTAGCGTCACGCAGAGCGACCCGGCGAACGCTCGGAGCGCGGAGTCGACGTAGACGCCGACGCTGCCGAGGTAGTGCGCGACTGAGAGCGACGGAACGTACGCCTGGATTGCGCGGATGCCGGCGGCGATCGACGCGCCGAGGCCGGCGACGGCGAGCAGCTCGGCGCCGCGGATCGTGGGCGCGGCGAGGATTCCGGGCGCGAGAACGATCAGTGCCCCACCGAAGGCTCGCAGGAACGAGCGGCCGGCAGCTGAGAGCCATGAGCGCATGTCTACTCCTCCGTTCGAGCGGTGATCACGACTCGCCTCTCTCGGCGCGCTTGCGATCATCGAGCTCGCAGTTCTCACGGAAGCGCGTCAGCGCGTCGCCGAGATCCTTCAGCAGCGCCTCGAGCCTCGCGAGATCGCCCAGGTCGGGGCGGATACGGACGAAGCACTCATCGAGCGGCTCTGCCATCGGCCGCAGATTCTAGGACGGCCTACGCCGGCAGCGGCGCGCGCACGCGCTCAACGGGACGCAGCTTGACCGTCTTCGGCAGCCGGAGTCGTGCGTTCGCGCGCCGTCGCCTGCGCTTGCGGTCATCGTCCGAGCCGCCGGTGAGCGCGTCGTCGACGAACCATACGACCGTGACGAGCTCCATGACGAGCGCGACCTCGCCGATGCCGATGAAGAGGACGACCATCGCGTCGAACGCGAGCAGCAACGCCTGGACGCCCATGATGGCGCTCTTGTGGAGCCGCCATGCGCGTCCGAGTGGACGACTGACGTGCCGGCCGCGTCCTTTCCGGTCGACCGGGCAGATGATCCCGACGAGCAGGACGACCGTCGCGCAGCCGATGCCGAGCAGCTGGATCACGGCCGTTCACCCTGCTCGGCGGCCGCGCGGAGCTCGTCCTGCCGGCCGGCGCAGTCCAAGAGCGCTCGCAGCGAACCGCCGGACGCGTCGAACTCCTCGTCGACGTAGAACGTCCCGCCGATGGCGGCTCGCACCGGGTCTCGCCCTTCGGCGATCGCTAGCGCGCGGCGCGCGTCGCAGCCTGACGTCCAGTAGATGTAGTCGTCGTCGATCACGCCGACGAGCTCGAGCGTCTTCGCGGTCGCCACGAGAGCGTCGCCGTCACGCTCGAGGAATCCTTCACGAACGAGCCTCGCGATCAGATCGTCGCGCGACTCAGGCTCGGGGAGGCGGTACCGCCGGAACCGTGAGAGCCAGCGCTTCATGCTCCGCAGCACCGCTTGAACTTGATCCCGCTTCCGCACGGGCACTTGTCGTTGCGGCCGACCTTCCGCGCCTTCGGCGACAGCGTGAAGCCGGCCGGCATGGCCGTCATCCGCGGACTCGCGACGTAGAGCTCGCGCTTCTCGGTCGGGTCGGGATGCGGGACCGCGATCGCGAATCCCTTCGGGCACTCGAGCCGCCAGTCGAACGGACACGGGCAGCGCGGGTCCTCGAGCGGCGTGAACGTCGTGTAGTGCGGCAGGCGAAGCGAGAGCGCCGGGCAGAGCGCGTTGATCATCGGATTCTCGGCGTCCTCGACGACGCCGAAGTGCTCGACCTCGAGCGTCGCGTCCATGATCCCTCGCTCGAGCGGCTTGCTGTGGACGGTCGCGCAGATGACTTTGCGGCCGTCATCGAGCAGCATCCGCCCCCACGCGTGCGGGAAGAGGATCTCGCCCGGGTCGTCGCCGGCGGCAATCGCTGCGCCGAAGCGTTCGTCGGTGGCGAACTCGACGCCGCGCTCGCGGAGCTCCTCGGCGATCCGGCGAGCCTCGGCCGGGTCGGCGGATTCGCTGATGACCTTCTCGACCTCGTCGTCGAACGGGATCGCGCCGGGCGGTAGCCAGAGCTTGCTCATCAGAAGACGGCGTACTCCGCTTCGCGTTCTTCGCGACGGAGCCGCTCGACCTCGGTCGCGTAGTCGAAGATCAGGGTGCTGCGCGCATCGAAGTGGAAGTCCTTGACCTCCGACTGGCGCAGCGCAGCCAACATGCAGACCGGGCAGCCGTCGACCTCGTTCCGGAGCCAGTCGATGTCGTCCTGCCCAAGCAGGAGATCGTCGCGTGCATCAGGATCGGCTGAGCGCGGAGCGAACCCCGCACGTGCGTTGAGCTCGACGGCGATCGGCGCGATGTCCATCTGCTTCGTCCCGTCGGAGTGACCGTCGATCCGCCATCGACAGACTCGGTTCGGGTTCATCGTGCAGCCGGCTTCGTGCTTCGCCATCGACGCGCGCGAGTGCCGATGAGCCCGGCAGTAGTCGCAGTAGTAGATCGTCCTCTGCGCCTCTCTCATGCCGTCGCTCCGAGCAGCGCGAGCCTGTGCGCATTCCAGCCAGCGCAGAGCAGCGCCGGCGAGCCGTCCGCTTGGAACGCGACGGCGTCGATGATCGGCGGTCGGTAGTCGCCCGGGCCCGCCGGCAGCATGCCGTCCGGGAAGAACGCCGCGATCGCGTCATCGAGGTCCGGATGCGTGAAGCCGATCACGCGGCGCATCCCCTGGTGGCAGAAAAACCGGTCGCCCGAGCCAGCGATGTCGACCAGCTCATCGGCGTAGCCGCCGGCGCGCTCCGGCGAACCGTTCCGGTACGCGCAGTCGCGACAGCAGCGCGGCTGCGACACGACGACGAGTTGCGACGCCTGCGAGCGCGAGACGCCGAGATCAGCGGCGATCGAGTCGATCTCGGCGAGCTCCGGCTCGGCCTGCTCGAGGTCGTAGACCGGCTCCCAGCACGTGCACCGGCCCATCCCGTAGACCGCGGCGCCCATGCAGCACGGAACGACTAAGAGCTCGGCGATCTCGTCCGGCAAGTCGGGCCCGGCGTACGTGTCGATCGAGACGGCGAAGCCGGTCTCTCGACCGAGCCGGCGCTGCTCGAGACTCTTCATGAACGCAGCCGTCCCTCCACGAGCACCGGCACGATCCGAACGGGCGGCTCGGGCGTGTGCAGGTTCGTGATCGTGACGGCCGGCTCCGGCGGCAGCGC
>Ga0207670_10000046_pt1 | contig 95548 bp, 84 predicted proteins | sample KBSS23HmetaG_FD_184339 | JGI IMG/M metagenome (GOLD analysis project Ga0207670, IMG submission 184339) | Switchgrass rhizosphere microbial communities from Kellogg Biological Station, Michigan, USA - KBS S2-3H metaG (SPAdes) (version 2) | ecosystem: Host-associated > Plants > Roots >...
GGCCGGGCTGGCGAGCTGCGTCACCGCGAGGCTCGCGACCGGCGGCAGGTCGGGCTGCGGCGGGTTGACCGTGATGCTGGAGGTCCTGGGCGTCGAGGCGAGCGCGCCGGTGTCGGTGGCGATGAGCGTCACCGTGTAGGTGCCCGCGCTCGCGTACGTGTGCGTCGTCGTCATGATCGGCGCGTTCACGACGACGGGCTGCGTGCCGTCGCCGAAGTCGAACGAGTAGCTGGCGATCGGCGTGGCGTCCGTGTCGGTGGAGCCGAGGGCGCTCGCCGAGACCGTGAGCGGGGGACTCGCGAGCTGCGTCACCGCGAGGTTCGCGACCGGCGGCTGGTCCACCGGCGGCGTCCCGCCCGAATACTCGATGTGCAGCAGCGGCGCCGACGCGGCGTTCCCGTCCCACGCCCACGCGGTGCGCACGCCGGACCCGTTGACGATGATCACGAGCGGGTTGCCACTCGCCCAGCCCGGGCGGCTCACCACCTGCTGCACCACGCTCTTCAAATCGGGCGTGCGCTGCGCCGCCGCCGCGGCCCCGGACGTCCACGCGGGCGGCGCCCAAGTCACGGACGCCGACGTGCGGGGTCGCGCGCCGATGTCGTAGCGCGCGCTCGTGAACGCTGGCGCGGCATCGGCAGCCTGTCCGCGGAAGACGAGACTCGCCGCCGCGCTCTGCGCTGCCTTCGCCGTGAACTGGATCCACGCCGCGGTGATCGTGACGCCCGGCGGGATGGCGAGCCCGGCCCAGCGCATGCCCACGATCTGGTCGTTCGAATCGTGGATCAACTCGAGGTCGCTGCTGCCCAGGTACATCGTCGAGTCCGCGAACTGCTCGGCGTCGTCACGGGAGGATGCGACGCGCGACTCGAGAGTGGTCTGGGCCGTCGCCACGCTGGCGGCCACGAGCAGGCACGCGCACGCGGCGGCGCGGAGAGAAGACGCGAGCGGCATTGGGAAGAGACCCTGGGCGCTGTCCGGAGGCGGTGGGAGTTGGACCAGCCGGGCGCGGGGCGGACAGCGGCTCTGGACTCGCGGGGGCTGGGAGGTTCGACGTGGGGTCGGACCGCAGGATGAATTCAATCATCCCCGCTGCCGCATGCCAATGCCGTAATCGATATACCGTTACGATTTTGCGGCCACGATCACTGCCACTGAACTTCGGGCGGCCCCGCGAAACTCAGTGGAGCCGCTTCCTCCGGTTCCGGACGAAATCACGGAACACGTACGCGCCCACGTTCTGGGGATCGGTCTCGTAGATGCGGCCCTGGTTCAGTTCGGTGAGCTTGCGCACGAACTCGAGCAGCGGCGCGTCCACGGCGAGCATGAACGTGGTGATCGTGATGCGCTTGCGCCGCATGTAGGCGGCCTCCTCGAGCGTCTTGTTCACGATCTTGGGGTCGAGGCCGAACGGGTTCTTGTAGAGCCGGCCGAACTCGCGGATCGCCGAGGGCTTGCCGTCGGTGATCATGAACACCTGCTTGTTGACGCCCTTCCGGCCGGAGAGGATCCGCGCGGCGAGCTGCAGGCCCGCCTTGGTGTTCGTGTGGTAGGGCCCGGCCTGGATCCGCATCAGCTGCGAGAGCGGCACCTGCACGGCATCGTCGCCGAACAGCACCACGTCGAGCGTGTCCTTGGGATACCGGGACTGGATCAGCTGCGACAGCGCGAGCGCGATCTTCTTCGCCGGCGTGATGCGGTCCTCACCGTAGAGCACCATCGAGTGGCTGACGTCGACCATCAACACCGTGGCACATGCAGAAAGATGCTCCTGCTCGTAGACCTCGAGGTCGTCCTCCGCGAGCGTGAGGTCGTCGATGCCCGAGCGCTTGACGGCATTGTTCACCGACGCCAGCGGGTCGAGGTTCGCGAGGTCGTCGCCGAACTGCCAGCGCCGGGTCTCGGACAGCCGCTCGCCGCCCGCGCCCGCCACGGGCGTGCGGTGATCGCCGGCGCCGCCCGCGCGCAGCGTGGAGAAGATCTCGTTCAGCGAGTCCTGGCGGATGCGCTTCTCGCCCTTCGGCGTCATCTCGAATCCGCGCGGCGTCCGCCGCGCCTCGCCCGACTCTTCCAACAGCTTCTTGAAGTCCTCGAGCGAGAAGTTCTCGTCGAAGAAGCCGTACTCGCGGCCGAAGTGCTCCATCCAGCGCAGCGCCTCGTCCACGTCGCCGCCCGTCTGCAGCAGGAGATTGCGGTAGATCTCCATCAGCTGCTTCAGGAACTCGGCGTCGCCCGGCTTCGGGCCCTTCCATTTCGAGTAGTCGAATCTCATCTGAAGATATTGCTCCGTCCTCGACCCCCGGGTCGTGAGGCGTCGCGGTGGTGCCGGGCTTCTCTAGTCGTCGCCGAGCCCGGAGAGCATCTGCTTGAGCATGTCCTTGTAGCCGGTGCGGCCGGTGTCGGTGCGCTCCCGCGACAGCATGCTGCTCTGGTGCAGGCCCTCGAGCACCAGTTCCATCGCCACCGCGTGCTCGTCGGGATCGCGCGGCTCGAGGTAGCGGGCCGCGAGGTCGCCGAGGCCTTTCACGCTCGCGAGCGCCTTCGCGTACTCGGGCTGCGGCAGGTCGTCGCCCAACTCGAGGTGGTGGCCGGCGGAGAACCACTCCAGCACCGGGCGATACTCCGCGGCCGCCTGCGACTCGCTCTCCTCGGGCGGCTGGGGGCCGCGCACGCGCGCCCGGCGCGGCTTGAACGCATCCGGGAAGCGCTGGGAGAACACCGCCTTGATCCCCTTGCCGAGCAGCGCACGCGCCACGTTCATGGCGCCCTCCTGCTCGCCCTCGAGCACCAGCTCGACCTTGCCGCTCACCGCGCTCACGGCCGCTTGTAGATCGCACACCCGCGCGACCACCTTCTTCTCGCCGGTCGTGAGCCCGCGGCGCTCGGCATTGCTCACCACGTTCTCCAGCAGCGCGATCGTGAGCCGCGCCGAGACGCCCGAGTTCTGGTCGACGTACTCGCTCTTGCGCGCCTGGATCGCCACCTCCTCGACCAGCTCCCTGAGGAAGCCCGGCACGCGCACCTCCACGCCCGAGCGGCGGTCGGTCCACGACTCCTGCGCGGTGATCGCCATGCCCTGGTCCCGCGTCAGCGGGTAGTGGGTGAGGATCTGCGACGAGATGCGGTCGCGCAGCGGGGTGATGATGTTGCCGCGGTTCGTGTAGTCCTCGGGATTCGCGGAGAACACCATCGCCACGTCGAGCGGGATGCGCACCGGGAAGCCGCGGATCTGGAAGTCCTTCTCCTCGAGGATGTTGAGCAGGCCGACCTGGATGCGCGGCTGCAGGTCGGGCAGCTCGTTGATGGCGAAGATCCCGCGGTTGCTCCTGGGAATGATCCCGTAGTGGATGACCCGCTCGTCGGAGTAGTCGAGCCGGAGCGTGGCCGCCTTGATCGGGTCGATGTCGCCGATCAGGTCGGCGATGGTCACGTCCGGCGTGGCGAGCTTCTCCTGGTAGCGCTCGTCGCGGTGCAGCCAGCGGATCGGCGTGTCGTCCCCCTTGGCGTCGAGCGTCAGCCGGGCGTGGTGCGTGAGCGGCAGCAGCGGGTCGCTGTTCAAGGGGCAGCCCTCGATCGCCGGCACCCACTCGTCGAGGAAGCGCGCCAGGGCGCGCAGGATGCGCGTCTTCGCCTGGCCGCGGAGCCCGAGGAGGATGAAATCGTGCCGCGACAGGATCGCGTTCACGATCTGCGGCTCGACCGTGTGTTCGTAGCCGATGATGCCCGGGAACAGCGGTTCGCGGGCCCGGAGCCGCGCGATCATGCTGTCGCGCAGCTCGTCCTTCACGGACCGGTGCCGGTAGCCGGTGGCCTTGAGCTCGCGCAGGGTGCTGGGGCGGGACATGCGTGCGACTCCTCCAGAAGGAAATCCAGGGCTCGAGCGGGCGTGGCGCCCACCATGGCTGAATCGGGGGGGCGGGCCGGGCCACGGGGCTCGCAATGCCTCATTCTAGCGCACCGCGTGGCACCCCGGTGAGCCTCGAACGCTCGTGACAATCTCCGAACGCGCCCGAGGCGGTGCGATGACTCGCGGGGCGATCGAGTTCGGGTACGCTCAGCGCGTGACCGACCCCGTCGCCAGTCCGCCTGAGCAGGATGGGCGGGCCGCCGAGGCCCACGCCCTGCGTGCGGCGTTCCGGCGCCACGCCACGCTCGCCTCGCTGCACGCCGATCCCCAGTGGCCCGGGCTCGAGGCGAGGCTCGCGGCGCTGCTGACCCCGATCCGCACGTGGTCGCCGGCTCTCAACCACGCGACCCGGCGGGCGGACGGGCGGATCCGCGTCGTCCACTGGAACCTCGAGCACGGCAATCGCTTCGACGCCATCGCACGCGCGCTGGAGACACACCCCGCGCTCGCCGGCGCCGACCTGGTGACGCTGAACGAGGTGGACTTCGGCATGGCGCGCTCGGGAAACCGCGACGTGGCGCGCGAGCTGGCCGTGCGCCTGGGCCTCCATGCGGCGTGGGCGGCGCTGTTCCTCGAGGGCACGCGCGGGCGTGACGACGACGGGCTCACGGCGCTGCCGCACGACAACGCCGAGTCGCTGTTCGGGCTCGCGATCCTCTCGCGCTGGCCGGTGGCCGGCGCGCGACTCGTGCCGCTGCCCGGCCCCGAGCGCCTGCTGTTCGAGCGCGAGCGCATGGCCGGCCGGTTCGTCGCCCTGCTGTGCGAGATCGCGCATCCCGTGCATCCGTTCGTGGCCGTCACCGTGCACCTCGAGGTGCATCGCACGCGCGCGCATCGTGCCGCGCAGATGCGTCGCGTGCTCGAAGCGCTCGCCGGCGAGTCGCGGCCCGTCGTGCTCGCGGGCGACTGGAACACGCACACGTTCGACCGCGGCACGGCGCACTCGACGCTCGAGGCGGCGATCGCGCTGCTCGCGTGGCCGGGCCGCTCGCTCGCCGCGCGGCTGACGCAGCCGGACCGCGGCAGCCACCGCGAGTCGGTGTTCGACGAGCTGTCGACCGCGGGGTTCCACTGGGAACGCTACGCCGACGGCTCGCCCACACTGGGCCTGCGCTTCGAACGGCTGGGCGAGGTGCACGCGCTGCCCCACCCGCTGCGCGCGATCGCGTCGCGTGGCCTCGCCTGGGCCGAGCGCCGCGCGCGTCTCAAGCTCGACTGGATCGCGGCCCGCGGCTTCCACCACGACGCCGGCCACGGCGAGACCATCGTGGGCCTGGACGGCCCCGGCCGCGCCAGCGACCACGCGCCGATCGTGGCGGAACTCTCGTTCGACCCGGACTGAGGCCTCGGGCGCGCTTCGCTGCGGCCGAGCCTGCGCTAGAGTGCGGGTTCGGGTGCCAGAGCCCGATGCGATGGAGGGCCGGATGGCCGACACGCCGCTCGCGATCCAGACGTACAACCTGTCGCGCTCGTTCGGCGGCGTCCCCGCGCTCGCCGAGCTGTCGCTCGAGGTACCGGAGGGCTCGTTCTTCGGATACCTGGGCCCGAACGGCGCCGGCAAGAGCACGACGATCAACATCCTCACCGGGCTGCTGGCGCCCGACGGCGGCTCGGCGCGCGTGCTCGGGCTCGACGTGGAGACCCAGTCGCTGGAGATCAAGCGCCGGATCGGCGTCGTGCCCGACGGGCTCCACCTGTTCGAGCGGTTGAACGGCGAGGAGCACCTGAGGTTCGTGGGCGAGGTGCACGGCCTCGCCCCCGCCGAGGCGCGGCGCCGCGCGGGCCAGCTGCTCGCGGCCATGGACCTCACGGCCGACGCCGGCAAGCTGGTCTCCAACTATTCGCACGGCATGCGCAAGAAGCTGGCGCTCTCGTGCGCGTTGATCCACGAGCCGCGGCTCCTGTTCCTGGACGAGCCGTTCGAGGGCGTGGATGCCGTCGCCACGCGCGAGCTGCGCGAGCTGCTGCAGAAGCTGGTGGCGACGCGGCGCATGACCGTGTTCCTGACGTCTCATGTGCTCGAGGTCGTCGAACGCCTGTGCACGCACGTGGGCATCATCGCGCGCGGAAAACTCGTCGCGAGCGGCACGCTCGACGAGCTGCGCCGGGGACCGGATGGCGCGCCGCGCTCGCTCGAGGAGCTGTTCCTCGACACGATCGGCGCCACGCGCGAGGACGCCTCCGCCGGGCTCGACTGGCTCACGCGAGGGACCGGCCCGGCTTGAGGACGCTGCGGCTGCTGTTCTGGCTGCGCTGGCGCATCGGGCTCAACACCACCACCACGCGCGGGCGCTGGGCCGCGATCGGCATCACCACGCTGCTCGCGCTGGCGATGTCGCCGGTGTACGTGGGCGGCGCGATCGGCTCGTACGCGCTGGGTGCGAAGCTCGGCGCGCCGGCGCTGCCGGTCGTGTTCGGGCTCTGCCAGCTCGGGGTGGCGTGGGTGTCGCTGCTGATCGGCGCCATGGGCCGCACCTTCGAGTTGGACAAGCTCAAGCGCTACCCGCTGCGCCCGCGCGACGTGTTCGCGATCAACACGCTCGGCTCGCTGGGCGAGCCCGTGACGCTCATGACCGTGCCGTCGCTCGTGGGCGTCGCGCTGGGCGTCGCGGCGCACTCGGGCGCGGCCGCCGGCTGGGCCGCGGCCGCGGCGGGCGCGCTGCTGTTGCTCGTCACCGCGTCGCTGCTCCAGTTCCTGCTGGCGCTGATCGACGACCTGCTGCGGCGCGAGTGGATGCGCTACGTGGCCGCGTTCTTCTTCACCATGACCGTGATCGGGTTCCAGCTCATGGTCGGCCGCTCGTCGGCGCGGCTCGCCGAGCAGGCGCGGAAGGCCGGGTATACGCCCGATCGACTGATCGAAGAGGCACGGTTGGCGTTCACCCGACTGCCCACGGTGGCCGCGCCGGCGTCCTTCGGCGGCGCTCACCCGAACGGCTGGCTCGATTCGCCGCTCGCCGGGTTCGTCGTCTGCCTGCTGCTGATCCTCGTGCCATTGGCGCTGGGCGCGCGCGTCATGGCGACGGCGGCGCTGCGCGGCGGCACCGGCGGGCGCACGCGCGCGCGCGCCCCGGGCAGGGCGAGCGGCAGCCTCGGGCCCAAGCTCCCCTTCCTTACGCTTGCGCAGTCGCTGCTCGTGGCGCGCGAGCTCCTCTACATGGTGCGCACGCCGGCGCTCCTCTACCAGCTCGCCGTGATCCCGCTCACGGCGATGGCGCTCATGTTCCTCTCGCCCTCGCGCAACGCGGCGATGGGCGACTTCATGCCGATGTTCGTCATGATCGGCACGCTGGCCGGACGCAACCTCATGCTCTGGGGTTACGACGGCCCCGGCATCCGCACGTTGTTCCTGCTCCCGGTCTCGGCGCGAGAGCTGGTGCTGACGAAGAACATCGGCTGGTTCGTGAGCGCGCTGCTCGAGGCGGTGGTCGTCCTCGGCACGCTCACCGTGGTGCGCACGGCGAAGGTGCTGCCGCACCTCGCCATGGTCTCCACGGGCTGGCTGGCGCTGGCGCTTTCCAGCGGCGTGCTCGGCACCTGGATCTCCGCGCGCTTCCCGATGCGGCCGCCGGAGCGCGGGCTCGGTCGTCGAAGCCCGGGCGGCGTCGCCGGCGTGGGCGCGCTGCTCGGCATGTTCGCGATCACCGGCGCCCTGATCCTGGCGGTCGTGGCCGTGCGCGCGCTGACGCCGGATGCGTACGACGAGACGGCCTCGATCGTGGTGACGTCGCTCGCCGTGTGCGCCGCCGCCACGGTGTGGTGGATCGGCATCGAGCGAAACGCCGACATCGTCGAGCAGAATCGCGAGCGGATGATCGACGTGCTGGCGAAGTCCCCGGACGCCTGAGCCGCCCGAGCGCTTGGCGGCCCGGTGCAGCTATACTCGCGCCCCCGCGACGCCTTCCACCGCTGGAGCCCCCGTGCCCGAGACCTCCCGACATTCGCTCGCCATCATCGGCGCCGGCCCGGTCGGGCTCGAGGCCGCGGCCCTTGCGCTCGAGCTGGGCCTGGACGCGCACGTCTTCGAACGCGGCGAGCCCGGCGCGCACGCGGTCGCGTGGGGGCACGTGCGCATGTTCACGCCGTGGCGGATGAATGTCGGGCCCGCCTCGGCCAGGCTCCTCGCGCGTCACGGCTGGAGTGCGCCGGAGGCCGCGGCACTGCCCACCGGCGCCGAACTTTCCGAGCGCCTGCTCACGCCGCTCGCCGGGACCCCCGAGCTCAAACCCCGCGTGCACGCGCACCAGCAGGTGGTGCACGTCTCCCGTCACGGGGTGCGCAAGCAGGACGGCGCCGCACCGCGCGGCGGGCACCCGTTCCGGCTGCTCGTGCGCGACGCCGGCGGGCGCGAGAGCTTGCTCCACGCGCACGCGCTGATCGACGCCAGCGGCACGTACGGCCAGCCGCTGTGGGCCGGGACGGGCGGCATCCCGGCGCGCGGCGAGACGTATCTGGCGCCACAGCTGAGCTATCACCCGGACGACGTGCTCGGCCTCCGGCGCGAGCGCTACGCCGGCAAGGCCGCGCTCGTGATCGGCGGCGGCTCGTCCGCTGTGACGACCGTGGTCGCGCTGGAGCAGTTGGCGCGCGAGGTCGCGGGCACGCGCGTGGCGTGGGTGACGCGGCGTGCGTCGCCCGGGTTTGCCGGCGAGGTGGCGAACGACACGCTGCCCGCGCGCGCCGCGCTCTACGCCGAGGGCCGCCGGCTCCAGTCGGGCGGCTCGCCGCACGTGAAGTGGTGGGGCGGCGGCGAGTGCGAGGACCTGGCGTACAACTCGGCGACGCATCGATATCGCGCGCAGTTCGCGACCCCGGGCGGCGCCCGCATGGAGGAAGCCGACCAGGTCATCGTCAACTGCGGCTTCGGCCCGGATAACTCGCTCTACCGCGAGCTCCGTGTGCACGAGAGCTTCGAGACGCTCGCGCCCATGAAGCTGGCGGGCGCGCTGGGCGCGGCCGGCACGAGCGACTGCGCGCAGGTGCCCGCGTTCGACGCCGCGACGCTCGCGACACCCGAGCCGGGCTTCTACATCCTCGGCGCCAAGTCGTACGGACGCTCGAGCGCGTTCCTGCTCGAGACCGGCTACAAGCAGGTCGGCGCCGTGGTCGCGGCGCTCGCTGCGGCCGCGGGGCTGCGCGCCGCCCAGGAGGCGTAGTGCTGAACGCCGCCGACGTCGCGGAGCTCCAGGCGTTGCTGGGTGAGAATGCCGTGGTCGCGAGCGAGGCGGGGCTGTTCACGTACGAGGCCGACGCGCTGACGGTGGAGCGCCGGCCGCCCGACGCCGTGGTCCTGCCGCGCTCCACCGACGAGGTCTGCGCGCTCGTCCGCTGGGCGCGCGCGAAGAAGCTGCCGGTCGTGCCGCGTGGCGCGGGCACCGGGCTTGCCGGCGGGGCCACGACCGAGCTGGGCGGGCTGTCGCTGAGCCTGAACCGCATGGACCAGGTGCTGCGCGTCGACGAGGCGCGCATGTTCGCCTGGGTGCAGCCCGGGCTCGTGAACCTCTGGCTCTCGCAGCAGCTGGCGCCGAAGAAGCTCTACTTCGCGCCCGATCCCGCGTCGCAGCAGGTGAGCACGATCGGCGGCAACGTGGCCACGAACGCCGGTGGCCCGCACTGCCTGAAATACGGCGTCACGTTCAACCACTTGCTCGGCGCGGTCGTCGTGCTGGCCGACGGCACGGCGGTGACGCTCGGCGGCGAGGCGCCCGATTCGCCCGGCATCGACCTGCTCTCGGTGGTGAGCGGCAGCGAGGGCACGTGCGCCATCGTCACCGAGATCTGCGTGCGGCTGCTCCCGCTCCCCGAGGGCGTGAAGACGCTGCTGTTCGATTTCGACTCGATCGATGCCGCCTGCCGCACCGTGTCGCGCGTGATCGCCGGCGGCATCGTGCCCGCGGCGATGGAGATCATGGACCAGCACACCACCGAGCTGGTCGAGGACTGGCTCCACATCGGGCTCCCGACCGACGCGGCGGCGCTGCTGCTCATCGAGGTCGACGGCCCCGCCGTGACGCTCGAGCCGCAGGCGCAGAAGATCGCGGCCATCGCGCGTGAACACGGCGCGCGCAGCGAGCGGATCGCGAAGGATGCGGACGAGCGGCTGCTGCTGTGGAAGGGCCGCAAGTCCGCGTTCGGCGCCTACGGCCGGCTGGCGTCCGGGTTCACGATCATGGACGGCGTGGTGCCGCGCACGCGGCTCGCCGAGGCGCTGGCGAACGTCTACAAGTTCGCGGCTGAAAAGAATCTCGATGCCGGCAACGTGTTCCACGCCGGCGACGGCAACCTGCACCCGCACGTGCTGTTCGATGCGAACGACCCGAAGGGGCACGAGGCGGCGCTCGCGGTGTCGCACCGGATTCTGCGCATGTGCATCGAGTACGGCGGGACGATCTCCGGCGAGCATGGGGTGGGCATCGAGAAGCGCCCGATGATGAGCGAGTTGTTCGCCGAGGACGACCTCGCGGTGATGGATCGCGTGCGCGGCGCGTTCGACCCCGACCGGCGGCTGAACCCCGGCAAGATCCTCCCCGGCGGCGCCGGCTGCGGCGAGGGCGCCGAAGCCTTGAAGAAGCGCGGCTCGTACGAGGCGATGCGCGGGTTCGCGGCGAACGCCTCCGCGGAAGGTCCGTGGATCTGAGCGCGGTATCGGCACCGCGCGTGGCTGACGCCACGCGCTACGCAATGAGCGGGAAGGTGCCGCGGCTCGCGTGGCGGCCCGAGAACGCGGCCGAGGTGGCAGACGCCGTGCGACAGGCGAACGCCGACGGCCTGAAGCTCGTGCCCTGGGGCGGAGGCGTGTCGCTGGCGCGCGAGACCGCGCCCGAGCGCTTTGACGTGGCGCTGGACCTGACGGCGCTCAAGCGCGTCGCCATCTACGACCCCGACGACTACACGATCACCGCCGAGTGCGGCATCACGATCGACGACCTGCGCGCCACGCTCGCCGCGAAGCTCCAGGAGCTGCCGCTCGAGGCCGCCGAGAGCTGGGGCGCGACGCTGGGCGGCGTGCTCGCCGCGAACGCGAGCGGCCCGCGGCGGCGCGCGCTCGGCGCGCCACGCGACCGCATTCTTGGAGCGAGCTTCGTCACCGGCGACGGTGTGCTGGCGAAGAGCGGCGGCCGGGTGGTGAAGAACGTCGCCGGCCACGCCGTCCACCGGCTGCTCGTCGGCTCGCGCGGCACGCTCGGCGTGCTCGTGCAGGCGAGCCTGAAGCTCCTGCCGCAGCCGCCCGCGCGCGCCGCGATGGTCCAGGACTGCGACGCCGCCGCGCTGGCCGACGCCGCCCGCTGGCGCGAGTGGCCGCGCCGCGAGCCGGCGGCGCTCACGGTGATCGGCCGCGCGATCGCGGCGATGCATCCCGTGCTCGCGGGCCCCGCACCGTTCACCGTGGTCGCCGGCTTCGAGGACGACGCGGCGTGGGTGGCGGACTGCGGGGAGTTCGCGCAGCGCACGCTCGGCGTGCCGCGTGTGACGGTGAGCGACGCCAGCGTGCTCACCCTGTGGCAGCAGGTGTGCGACTTCGAAGAACTGCCCGGCGTGCGGCTCACGTTCACGACGGCCGCGAACACGCCCGAGGCGATCGCGTTCCTTGCCGGAAGGCCGGTCGCCGAGCGGCTCGTGTTCCACGCGCCGTGCGGGCGGCTGCACGTGTGGCCGGCGGCAGAGGAAGCGCCGGGGCTCGTGGGCGAGCTCGGCAAACGAGGATTCACAATCGTCGACGGCCGGGGGACCGCGGCTGAGGCGCCAGCACAGCCCGCAGTGGTCGCGCTGCGTCGCGAGATTCGCCGGGCGATGGATCCGGTTGGAGTGCTGGCGCTGGGAGACTGAGCGGAAGCTCGCCCGAGACAACTTTGGTGTTGAGCCGCGTCCGAGCGCGCCGGTAGACTTTGCACGGCCCGGATCGACCCGGCCACTTGCCTTTCGTGCGCGTGTCGCATCCGCTCGGCAGCGAGACTTCGCGTGTCGTGGTCGCGAGATAGGCGGAGGGTCCCATGCGCGGAATCCTATCGATCCTGACGGTGCTCGCTCTGACCCTCGTCGCCGCGACGCCGGCCGCTGCGAGTTGGCCGCAAGGCGGCGTCGTCGTCGCCACCCCGTTGCCCCAGATTTTTCCCGGGTTTGGCGAGGCGGTGCTGCTCACGGCGCCGGACGGCAGCGTCGTCGCGCTCGGGTCGGGGACGACATCGACGTCCCAGTACTGGGGCTCGCAACGGGTGACACCGAGCGGTGACCTGACCCCGGTCTGGCCGGGACTGCTGGAGCCCTACACGACGTCCACGACCAACAGTACCGGGATCCTCTCCCACATGGGCATCGGCTTCTCGAGTGCCGGCGACCTGTTCACGTCGTGGAGTGACGGCGGGCCCACGATCAGGTCCCAACGCATCGCGGACTGGGCGTCGAACGCGCCGACACTCGAAGATCGAGCGTTTGTGAATCCCCTCGGCAAGAACGTGGGGTTCGCCCGCCTCGCGCCCGCGCTCGGCAGCGACGTCTACTACTACTACGGGGGGCCTGGGGCGCCCCCTCGACTGATGCGCCGCACGGCGGCGGGCGGTGTCTCTCCGGGCTGGCCTGTGAACGGAAAGCGCGCGTTCCCGCCGAACGTAGTCGACGGCGCGATGCTCCCCGATGGCTCGGGCGGAGTGATCGTGAGCGCGCGGACGACCGGACTCGAGTTCCGCGTGATGCGCATCAACGCAGACACCACGTTTGGCGCCGGCTGGACTGGGCTGTTGTTGAGCAGCAACGGCAGCAACTTCGATGAGCAGGACTTCCCGCAGCTCCTCGCGTCGGGCGCGGATGGTTACCTTGCCTGTTGGAGCAACCTCGTGCCAGCGACCACGCCGCCGACGCGCAACATCACGATCATGCGCTTCCTCGCGACCGGTACAACGGACGAGGCATGGCCCCCGGAGGGCGTCCAGATCACGTACCAGTCGAGCTCAGTCTCGGATCCGCGTTTCGCGGTGCTCCCCGACGGGGTGGGCGGAGCCTTCGTCCTGTTCCAGCGCGACGGCGTGCCGCGGGGGACACATGTCCTCGCGAACGGGACGCTGGATCCGGGCTTGGCCGGGCCGGACGTCCCGCTGCTCGACCCCGCTGCGCAATACGTGATCAGCGGAGTCACGCAGATCAGGCGCATCCCGCTGGTCGCGGCTCCCGGAAAGAACGGTGGACTGGTGTTCGTTTGGGTGGACGACCGCGATGCACCGCAGCGCTCGCTGCGTGCGCGCTGGCTGACGTCCGCGCTCGCGCCGGATCCCACCGAGCCCGCGACGCCACGGCGGATCCCAACGCACTCGGCGACGTTCACCAACGTCCGCGCCGCGACCTCCGACGGGTTCGGCGGGCTGTACGTGGCCTGGGGCGATCTTGCCGGCGACGACCTCGTCGTGATGCTGGATCGCGTGCTGGCGAGCGAGTACCTCGCGGCCCCGCCTCAGCCGCGCGCCACCTCGCTCGCTTTTTCGGCTCCCCGCCCGAACCCGGCGCACGGATCGGTGGCGCTCGACGTCACGCTGCCCGACGAATCGCCCGCGCGTGTCGAGCTACTCGATGTGGCGGGGCGCGTCGTGCGTTCGCAGGTCGTGCAGGGCGCCGGCGCGCATACGATCGCGTTCGCTGACCTCGCGTCGCTCGCGCCAGGGCTCTACTTCGCGCGCGTTTCGCACCCGCGTGGCGGCGCGACGACGCGCGTCGTGGTCGCAAGATAGCCGGCAACGGTCGCTCAGAAGCTTCGAGCGTACCTCAGTGAATCGCGGGTTTCGGCGGCATCCAGATTCGGGTACCCCGTCGCGCTCGGCTCGCGAGCTTCGAGTCGAAAGCCACACTTCTCCAGCACGCGCTGCGAGGCGCGGTGTTCCGGGTGGCAATGCGCCACGAGGCGCGTCACCGCGAGCGTCGCGGCCAGTTCCACCATGGCGGCAAGGGCCTCGGTGGCGTAGCCATGCCCCCATGCGGCGCGAGCGAAGATGTAGCCCGTGATCTTCTGCCGAGGACAGGAACGAGAGGCCGGTGCTTCCCAGCAGCGTCTTGTCCTCACGCAGAGAGATGAAGTAGACGCCGGCCGGATGGCTGGCCCATTCCGCATCGCAGCGCTCGAGGAAGGCCTGCGTGTCATCGAGTGACCGGTGCGTGGGCCATGACATGTACCGCGTGACCTCCCGATCCGACGCGTAGCGGGAGAAGACCGCCGCCGCGTCGCGAGCGATTCCGGCGCCTTGCGGAGCCCCGTCCCGGGATCCCAGCCGCTCACGGCTGCTTCACCTTCACCCACTTGGCGACCATCGGGATCGCCTTGCCGCGCGTGCAGCAGTCGATGAGCGTCGCGAGCCGTGACGCGCGTGTCTCCTCGCGCTTCGGGCTCCGCAGCCAGTTGGCCACCATCTTCCGGTACGACGGGATCTGCGCCTGCCAGAACGTCCATGCCTTCGCGTTCCCCTTGAGCGTCTTCCGCGCGCCCGCGTCGAGCTCCACGGGTCCCTGCTCGTGGGAGTAGCCCGCCTCGCGCGTGTCGTCCCACTTGGCGCGCGCGGCGCGGCCGGCCTCGTGAACGAGGCCTTGCGCTTCGAGCTCGGCGAAGCGCTTGAGGTTCACGCGGCTCCACTTGCCGCGGGGCTTCCGCGGCGAGAACCGGATCGTGTAGCTCTCGGCGTCGATGCTCTTGCGCAGGCCGTCGATCCAGCCGAAGCACAGCGCCTCGTCCACCGACTGTGGCCACGTGATACACGCCTTCCCGGTCGAGACGCGCCAGAAGCCGACCACGAGCGCGTCCTGCTTCGCATGGTTCGCGGCGAGCCACTTCCGCCACGCCGCCTGCGTGGCGAAGAAGCGCGGCTTGATCGTGCCCGGCGTCATAGTGAGAACCTCCAGCTCACCTTGGCGAACGCCTGCCGGCTCGTGGCGTGCCGCTCCGCGTTCAGCGGGTCCTGGTCCCAGCCGCCGTTCACGCCGGCGTAGAACACGCTGCCCGGGTGCACCACGTAGCTCAGGAGCGCGTTCACGTTCAGGTGCTCGGAGTCGCTGTCGTACTGCGGGTACACACGGAGTGCCAGCCGCGTCGTGAACTGCGCGGTGGCGTTCACGCCCACGAGCCAGAGCGCGAAGTAGTCGTCGCCGTCCGGCGCCGTGGCGAGCCGGAACCGCACCACGTTCGCCGCCGCGGTGAGCCTCGGCGTGGGCCGCACGGTGGCGTTCAGCGTGTACTGCTCGCGCCACGCCAGGGCGGAGGTGGCATCCGTCTCGCCGAACAGGATGCCGTCGCCCACGCTCGCCTCGAGGTCCAGCGCCAGCGGTCGCCATGCCGTCCACTGCGCGAACAGCGTCCCGCGGTCCTGCGGGTACGTGCGGTTCAGCCAGTGCTCGTCGGAGTGGAAGTAGCCGGCGTTCACGAGCGCACTGCGGCGGAACTCGAAGTCCTGGCTCGCTGCGATCTCGCTCAGCTCGAGCCGGCCGGTGTGGTCGTGGACGAGCAGCACGTCGGCGATCGGCGAGACGCGCTGCAGGCCGCTGCCGCGCGGGAACAGGTCCCAGAATGCGGCGACGTGGCTGTAGTTCACGCCCACGAAGTCCTGGTTGCCCAACTCGTCGCGGAACTGTTGCCCCACGTGACGCTCGCCCAGCTCGAGCGAGCGCGCCTTGTCCCGGTAGAAGAGCCGCACGACGCCCATCCAGTCCGAAAACGTCTGGCTCGGGTGCGCGGAGCCCGCGCTGTCGATCTTCGCGGTCGAGCCCACGGCCTGGAACTCGCTGCGCCAGTGCTCGCCGAGGCGCAGCTGCGAGTCGAATCCGCCGAAGCCGTTGAACGTGGCGAGCTCGCTCGGCACGCCCGGCGGTGCCACGGGATCGGTCGCGTCCATCCAGTGTCCGCCCATGAGCAGGCCCACGTTCGAGCCCTCGCCGAACGGCAGTTGCGCGCGCTCGAGCGCGTACCAGCCCGGGCGCGTCAGCACGCTGTCGCTGCTCGGGGTGTAGCCCGAGCCCAGCAGGCTCGAGCCACCGGCATCGCGCACCACGAGCGTGCCCGTGTTCCACGCGCCGGCGCGGCCGGTGAACTTGCCACCGTAGTCGGGATCCGCCATGCGGCGCGTCAGCACCAGGTCCATGAGCGTCTGGAAGTGGTCGGCGCCCTCCAGGAAGAACGGGCGTTTCTCCGGAAAGATGATCGGGAAGCGGCGATTCACCTGGATCTGCAGCGCGTCCGCCTCGATCTGGCTGAAGTCGGGGTTGTAGGTGGCGTTCAAGACCAGCGACCGCGTCACCGCGGCCTGCACGTCGACGCCCGACTCGCGGTCGGTCTGGTCGCTCCACTCGGTCGCGTCTCCGCCGCCCAGCAGCTCGCGATCCCCGAGCTTCGCGCCGAACACGTACGGCTCCACCGTGAGCTCGCGACCGCCGCGCGCGTCGTCCAACCCGGCGAGGTCGGCGGCCTGCAGCATGATCGGCCCCGACTCGCCGACCTTGTACGGCGGCCACGTCGAAACCTCGTTCCACGACGTGATCTCGCGCCGCACCCAGATCCGCCACGGCCGGCCGTGTGCGGAGATGCGCAGGATCCGGAATGGCACCGACAGCTCGGCGGTCCACTCCCCCGCTCCCCGCTTCGTCGCCGAGTCCCACACGCCGTCCCACTTGAAGTCGGGATCGCCGGTGAGGATCCCGTCCACCTGCGCACCGTACGGGCTCACGCCGAAGATGTACGCGCGCTGGCCGTCGCCGTCGGTGTCCACGTGCACCGCGACGTGGTCGCCGTCCAGCACGCCGTCGCGCGCGGTGAGGCTGGCGTGCGGCTTGCGCTTCGCCTGGCACCAGATGCCGAACACCAGCCGGTCGCCGTCGCGCAGCACGCGCACGGTGGTGGATTCGTCGGGGGCCTCGCCCTCGCGCGGCGTCATCAGCTTGAACGCGCCCGCCACCGGCGCCGCGGCCCAGGCGGACTCGTCGAGCACGCCGTCCAGCTTCACCGGGCTCGACGCCACGCCCACGGCCAGCACCCGGTGCTCGGCGCCCAGCCCCGTGGCCGGCAGGCACAGCGATAGCGCGATGGCGGCGGCGCGCCGCATCCCGGTCATCGGGGAGTCTCCCAAGTCGGCAGCGTGCGAGCGTGGACGCGGCAGCATACACGCAGCGCTCGCACACGTGTCGCGGCTTTACTATGGTGCCGACCTGCCTTCCACCCCGGAGGAAGCCATGACCCTCGAACCCTTCCCGTCGTTCCTCGCCATGCTCGCCGGAACCACGTTCGCGCTCGTGAGCCCGGGGCGTCCGCCGGCGCCGCTCGCCCACACGTACTCGATCGTCGCGCGCGATCCCAAGACCGGTGAGATGGGCGTCGCGGTCCAGTCGCACTACTTCAGCGTCGGACCGATCGTGCCGTGGGCCGAGGCCGGCGTGGGCGCGGTCGCGACGCAATCGCTCGTGCTCGTGGACTACGGGCCCAAGGGGCTCGAGCTGATGAAGCAGGGCATGACCGCGAAGCAGGCGCTCGACCAGCTCCTCAAGGCGGACTCGACGCACGAGGGCCGGCAGGTGGCGATGGTGGACGCCAAGGGGAACGTCGCCGCGTACACCGGGCCGTCGTGCATCCCGGACGCGGGCGACGTCCAGGGCCCGCAGTTCTCCTGCCAGGCGAACCTGATGGCGAACGCGACCATCTGGCCGGCGATGAAGGCGGCGTTCGAGAAAGCGCAGGGCGATCTCTCCGAGCGGCTGATGCAGGCGCTCGAGGCCGCCGAGAAGGCCGGCGGCGACATCCGCGGCCGGCAGTCGGCGGCGATGGTCGTGGTGAAGGGCGAGCGCGGTGCGAATCCCTGGGACAACGTGGTGGTGAACCTGCGCGTCGAGGACCATGACCACCCGCTGGTCGAGCTGCGCCGGCTGCTGCGGTTGCGCCGCGCCTACAACCTCGAGGACCAGGGCGACGCGTTCACGACGGCGAAGAAGAGCGCCGAGGCCGCGAAGGCCTATGCCGAGGCGATGAAGCTGGCGCCCGACGTGGTCGAGCTCCAGTTCTGGGCCGCGGTCACGATGTACTGGAACGGCAACCGCGAGGAGTCGCTCAAGGTCTTCAAGCAGGTGTTCGCGCGCGAGGCGCGCTGGGTGCCGTTGATCGAGCGGTTGTCGAAGGTCGGCCTGTTCCCCGCCGACCCGAACGTCGACACCAAGGCGATCGCCGCCGCCGTCGCCGAAGTGCAGGCGCTGGCCACGAAGGGCGCGCCGTGGTGAGCTTCGTCGGTCGGCTCGCTGCTGCGGCCGCGTCACGTCCGAAATCCGACGTCCACGCCGGGCGGCGCTGGGTTATGCTGCGCGGCCCGTCGGCCGCACCTTGAGACCCAGAGGCTCTTCTCCATGTCCGCACCCCGGAAACCGCATCGCCACCTGAGCGGCAAGCGCATCGACCCGCCCGCCATCACCGGGCGCGAGACCGCCGCCGACCTGATCGATTCCGCGTTCCTCGCCTACAACGGCGCGCGCCTGCGCGAGGGCGCGCGGCTCCTGACCGAGCGCATGCTCCAGGACGACGTCACCGTGGCGCTGTCGATCACCGGGGCGCTCACGCCCGCCGGGCTCGGCATGAGCGCCTTGATCCCGCTGCTCGAGGCCGGCTTCGTCGACTGGATCGTGTCGACGGGCGCGAACCTCTACCACGACGCCCACTTCGGCCTCGGCCTGAACATGCACCAGGGCACGTTCCAGGTCGACGACGTGGAGCTGCGCGACAAGGGCGTCGTGCGCATCTACGACGTGTTCTTCGACTACAACGTCCTCTTGGACACCGACGCGTTCTTTCGCGAGATCATCTCGTCGCCCGAGTTCCAGCGCACGATGAGCACGGCCGAGTTCCACTTCCTGTGCGGCAAGTACCTGCGCGCGCGCGAGGACAAGCTGGGGCTCAAGCGCCGCTCGCTGCTCGCGGCCGCGTGGGAGTTCGGCGTGCCCATCTACACGTCGTCACCCGGTGACTCCTCGATCGGCATGAACGTGGCCGCGAAAGCGCTCGAGGGGAACAAGCTGCTGCTGGATGTGAACGCCGACGTCAACGAGACCGCCGCGATCGTATGGGACGCCAAGGCCACCGGCGGCAAGAGCGCGGTGTGGATCCTCGGCGGCGGCAGCCCGAAGAACTTCGTGCTCCAGACCGAGCCGCAGATCCAGGAGGTGCTGGGGATCGCCGAGAAGGGCCATGACTACTTCCTCGCGGTGACCGACGCGCGCCCCGACACCGGCGGCCTTTCGGGGGCGACGCCCGCCGAGGCCGTGAGCTGGGGCAAGATCGACCCCGACCAACTCCCCGGCACGGTGATCTGTTACGCCGACTCCACGATCGGCCTGCCGCTCCTCACCGCGTACGCGCTCGCGCGCCACGCGCCGCGCACGCGCAAGCGGCTCTACGACCGCCGCGACGATCTCATGAAGCGGCTGAAGCAGGCGTACATCGAGCAGGGCCGGGCGAGCGAGGGCGCGACGAAACGGTGAACGAAGCGCGCTGGCGCTTCACCACGATCGCGCACGCCGGGCGCTCGCTGCTGGGGCCGGTGAGCGACGCGAGCGCCGGCGAGATCCTGTCGCGGATCCCGTCGCGCGGGGCCGAGCGCGTGCTGGACGTCGGCTGCGGGAAGGGCGCACTGCTCGTGCGCGCGCTCGAGCGCGGGGGCGGCACGGGCATCGGGATCGAGCCCAATCCGTCGTTCGCGGCCGAAGCGCTGGCGCTGGCCGGCGAACGCCTGGGCGCGGGGCGCGTCCGCGTCGTCGTTTCCGGGTTCGCGCCCGAGGTCGTCGGCGACGAGCGCTTCCCGCTCGTCATCTGCACCGGCGCGCTGCACGCATTCGGTGGCTGGGATGCTGCACTCGAGAGCGTCGCGACCCTGCTCGCCCCCGGCGGGCACGCGCTGCTCGGTCCGGGCTACTGGCGACAGCCCCCGGCCGCCGCATACCTGGCGAGCACCGGGATCGCGGCCGACGAGATGGAGCCGCTGCACGACCTCCTCGAGCGCGCGCACGCCGCCGGCTGGAAGGGCGTGGCCGTCCACGAGAGCACGAGCGCCGAGTGGGACGACTACGAGCACGCGTACGCCGCGAGCGTCCGCGCGTGGAGCGACGCGAACCCGGGCGACCCGGACGCGGGCGCGTTCCGCGAACGCATCGACCGCTGGGCCGATGCCTATGCGCGCTGGGGGCGCGAGACGATGGGCTACGCGCTGGTGCTGCTCGCCCGCTCAAGCCTGGGCGCTCAATCCTCGTCCTCGACCACGTCGCCGTAGCCGAACCACGACAGCGCCCGCAGCAGCTCCAGCCCGCCCGAGCCCCGGGCCGCGTCCTCGTTGCGCTTGTCCCACGCTGCGCGCGACTCGCGGGCGATCTCCGGCAGCTTCTTCCCCTTGAGCCCGCTGTTGAGCGCCGGCAGGTCCTTGGCGAGCATCGCGGCGAACTCGTCCTCACCCTTCTTCAACTCGGCCTCGAGCACGCCGGCGAGCGCGATCTGGCCATTCGTCGGCCGACCGTCGTAGCCGTTCACCTTGCCGTAGAGGTCGCCCAGCTGCTCGCGCAGCCGCTCCTCCCCCGTCAGCCGCCCGCCCTCGCGCGCGGCAACCAGCGTGCCGCGGAACGTGTCGAGCCTGTCGGCGAATGTATTGAGCTTCGTAGCCAGCGCGTCTTTGCCAAGCGCCCGCGCTCGCGCGCGGGCGGAGTCGCGGACCGCCTGGATGCCTTCGACCGTGTAGGTGAGGTCGCCGAGCCGGTCGTAGAGCCGGTTCACGAGCTTCAACTGCTCGGCGCGGTCCGCCGCGGTGTGCGTCGAGCGCGAATCGGCCACCAGCGTGAACGTGGTGGTGAACGTGTCCTTGTTCTTGGTGAGCTTCGCCGTGTACGTGCCCGAGGCCGCGCGCGGCCCCACCGACGCGAACTGATTCGGCACCAGGTTCGCCGCGGGCGGCAGCTTCGGCCCCTTCAATCGCATCGGCCACTCGACGCGGTTGATGCCGCGCCGGCGGCCGCCGTTGATCGTCGCCAGCTTCTTGCCGGTCGCGTCGAACACCTCGAGCCGCAGGTCCCCGATCAGGTGCCGCTTCTTCAGGTAGTAGGTGATGATCGCGGCCTCGGGCAGCTCGTCGCCGCTCCAGCCGTTGCTGCCGGAGAAGCGCTGCTCCTGGCGCGGGATCGCGAGCGGGTTCGGCCGCGTGGCGAGGAACGCCGCGTCGGCCGCGAGCTTGTCGCGCGTCAACGAGCGCAGCGGCGAGAGGTCGTCGATCACGTAGATGCCGCGGCCGTGGGTGGCCACCAGCAGGTCGCCCTCGCGCGGCTGGATCGCCAGGTCGCGCACCGCGACGTTGGGGATGCCGGCCTTCAACTGCGCCCACTGCTTGCCGCCGTCCAGCGAGGCGTAGAGCCCCCACTCCGTGCCGGCGAAGACGAGATCGGGATTGACCGGGTCCTGCCGCACGCAGTGCGCGTAGCCCGTCATCACCTTGGGATCGGCGAGCGCGGTCCAGCTCTTGCCGAAGTCGTGGGTCACGAACACGTGCGGCTCGAAGTCGCCGAGCATGTGACCGTCCGCGGTGACGAAGCACGTGGCGGGATCGTGCGGCGATGGCTCCACGTACGAGATCCACGTGCAGGGTTTCAGGCCCGGCAGCGCCTTGCACGTGTTCGACCAGGTCTTGCCACCGTCGCGTGTGACCTGGAGGTTGCCGTCGTCGGTGCCCACCCAGACGATATTCGGGTCCTTCGGCGACTCGCCGATCGCGTAGATCGTGCAGTGGTTCTCGGCGTTCGAGTTGTCGATCGAGAGCCCGCCCGACTTGTCCTGCTGGAGCTTCGCCGGGTCGTTCGTCGACAGGTCGCCCGAGATCTTGTCCCAGGTGTCGCCCATGTCGCGCGTGCGGTAGAGGAACTGCGCCCCCATGTAGAGCGCGCCGCTCGGGCCGACGTGGAGCGGTGCGTTCCAGTTGAAGCGCAGCTTGGGGTCGCCTGCGCCGCGCAACGGCTGCACGTCTTTCGTCTCGCCGGTCGAGAGCCGCACGCGCGAGACGTGGCCGCCCTGGTACTCGCAGTAGACGACGTCTTGATCTCTTGCGTCGGGGAACGCCCAGAACCCATCGCCGCCCAGCAGGCTCTCCCACATCCGGTTCGGCACGCCGCCCGAGCGCGTGCTGGGCGCGGCCCACGTGCCGTTGTCCTGGAGCCCGCCGTAGACGTTGTACGGCACCCGCATGTCGTAGCTCACGTGGTAGAACTGGCCCACCGGGATGTTCTGGCACGCGATCCAGGTGTTGCCGCGGTCGGACGACACGTAGACGCCGCCGTCGGTGCCGATCACCAGCCACTCGGTGTTCTTGGGATCGATCCACACCGCGTGCAGGTCGCTGTGGTACGGCGTCCCGCCGCCACCCCCGCCGCCCACGGTCGTGAACGTGCGGCCGCCGTCCTCGCTGGCGGACAGGTTCAGGCCGCCCTTGTAGACGCGATCGAACTTCTTCGGGTCGGCGGCCACGTTCGCGAAGTAGAACGGCCGCCAGGTCACGTCCTGGCTCGAGTCGTTCCCCTTCTGCCAGCTCTCGCCGCAGTCGTCGCTGATGTAGAACGCCGTCTTCTTCGCCTCGACGAGGGCGTAGACGCGGCTCGCGCGTGCCGGCGACACGGAGATGCCGATGCGTCCGAGGTCGCCCTCGGGCAGGCCCCGCGTGAGCTTCCGCCACGTCTTGCCGCCGTCGGTGCTCTTGTAGAGCCCCGATCCCGGGCCGCCCGACGCGAACGTCCACGCCTGCCGGCGCACGCTCCACATCGAGGCGTAGATCACGTCGGGGTTCTGCGGGTCCACGGCCAAGTCCGCCGCCCCCGTGCGCGCGTCCACGTAGAGCGTCTTGGTCCACGTCTTGCCGCCGTCGGTCGTGCGGTAGACGCCGCGCTCGGCGCTGTCGTTGAACAGCGGCCCGGTCGCGGCCACGAGCACGGTGTCGGGGCGCGTGGGATGGACGAGGATGCGCGCGATGCGCTCGGTCTTCTCGAGCCCCATCCTGGTCCAGGAGTCACCGCCGTCGGTGGTCTTGTAGACACCGTCGCCGTAGCCGACGCTGTTGCGGGCCCACGTCTCGCCCGCGCCCACCCACACGATCTTCGGATCGCTGGGCGCCACGCGGATCGCACCGATGCTCTGGGCGTAGCCGTCGAACACCGGCCGCCACGTGGTGCCGTTGTCCTTCGAGCGCCAGATACCGCCGCCCGCCGTGCCGACCCACAGCGTGTTGCGCTCGCCGGAGACGCCGTCGATGCAGGCGACGCGCCCGCTCATGACGCCGGGCCCGAGCGCACGCGCGCGCAGGCCCTCGAACGTGTCCGGGTCGATCTTCCAGTCGTCAGCGGCGAACGCGGTGCCGGCCACGAGCAGGCCGGCCGCGAGCGCGAGCGAGCGCGCGGCGGCGGGGGCGGCCATGGGTGCGGATCAGCCCTTCTTCTTGCCCGACGACTTGGTCGTCTTGCCCTTCGTGTCCTTCTTGGTGGTGTCGGGCGCTGCGGCGGCCTTCGTGTCGCCGTCCTTGGGCGCCGCCTTCGTCGAGTCGGTCGCCGCCGCGGCTGCCGGCGCACTCCCGCCCGTCGCGCCCGCGGGCACGGCGAAGCGCGTGTCGTCGAGCGGCACGTTCATCTCGATCTTGGTGAACGCGAACTTCTGCTTCTGCGGCATCTCCTTGGCGCCCGATTCCATCGAGAACGGCTGCATCAGGCCATCCACGTCCTTGTAGTCGGAGAACGTGGTCGTGCCCTCCATCTCGGTGCCCCGGAACTTTCGCTTGGCCTCGGTCTTCACCAGCAGGTAGGTCTCGGCGTCGAGGTAGTCGTACTCGACGTTGCCGTTCTTCTTCGTCACCTTGAGCTTGAACGCGTCGGCGCCCTCGACCGGCTCCTTGCCCATCAGCTCGATCGTGTGGCCCTTCGACTTGTATTCCACGAGCGCGCCGTCGAAGTCGGAGTCGTCCAATGCGTTCTTGTTGTCCTCGTCCGAGCCGACCTCGGGATCCTTCTTGCCCATGAACGGCATCACCGACCACGTGCGCGAGCCGTCGAACGCCTGGATGCCGGTCATGCCCTGGAACGTGAACTCCATGCGGCGCAGGCCGGGACGCTTGCGCTCGATCGTGAACGGCGACTCCATCCCGGGGCCCAGCGTCATCGTGCCGGTGACGCGCATGGTGTTCACGGCCTTCATCTTGGCGAGACCGCCACAGGCCTCGTAGTGCTTGGCGAGGATGTCGTCCACCGTCTGGGCATGCGCCAGCGGCGCGAGCATCAGACCGAGGGCGAGGAGCGTCATGGTCTTGCGTAGCATCGCGAAGGGACCTCCGAAAGGGTCGGGGTAGCGGAGCGGCAGGGGAAGCTACGGGTGGAGCGTAAGGCCACGGCCATGCCGTCGACCAGCGCGGGGTGCGGGCCTACGGGCGCGGAGGCGGCGGTGCGCCGGCGGGTCCGAGCGCTTCCAGCAGCCGTTCCAGCTCCGCGCGCTGCGCGCCGGCATCTTCCTCCCAGCGGGCCGTGCGCGCGCTGATCAGCTCCGCGCGCGCTTCGTCGGCGCGACCGAGGAGCAGCAACGCGGCGCCCGAGAGCGAGTGCCCGAGCGCCGCCTCCGGGTAGAGCGCGGCGAGCCGCCGCGCGGATGCGAGCGCACGTTCACCATCCCGGCGCGCGAGCTCGAACCGGATCCGGGACACGAGCAGCCAGCCGTCCGCAGGCGCCATCGCGGTGGCGCGCGCGAAGAGCGCCTCGGCCGAGTCTGCGAGCGCCGCGGAACCCACGCGCAGTGAGCGGGACCCGAGCGCGCCCGCGAGCTGCGACACGTTGGCCGCCCGCGCGGGCACGAGCGCCAGGGCGCGCCTCGCCGCACCCTCCGCGGTGAGCGCGGCGGTCAGCCCTGGTGCCCCGGGCGAGGCATCGCTCTCGGCGAGCGAGGCGTCGCACGCGAGACGCCAGAGCGTCTCCTCCCCCGGCCAGCGCCGGGCTGCCGACCACGCGATCGCGGCGCGTGCGCGCGCCGTCGCCAGCCACTCGGCTGCGGTGGCGTTCCCGCGCGGCGCGGGTGCGCGCAGCGGCTGGGCGAGCGCCAGCGCCGAGTACTCGCGAACTCCGCGCTGGATCGCGAACACGAGCATGGCGCCCGCGGCGATCACCGGGAGCGCCGGGTGAAGCCGCGCGGCCGCGCGCTCGGGGCGCGCCCGGAGTGCCTCCGGCAACGCCGCGCAGACGGCGAACAGCGTCGCGCCCGCGAGGCCGACGACGTTCGTGGCGCCCGCAGCGAGCAGCGCGGCGATGAGCCCCGCGATCGCGGCGAGCGTCGCGCGCGCCGCTGTTTGCTCGCGCCACGCGTGGCGCCACCCGAGTACGGCGGCGGCGAGCCAGGCGGCGCCGGCGAGCACGCCGACGGCGCCGAGCGTCGCGAGCACCTGGAGCGCCACCCCGTGTGCGTGCGTGGGCACGCCGACCCATTCGTCGCGCCACAGCGACGCCTCCTGCACGCGCGGGAACCCGACGCCGAACGCGTCCGGCCCCACGCCGAGCCACGGGTGCTCGCGCCAGAGCGCAAGCGCGCCGCGGGCGATCGCCCCGCGCTGGGCGAGCGAGTGCGCGTGCGCGCCCTCGGCGAGGCGCGCCGCGATCGGTCCACCGGCGCGGATCACCGCGAGCCCCAGCGCCGGCAGGAGGCTCACGGCGCTCGTCACCAGCGCGCGACGGGTCGAGCCGCCCGCCGCGCACGCCAGCGCGACCCCCGCTCCCGCGCCCACCGCCGCAGCGAGCCAGGCGCCGCGCGACAGCGTCATCAGCAGCGACGCCGCGACGAGCGCGGCCGCGGGCACGAGCCACGCCACATCGGGGTAGCCGGTGCCACGCCGCCGCTGCGCCAGCCACGCCAGCGGCAGCGGCAGCGCCGCGGCGAGTACCGCGCCCAGCAGGATGGGATTCCCGAGCGTGCCCGGCGGCCGAAGCGCCACCACTCCCCGCGCCGCGTACGTGTGCTCGCCCTGCCAGCGGATGGGGTCGAGCCCCGCCAACTGGAGCTGCGCGTACGCCGCGGTCGCCACACCGCAGCCGAGCACGACGATGAGCGTGGTTCGCACATGGCGCTCGTCCCGGTGCGCGTGCGGCGTGGCGAGCGCCAGCCCCGCGAGCGCGAGCACGGTGAGCAGCCCCTCGCGCTGGCTCGGCTCGCCGGCGATCGAGAGCTGCGGCGCGATCGAGACGACGGTGGCGAGCGCGCTCGCGACCAGCCAGCCGATCACGCTCCAGGTGAGCGGCGTCGGCCGCGCGGCGCGGCCGGAGACCGCCTCCGCCGCGATCCAGATGAGGAGCGGCAGCCCGATCGCGCGCAGCACGAGCGCCTTGAACGCATGGAACGGCTCGAGGCACCACGGCGCGAAGCCGAGGATCGCGGCCGCGATCGCGATGCGTATGGAGACCCGAGCGGCCCGGTCGATCGGATTACCTACCGGACGATCATCACGCGCTGGTTGCTGTACTGCCCCGCCGAGTCGCGCGCACGGACGAAGTAGACCCCCGATGCGACCGCGCGGCCCTCGCGATCGGTGCCCGGCCAGCTCCACACGCCGGCCGCGCCACCCGAGCCCTCGCTCACGCGCCGACCGCGCGCGTCGATGACCTCGAAGCGCACCGGGCCGACGGCGCCCGACCAGCTCACGCGGACCCGGCCGGATGCCGGGTTGGGCGTGGCGCTGAGCGCGAACGCCGAGGCCACGTGCGGCCCCGATAGTGTTATGGGAAGCGCCGGCGCCGTGGGACGGCCGACGATGCGGAACGCCAGCACCTGGTCGGCGGCCTGGACCCAGTCGCCGCCGGCTTCGGCGCGAGCGAAGTAGGGACCGACGCCGAAGCCGAACAGCGGCGGCTCGTCACCGCGGATGCGACGGTTGAAGAACGTGGTCGCGGCCGCATCGTGGACGTAGATCCAGTAGTCGTGCCCGGGCTCGAGCGTCACCGTGCGATCGAAATCGAGGTGCGAGACCCACGTCATCTGCGAGAAGTTTTGGATCCGGGCCTCGACCAGTGGCGGCGGCATGTCCGTCGAGGGCGAGGCCATCGCGTCGCCATCGATCACTTCGAGCACCGGCGGCGAAAAGCCGAAGAACCGCGTCTCCTCGCCCACCTGCTGGAAATACGGGAAGAACACCTCGGCCAGCGCCAGCTCGATCCAGCGCAGCTCCGTCTGCTGCGCGACGCGGAACCGCTGCGCGAACTCTTTCGGCGCCGGGAACGGCTTCACGTCGAGGCGTGAGACGCCCTGGACGACACGCAGCGACGCCAGGTCGGTGTCGCCGGCGCACACGGCGTGCGCGAGCACGGGGTGCGGCCCGGGGAGCGGCGTGCGCACGCCACCCGTGTCGATCCATGTGGCGGCGGGCAGCGCTGACGGCCCGTCCGGCGTGAAGTAGCCCTTGGCGGGCGGCGTCCAGCGGGAGGTCGCGAACTGCATCGCGACGGTGTTCTTCGGCGGCTCCGCGACCCCGGGGATGCTCTTCGTGACGACCGGCGGGACCAACGGGAGCGCGGGGACCTTCCCGCCCAACCAGCCGAGGTTCGATCCGTCGACGAACAACCTTCGCAGCGCGATCGCGGAGGGATCCGGTGCGAGCGTCGTGGGGTCCCACTCGCGCAGCATCAGGTTGGCTGGGCTGGCGTAGGTCGGGAGCATCACAACGCGCAGGCTGCACGATGCGACGCTCATGCCCTCCGGGAGCACTTGCTCGATCCCGGTCCAGCTCGCGATCGACCACACGCTGTCGCCGGCGACCGCGCTGGCGAACTCCGTGCACGGCGGCTGGAGTTGGGGCGGCGGCGCGGGACCGGCCGCGGGCGGTGCGGGCGCTGCGGCAGCGAGCGCGAGCAACGCGATCACGAGCAGGCTCGGGACCGCGCGCGAGATGAGGCGCGTGTTCATGTTCGTCATGGGGATGACTCCATCACCGGTGCAGCAAGGGAGTAACAAGTGATGTGCCGGCGGGCGCGCGAACACGGGCGCGACAGCCCTGATCCCCTCCATTTGGCCTTGCCTGCGAGCGCCGCGAGTGTAGCACCACGAAACGCCGGACTATATGCCCATCTCAGGCCGCGGCGCGAAACGGCGCGGCGCTATCTCATGACGACAACGCGATCCACGCTCTCTCGCCCCGCCGAGTCACGTGCGCGGACGAAGTAGATGCCCGACGCGACCGCGCGGCCGTTTCGATCGGTGCCGGGCCACGTCCACGTGCCGGCCGCGCCGCCGAGGCCTTCCGACACCCGCCGGCCGCGCGGATCGAGCACATCGAAGCGCACCGAGCCGACCGCGCCCGACCAAGCCACGCGCACCGAGCCCGGGGCTGGATTCGGCGTGGTGCTGAGCGCGAAGCTGGCCGGCGGCGGCGGCGGCGGTGACGACGCCCCGGGGCGGCCCACGACGCGGAACGCCAGCACCTGGTCCGCGGCGCGGATCCACTCGCCCGCGGTGTCGGTTCGAGCGAAGTAGGGCCCCACGCCGGCCGTGAACTCGGGCGGCTCGTCGCCGTGGGTGCGGCGGTTGAGGAACGTGGTCGCCGCGGCATCGCGCACCCAGATCCAGTAGTCGTGATCGGGCTCGAGCGTCACCGTTCGGTCGAAGCCGGAGTGCGAGACCCAGCCCATGCCCTGCGAAGCCTGGACCAGTGCGCTCAGGTCGAACGGGGCTTCCACCATCGGCGATGGCACGTGCGCCGGCGGCTCGGGCATCGCCTCGCCGTCGATCACCGCGAGCACGGGAATCCCGAAGAAGGGGCGCGGACCGGGGCCCGGGAAGTCATCGATAGCCGCGAAGCGCTCGAAATACGGAGTGAACACCTCCGCCAGCGCCAGCTCGATCCAGCGCAGCTCCACCCGCTCCGGCACGCGGAACCTCTGCATGAACTCCTTCGGTGCCGGGAACGGCTTCACGTCGGTGCGCCTGACACTCTGCACGATGCGCAGTGTCGCGAGATCGGCATCCCCGGCGCACACCGCGTGCGCGAGCACCGGGTGCGGTCCGGGCAGGGGTTCGCGTGTGCTGTCCGCGTTCAACTTCACCGCGGCGGGCAGCTCGGCAGGACCCTCCGGCGTGAAGTAGCAGGTGAGCTCCCAATCGAGGCCGAGAATCAATCTCTGGTTGACGAGCTGCAACGCAAGCTGCGGCCTGGGCGGCTCGGCCACGCCCGCAACGCTGCTCGTCACGACCGGGGGCACGAACGAGATCATGGGGAGCTTGAGACCCGCATCCGTGGTCGCATCCACGGGGAAGATGGAGGGGAAGACGAACGCGCGACGAAGCGCGATGGTTTCGGAATCCGGTGCCAGCGTGGCGGGATCCCATTCGCGCAGCGCCATGATCGGGCCCGGGAATTCGGAATTCCTCGTGCGCAGGCTGCACGCGGCCACGCTGATCCCGGCCGGGAGCGCCTGCTCGATCCCCACGCCCTTGTTCGGGATCTGGACCGTGCTGTCGCCGGCCACCGCGCTCGCGAAGTGGTCACACGGCGGCTTGATCGGGGGCGGCGGCGGCCCGGGGAGCGGTGGCAACGGAGCCGCGCCGGAGAGCAGCGCGGTCACGGCGATCGCGGGAATCAGAAGGATCGCGCGGAACGGGCGAGGGACTCTCATGAACCCCTCCTGAGGCAAGTGGTGCCGGTCGCTCGATGAATCTACACCCGTCCGCTACCCCGCCAGCAGGATTCTGTGCGGAAAAGGTGACCGCCTGCGCCGTCTGTCCACGGGCTCGCCCGAGACAGGTCGCGGGGGCAACCTCCGTAGAACGCCTTACTTGCTGACCCGCACCACCATCCCCCACGCCGTGCCCGCTCCACCGGTGGGGTTGCTGTTGCCGCGGGCGAGGTACCAGAGCGAGCCGTCGGCGCCGGCGCGCACGTCCACAGGCCCCGGCACGCGCGTCTTCCCGAACGTCTCGACGCCGGGCGGCCGGCCGGGCGAAAGCCAGCGGATCTCGTTGGCGCAGTAGTCCTCGAAGAAGTAGCCGTCGCGCCAGTGCTCCCCCAGCAGCGTGCGCGTGGGAACATAGAACGCGCCGCCGGTGATGCAGCAGCCCTGATCGTGTCCGTAGGCGTGGATCGGGTCCGCGAGCCCCTTCACGCGCGCGGGCCCCTCCGCCACGGGCCAGCCGTAGTCGCCGCCTTTCAGCAGCTCGTCCACCTCCTCGAACCTTGCGCCCCCGACGTCGTTCACGAAGATGCGCCCGGTCTTCGGGTGTACGTCGAACGCGAACGCGTTGCGAAAGCCCCGCGCGTAGATCGCGCCGTGGCGGCCGCGGGTCTCGCGCGGGAACGGGTTGTCACCGGGGATGCTGCCGTCTTTTTTCAGCCGCAGGATCTTGCCCGCCGTCGACGCCAGACTGTGCGACAGCGAGCCGTCACCGCACTCGCCCGAGCTGGCGTAGAGCATGCCGTCTCGGCCGAAGCGCAGCGCGCCGCCCACGTGCTGGTGCGCGCCGTGCGTGTCGAACTCGTAGACGATCCACTCGCTGCCGGCGAGCGCCGTGTCACCCGAGGCGGTGTAGCGCGCGATGACGTTGTGCCGCGTCGGCGTGTACGACGTGTAGGTCACGAAGACGTGCTGCGTGCGCGCGAACGCCGGATCGAACGCCACGCCGAGGAGGCCCTCTTCTTCGATGGGTTTCGTCGGCACGGTGACGAATGGCTTCTGCAGCAGCTTCCCCGACTTGATGACGCGCAGCCGCCCTCCCTGCTCGCACACGAACACCCGGCCGTCGGGCGCGATCGCCATGCTCACCGGCGAGTCGAGCGAGTCGGCGATCACGGTCTCGGTGAAGCCGGGGCGGATGGCACCCAGGATCCGCTCGCCCGCACGCGGCAGCCGGTCGGCGGCGTGCGCGGTGGCGGCCAGCGCGACGCACGCACACAGCACGCGGTGGTTCATGCACCGGAAGCTAGCACGTCGTTCGTGGGGTACAGTGCCCGCCGCCATGGCTCCGACCGAGATGCACATGCCCGACCTGCGCTTCGTGCCGACGGAGGACATCTACCCGCACGAGCTGCACGACTCGCAGCGCACGCAGCCGCTCGTCGAGCGCCTGCGATCGAGCGGCACGCTCCGGAACCCGCCGATCGTCACCCAGATCGGGGACGGCATGCGCGTGGAGCCGCGCTACGTGGTGCTGGACGGCGCCAACCGCAGCACCGCGGCGCGCGCCGCCGGCTGGCCCCACCTGCTGGTGCAGGTGGTCCGCTACGAGTCGCCGGCCGTGGAGCTGTTCACCTGGTACCACGCGCTCACCGCGGACGCGCGTGACCTGCTCGAGCGCGGCTTGAGCTCGCTGCCGGGCCTCACGACGCGTCGCCACGACCACCTCCATGCGCGCGCGCTGCTCGCGCGGCGCGAGGCGCTGGCGTGCGTGGTGCTGGACGAGGACGACACGATCGTCGCCCACGGCGGCCGCAACCTGCACGAGCGGAACGTGCTGCTGAACCTGCTCGTGCACCTGTACCAGGACCGCCTCCCCTATACGAGGGTCACCAGCGACTCGCTGAGCGCGGCGCGGCGCGAGCACCCCGAGGTGAGGGCACTCGTCGTCTTCCCGCGCTTCGATCCCGCCGAGGTGATCGACCTGGCGGGCGCCGGCGAGTACCTGCCGGCCGGCATCACGCGCCACCTGATCCGCTGGCGCGCGCTGCGCGTGAACGTGCCCGTCGCGATGTGCGCCGACCTGTCCAAGTCCCTCGACGACAAGAACGCCTGGGTGCGGGCGTGGACGGCCGAGCGGCTGACGAAGCGCGAGGTGCGCTTCTACGAAGAGCCCACGGTGCTCTATGACGAATAGGGCCGGCGCGTGAGGGCGGTGTACCTCGAGCGCTTCGGCGGCCCCGACGTGCTCACGTTCGGCGACCGGCCGGCGCCGAGCCCGAAACCGGGCGAGGCGCTGGTGCGCGTGCGAGCCTGCGGCATCAACCACCTCGACCTCTGGGTGCGCGCGGGGCTGAAGGGCCTCGAGCCCGAGATGCCGCACATCCTCGGCAACGACGTCGTGGGCGAGATCACCGAGCTGGGCGCCGGCGTGACGCACTTGAGTGCGGGCCAGAAGACGCTCGTCAACCCGACGCTGTCGTGCGGCCACTGCCCCGCGTGCGCGAACGGCGACGACAACCTCTGCCGCGACTACGACGTGCTCGGCCGGAGACGCAACGGTGGCTACGCCGAGTTCGTGTGCGTGCCGGCGGCGAACTGCCTCCCGTTCCCCGAGAACCTGTCGTGGGAGCAGGCGGCCGCCGTGCCGCTCGTGTTCCTCACCGCCTGGCACATGCTGGTGACGCGCGCGCACGTGCGGGCCGGCGAGGACGTGCTGGTGATCGGCGCCGGGAGCGGCGTGGGCAGCGCGGCGGTGCAGATCGCGCGACTCCACGGCGCGCGCGTCATCGCCACGGCGGGCACGCCGGCCAAGCTCGAGCGTGCGCGCGGGCTGGGCGCGCACGAGACGATCGACCACGCGAGCGAGGACGTCGCGGCCCGCGCACGCGCGCTCACCGGGAAGAAGGGCGTGGACGTGGTGTTCGAGCACGTCGGCGGACCGGTGTTCGAGGCCGCGGTCGCGGCGCTGGCGCGCAACGGGCGGCTCGTCACCTGCGGCGCCACGATCGGCAACCGGGTCACGCTGAACCTGGACCTGCTCTTCGGCCGCCACCTGACGCTGCTCGGCTCGTGGATGGGCCGGCGCTCGGACCTGAACGACGTGCTCGAGCATGTCGCCGCGGGAACGCTCCGGCCGGTCGTGGACTCCATCCTGCCGCTCGCCGAGGCGCGTCGCGCGCACGAGCGACTCGAGGCCCGTGACACGTTCGGCAAGCTGGTGCTGGTGCCATGACGCCGCAACGCGGGCGCGGGATCATGGACTACGAGCGCATGTGCGAGCCCATGGCGAGCGAGACGGAGTTCCGCATGCGCTTCGTCAGCAGCGCCATCGTGGCGGCGATGCTGCTGATGTTCTCGCTCGCGCTCGGGGTCGCGGGCTATCACTGGGTCGTGGGCGTGCGCCACTGGGTCGACGCCATCCAGTGCGCGTCCATGATCATGGGTGGCATGGGCCCCGTCGATCCGCAGCCCACGACCGACGCGGGCAAGCTCTTCGCATCGTTCTACGCCATCTACTCGGGCGTGATGCTGCTCGCGAGCGTGGGCGTGCTGATGGCGCCGGGACTGCATCGCATCCTGCATCGCCTCCACCTGCCGACCGACGACGCCTAGCGCTGAGCGCTGTTATGCTCCGCATCGTGAACGCTCACGATCAGGAGCATGCGGTCCCGCTGGCGTCCTGGTTCGACGGCGAGGACGCCCCGCACACGCGCGAGCTGCACACCTGCATCCACTGCGGGCTGTGCCTCACCGCGTGTCCGACGTACCGCACGCTCAAGATCGAGCCCGACTCGCCGCGCGGCCGCCTCTACCTGATGCGCGGGCTCGCGGAAGGGCGCATCTCGCCGAGCGACCCGCTGGTCGGCCACCTCGACCGCTGCCTCGATTGCCGCGCGTGCGAGACCGTGTGCCCCGCGGGCGTGCCGTATTCGCGGCTGCTCGAGGCCACGCGCGGGCAGCTCACGCGGCGCTGGCGCACGGGCTCGCCGCTGCGCCTGCTCGGCCACTGGGTGCTGCGATCGGTACTCCCGAACGCCTCGAGCGTGGCTCATGTAACCGACCTGCTGCGGATCGGTCAGTCGGGGTTCATGGCGGCGCTGCTCGCCTCGGCGCCGGCGCGCGCGCTGATGCCGCGGTTCGCGAAGCAGGGCCTGGCCATGACGCCGAAGCTCAAGGCCCGGCGCGCGCGCGCGCTCGAGGCGGTGGCGCCAAGGCTGCCCGCGGGGGCGCGCATGGAGTCCCGCGCCGATGCGCTCGTCTTCCATCCCGCGGGCACGGCCAAAGGCCACGTGGCGTTCCACACCTCGTGCATCATGCCGGCGATGTTCCCGGAGCAGAACCACGAGAGCGTGCGGCTCATGGTGCTCGCCGGGGTGCGCGTGACGGTGCCGCGCGCGCAGACCTGCTGCGGCGCGCTGCAGGCGCACGCCGGTTTGAGGCGAGACGCGAAGCGGCTCGCCGGAACAAACGCGCGCGCGTTCGCCGCCGAGTACGACTTCGTGGTCTCCAACTCGGCCGGCTGTGGTGCGGCGCTGCGCGAGGCCGGCCACCTCGTTCACGACGGCGCGGAAGCAGGCGCGGCGGCAAAGCTCTCGAGCCGCACGCGCGACGTGGCCGAGATCCTCGCGCATTTCAATCTTCCGGTGCCTCCGGCACCGCTGCGCTCTGCGGGCGATCCCGCGAAACCGCTGCGCGTCACGTACCACGATGCCTGTCACCTGGCGCACGCCCAGCGCGTGCGCGAGGCGCCCAGGCGGCTGCTACGCTCGCTCCCCGGCGTCGAGCTCGTCCAGCTCCCCAACGCCGACTGGTGCTGCGGCAGCGCGGGCGTCTACAACCTCACGCACCCCGACATGGCCGACGCGCAGCTCGTGGGCAAACTGGACGCGGTGGCCAGCGTCGCGCCCGAGGTGGTGGTGGCCTCGAACCCGGGCTGCCTGCTGCACATGCGCCGCGGCGCCAGGGAGCGCGGCATGACGCCGCGGTTCGTCCACCTCGTGGAGCTGCTGGGCGAGGCGTTCCCCGCTTGAGCCCGCCGACCGTCTCGCGTCGCGCGGTGGCGGCGCTGTTCCTCGAGCGCCAGTGGCTCGACCACCCGCGCGGCCGAACGCTCTCCGCCGCCACGCTCGCCGAGTTCGCCGCGCGCACGTGCGGGGTGCAGATCGACTCGGTGAACGTGGTCGACCGCGCGCACCAGATCACGCTGTGGAGCCGGTTCGACGGCTACGACCGCGCGAAGCTCGAGCGCCTGCTCTACACGAAGCGCGTGCTGTTCGAGTACCTGACGCACGTGGCCTGCCTCGTGGACGCGCGCGACCTGCCGCTCCACAAGGCGGTCATGCTCGACACGCCGAACCGATTCGAGCGCCGGCACCGGGGCTGGCTGCGCAAGCAGCGCGACATGATCGCGGAGGTGGACCGCACCGTCGCGGAGCGCGGGCCGCTCGGAAACGCCGACTTCAGCCACTCGAAGAAGCCCGGCGACCGCGGCGGCTGGTGGAGCTGGCGGCCGAGCACGCACGCGCTGGACTACCTCGTGAAGGCCGGCCGCATCGGTGTCCACTCGCGCGTCCACTTCCACAAGCGCTACGCCAGCATGCCGGCCGTGCTGCCGCGGTTCGCCGCCACCGAGCCGCTCACGCTCGAGCGCATGTATCGTGAGCGGCTCAGGCGCTCGCTCGCGGCCATGGGCGCGGCCTCGATGCTCGACCTGCGCGCGTACTGGACGTGGCCAATGTGGCCCATGCCCGAGCAGCGCGCGACGCTCAAGCGGCTCGTGGACGAGGGCACGGTGAGCGAGTTGCGGGTCGAGGGCGAGAAGTCGCCGTGGTTCGCGCTCACGAAGGACCTGCCGGCGCTCACCGCGGCCGGGCGCCGGCGGGCGGCGTCGCGCGGGACGACGCTGCTGTCACCGTTCGATTCGTTCATGTGGCACCGCGAGCGCGTGCACGCGCTGTGGCGCTACTTCTACCGCATCGAGATCTACGTCCCGGGGCACAAGCGCCAGCACGGCTACTACAGCCTGCCGGTGCTGCACGACGGCCAGCTGGTCGGCCGCGTGGACCTCAAGACGCATCGCGAGCGCGGCGTGCTGGAAGCGAGGCACGCACACTTCGAGCCCTGGTTCGCGGCCGGCTCGCCGCCGCCGGGTGTGTCGTGGGGCGCGATCGACCGCGACGCGGCGCTCACCGGGATCGGCGAGGCGCTCCGGTCGCTGGCGCGGCACGTGGGCGTCGAGCGCGTGCACGTGGCGCGGGCCACACCCGCCCGGCTGAAACCCGCTCTCGTTCGGGCGGTTCGCGCGTGACGCCGCGCGTCCGGGTGTGCTAGTCACGCTCGACATGGGCCGCGAAGCGATGTGCCACGCCCGCATGGGCCGCGAATCCGGCGAAGGGAAAGCACTGCTCGAGACCGACGAGGTGCTGTTCCGCGGCGACTTCCGCGCGCGCGTGGCGTTGCGCGACATCTCGGCGGTGGAAGCCAGGCGCGGCGTGCTCACGATCAGGTGGCCCGGCGGCACGCTCGCGCTCTCGCTCGGGTCCGCCGCCGAGCGGTGGGCGGACGCGATCCGCAACCCCAGGAGCGTGGTGGAGAAGCTGGGCATCAAGCCGGGCTTGAGGGTCGCGGTGCTCGCCGGCTTCGACGCCGCGTTCCACCGCGACGTCACGGCGGCGCTCGGCGCGAAGCCCAGGGCTCGCGCCGGCAAGGGGTGCGATCTCGTGTTCGCGATGCTCGCGCGCCCGGGCGACGAGGCGCGGCTCGCGCGCCTCATGCCCGCGATCGAACCCGCGGGCGGCGTGTGGGCGGTCTACCCGAAGGGCCGGCGCGAGCTGTCCGAGGACACGGTGCGCGCGGCCGCCAAGCGCGCGGGCCTCGTCGACGTGAAGGTGGTGCGCTTCTCCGAGGCGCTGGGAGCGCTGAAACTGGTGATCCCCAGGGCGCGGCGGAAAGCCTGAGTCCATGATTGCCGTGCGGCCGCCCGGCCGCATAGAATTGCCCATCGCCGCGCCCTCCCGATCGGGGTCCACACCCGCCGACATGCACCCGCGCTTCCATCACCTCCTCTTCCTCCCGGTCATCGCGGCCCTCGCGCTGGCACCCCACGCCCCGTCGACCGGCAGCGTGGAGGCGGAGGAGCACGACTACCCGTCGGACTACTTCTACCACCAGCGTGCGATGCCCGACGGCACCATCCCCACCGAGCGCATCGCCGCCGCCGTGGAACAACTGCAGTTCGAGCGCGCGCTGAAAGCGCAGCAGCTCTCGACCAGCGCCGCGCAGGACTGGGTGCCGATCGGCCCGCTCGCGATCGGCGGCCGCGTCAACGCCATCGTCGCCGCCAACGGCGGCGTTCCCGCCTACCTCGGCGCCGCGAACGGCGGCGTCTGGCGCTCGGAGGACGGCGGCTTCGGCTGGGTGCCGCTCACCGACAAGCTGGGACTCTTCTCCATCGGCGCGCTGGCATTGAACCCGTTCAACGCCAACACCGTCTGGTGCGGCACCGGCGACGCCAACGCCACCGTGGACGGCTACGACGGCACCGGGCTCTACGTGTCGCGCAACGGCGGCTTCAACTGGGCCGAGCGCGGCCTGCGACAGACGGCGCACATCGCCGCCGTTCTGGTGAGCCCCGCCGACTCGAACCGCATCTTCGTCGGCGCCATGGGCAAGGCGTTCTCCACCGACTCGAACCGCGGGCTCTACCGGAGCCTGAACGGCGGCGCCACGTGGACCCGCACGCTGTTCGTGAACGACAGCACCGGCGTCTCCGACGTGGCGATCAACCCGGCGCACCCGGAGACCGTCTACTGCGCGACGTGGGAGCGCGTGCGCCGCCTGCGCTACCGGCGCGCGTTCGGCCCGGGTTGCGCCGTGTGGCGGAGCGCCGACGGCGGCGGCACGTGGACCAAGATCGTGAACGGGCTGCCGCCGGCGGGCGACAACCTGGGCCGCATCGCCATCGCCGTGGCGCCGTCACAGCCGTCCCGCATCTACGCCTCGGTGACGAGCGGCGCGATCAGCGGCTACGTCGGCCTCGGGATCTACCGCAGCGACGACGGCGGCGAGAACTGGGCGCGCGTGGACCTGGGAAGCACGCACCGGAACGCGTTCGGCGGCTTCAGCTGGTACTTCGGCATGCTCGAGGTCTCGCCCACCGATCCCAACGACCTGTGGACCGGCGGCGTGCGCCTGCTGCACTCGATCGACGGCGGCACCACGCTGAGCGACGTCACCGGCACGATCCACGTGGACCACCACGCGCTGTGGATCGATCCGTTCAGCGCGAGCCACGTCTATCTCGGGAACGACGGCGGCTTCTACGCGCTCTCGGGCGGCTCGTGGCAGGAGTCGTTCAACCTGCCCATCACCCAGTTCTACGCCGGCACCGTGGACGCGGGGAACGTGAACAAGGTGCTGGGCGGCGCGCAGGACAACGGCACGTCCAAGACCGAGAGCGGCGCGGCCGGCTGGGCGCCGATCCTGGGCGCGGACGGCTTCCAGTGCCTGGTGAACCCGCCCGGCTCGAACAACATCCTTGCCGAGTGGCAGTACTGCTGCGACATGAGCGGAATCAGGCGCTCCACGAACAACGGAGCCTCGTTCTTCCCCACGAGCGGCTGGGTGGGCACCGACCGCTACAACTGGAACACGCCGTTCGTGGCGAGCCCGCTGAACATGAACACGATGATCGCGGGCAGCCATCGCGTGTACAAGAGCGTCAACACCGGCGCATCGTGGGTGCCGGTGAGCACCGACCTGACGAGTGGCCCCGGAGCGCAGGTGAACTACGGCACGATCACCACCGTGGCGATCTCGCCGGCGGATTCGAACCTCTACCTCGCGGGCACGGACGACGGCCACGTCTGGCGCTCGCAGAACGGCGGCGGCGCGTGGGAGGAGATCACCGCCGGCCTGCCCGCGCGCTACGTCACGCGCGTGGCCGCCGACCCGTTCGATCCCCAGGCGATCTACGTCACGCACTCCGGGTTCGGGGAAGACCTGCACGATCCGCGCGTCTACCGCAGCACGAACCGCGGCACCACGTGGACGTCGATCTCCGGCAACCTCCCGGACGCGCCGGTGAACGACCTGATCGCGGACCCGATGCTCCCGGGGACGCTCTATGCCGGGACCGACCTCGGCGTGTTCGTCACGCGGAACCTCGGCCAGACCTGGACGGCGCTCGGGGGCTACATGCCCGTCCAGCCGGTCTGGGACCTGGAGCTCCACCAGGCGAGCCGGAGGCTCTATGCGTTCACCCATGGCCGGTCCGTCTGGATGCTCGACTTAGGGACCATCTCGCTCGACGCGCCCACGTCGACCAGCCGCTCGAAGCTGGTACTCGCAGCACCCGCGCCCAACCCGGCGAGGGGCGCGGCGCGGCTCGAGGTGACGCTGGCCACGAGCGCCCAAGTCGATGTGAGCGTGTTCGATGCAGCGGGCCGCCGGATCCGCGTCCTGGCGCGCGGGACGCTCGCCGAGGGGCGTCATCCGCTGGCCTGGGATGCTCGCGACGAGCGTGGCGCGAGGGCGCGCGCGGGGGTGTATTTCGTCCGCGCGAGCGATGGCTCCGAGACGCGCACGCAGCGGTTGGTGATCACCGACTGAATCGCGGGATCGTTTCCGCCCGCGTCATGCCTGCGCGAAGTCCCCAGGGGCCTCGAATTTCCCTTTGAATCCGGCCCTCCCGCTGCTATACACAGCAGCGGCCAAGGCGTGCGACTCGCGCCTGTCCACTTTCGAAGCTCTGGTTCCGGTCAAGGAGGAAGGATCCCCATGGCGAAGATGATGACGAAGACGCAGGTCGCGGCGCACATCGCGACGAAGTTCGAAGTGACGAAGAAGACGGGGACGGCGATCCTCGAGGAGCTGGCGCTCCTGGCCTCCAAGCAGGCCAAGAACGGCTTCGTGTTCCCGGGCGTCGGCAAGCTCGTGGTCGTGAACCGCAAGGCGCGCATGGGCCGCAACCCGCAGACGGGCGAGGCCATCAAGATCCCGGCCAAGCGCGTGCTCAAGTTCCGCATCGCGAAGGCGATGAAGGACGCCGTGCTGAAGTAGTCGTCCCGCCGCGACATCTTTCTTTCGGGCCCCGTCGCGCATGCGACGGGGCCCGCGGCATCTCTGATGCCATCGCGTATCCTCGCGCCATGGCCCCTCCCGCCCCGTCCGCCGGCGAGCCGCGCGTCCACAGCGAGGCGATCGTCTACCGGTTGTACGACGTGGGCTACGCGATCGCGCTCGACCGCGCGTTCGACCTGCTCTCCTCGGCCGCACCCGAGCGGCGTCGGCCGTCGCGCGGCGAGGCGCAGACCATCCAGATCCCGAACCCTCCGGTCACGGCCCAGCTCGGCAACGAGACGATCGAGATCGCGGGCCGGCCGGTCGAGGTGGAGATGAGCGCGCGCGTGTTCGACTTCGGCGTCGTGTCGCTGCGCGCCAGGATCGACGCTCATCCTGGGCTCGGCTGGAATGCGTTCGCATCGTGGGGCACCGCGGTCGGCGCCGCGCCGTGGATCGACCTGTTCCCGCGCGTGCGCGACCGGCTGCTCACGCGCATCGCGCCCGCGGTGGAGCAGCCCGTGGTCTCGCCACTCACCGAGGACTACACCGTGTTCCGCGTCCACCAGCTGCTCGACGGCGACGGCGCGCCGTTCCCGCCGGCGGCGCTCGCGGACGGCGACATCGCGCAGCTGCTCCTGGGCGAGCCGCGGCCGCTGGCGGCGCCGGCCCGCGACGCGCTGCTGTCGCCGCGGCACGCCTACTTCGAGGACGATCTCGCCGTGCTCACGTGGGGCACGGCGCTGGTCGTGGAGCCGGTCCGCCACGACACCGACGTCCAGTACGTGCTCGAGTTCGCGAACGCGCAGTTGCTCGAGCTGCGCTGGTACGACGCCGTGCTCGACGCCGAGTTGCCCGCGCTCCAGACGCTGTTCGTTCAGGCCCGCCAGGGCTTCCACCTGCTCGGCCAGCGCTACAGCCGGCTGCTCGAGCGCGTGCAGCGGCGCGTGGCCGACTCCGTGGAGCTGATCGAGCGCGTGGAGAACTCGCTCAAGGTCACCGACGACGTGTTCCTCGCGCGCGTCTACGCGCAGGCACTGGAGGAGTTCCGCGAGCGCGTGTGGCGAAGCGGCATCGAGCGCAAGATCTCGATCCTGCGCGGCACGTACGACATGCTGAACGCCGAGTCGCTCGCCCGCCGCAGCGAGACGCTCGAGGTGGTGATCGTGCTCCTGATCACGTTCGAGATCGCGCTGACGCTGTTCGGCAGGTGACGCGGTGGCCACCCGCCCGGTTCTCGTCTACGACGGCGATTGCGGCTTCTGCCGGCGCTGGGTGGCGCGCTGGCGCGGCGCCACAGCGGACGCCGTGGACTACGAGACGTCCGTGGACGCCGCGCCGCGCTTTCCCGAGATCCCGCGCGAGCGCTTCGCCCAGGCGGTGGTGTTCGTCGACGGCGAGGGCCACGCGACATTCGGCGCCGAGGCGGTGTTCCGCGCGCTCGCCACCGCGCCCGGGCGCGCCGGGCCGCTATGGCTGTTCGAGCACGTGCCGGGGTTCGCCGCGGCCTCGAACTTTCTCTACGCATGGGTCGCTGGCCATCGGCCGCTCCTCTCCCGTGTCTCGGGCTGGCTCTGGGGCCCGTCGCTGGTTCCGCCGGGCGACCGGTTCACGACGTGGCTGTTCATCCGGCTCCTCGCGGTCGTCTACGCGATCGCGTTCGCCTCGCTCGCGGTCCAGGTGCGCGGGCTCATCGGCCACGACGGCATCCTGCCCGCGCGCGGCTGGCTGGATGCGGTGCACGCGCAGCTCGGGCCGGCGGGCCACTGGTACGTGCCGACGCTGTTCTGGTTCGGCGCCGGCGACGGCGCGCTCGTGGGCTTGTGCGTCGCCGGCACGGTGCTCGCCGTGCTGCTGTTCGTGGGCCTGGCGCCGCCGCTCACGCTCGCGGCGCTCTGGGCCTGCTACCTCTCGCTCGTCTCGGTGGGACAGGACTTCCTCTCGTTCCAGTGGGACTCGCTGCTGCTCGAGGCTGGCTTCATCGCCATCTTCCTCGCGCCGTGGCGGTGGTTGTCACGGCCGGCGAGCGATCCGTCGCCGCCGCGACCCGCCCGCTGGCTCGTGCGCTGGCTCGTCTTCCGGCTCATGTTCTCGTCGGCCGCGGCCAAGCTCGCGAGCGGCGATCCCTCGTGGCGACACCTGACGGCGCTCACGTACCACTACGAGACGCAGTGCCTGCCGCCGTGGACGGCGTGGTACGCGCACCACCTGCCGCCCGCGTTCCAGCGGTTCTCGGCCGGCTCGATGTTCGTGATCGAGGGCCTGGTGCCGTTGCTTTGCTTCTTCGCGCCGCGCCGGCTGCGCTTCGCGGGCGCGTTCGTCACCATCGGCTTCCAGCTCCTGATCGCGCTCACCGGCAACTACGGCTTCTTCAACTGGCTCACGATCGCGCTCTGCGTGCCGCTGCTCGACGACGGCGTGTTCCGGCGCGTGAGTTCACCGGCCGCCGGGGGCTCGAGCGCGCCGCCCTGGCTCGTGCGCCCGGTCGCGGTGCTGTTGCTGGCGCTGAGCCTGGTTCCGCTGAGCGACGTGCTCGGCTGGAAGCGCGCCTGGCTCGGACCGCTGCCGGCGCTCGAGCGCCAGCTCTCGCCGCTCGACGTGGTCAATCGCTACGGACTCTTCGCGGTGATGACCACGCGGCGGCTGGAGATCTCGATCGAGGTGAGCGACGACGGCACGCGCTGGCGCGAATGCCCGTTCCGCTGGAAGCCGGGCGCGGTCACCAAGCGGCCGGCGTTTGTGGCGCCGTACCATCCCCGGCTCGACTGGCAGATGTGGTTCGCGGCGCTCTCCGAGTTCGGCCGCGACCGCTGGTACCTCGCGTTCTGCCGCGCGCTGCTCCAGGGCTCGCCCAGCGTGCGCGCGCTCCTGGGCCGCGATCCGCTGCCCGGTGGCGCGCCCCGCTACGTGCGCGGCCTCGCGTACGACTACCGCTTCAGCGATGCGGCGACGCGCAAGGCGACCGGGGCGTGGTGGACGCGGGAGCTGGTCGGGCCCTACGGCCCGGCACTGGCGCTGCAGGGCGACCGGCTGGTGGTGGCGCCGTTCGAGACGCTGCCCTAACCGCGCCCGGAGGGCGCGACTGCGGAAGTTCCCCGACACACGGTGGGTGATGCCCTGCGCGGAAGTCCGGTCGAGTGCGGTCGCGCGCGTCACAGCGTCGCCAAAAGGGCGGGCGCGCGAATCTCGATGCGAATCCGTTCCGCGCGTCCCGCCATCGGTGCGTGTGAGACACGGACGCTCGATGTGTTGGGAACGGCCGCAATGGAAACGGAGTAACGGAGACGCAGTCAGGAGAGGAGGTGACCGTCATGAAGCTTCTGAATCCCGAGCTGGAGAAGCTCGAACAGCGTGTCGCACCGGACCTCGGTGTCGGCATCGGTATCGGGGTTGGCGTGGGCCTGGGCTCGAACTCGGAAGATTCGGGCTCGGGCAGCGGCTCCTGAGATCGATAGGTGATCCGGTCCGAGGCGTACGACGGTCAGCAGGTCAGGGAAGCCCGGTCGGCGGGTGACGGCCGGGTGGAGACGGCTCTGGATCGGTTGGGGGAAGGCTGCCGGAACACACTCCGGCGGTCTTCCCCGTCTCTTTAAGGAAGGCTCCCCTCTCATGAGCGCCCTCCTTCCCAGGTTGCGAACCGGCGTCACCGTGAGCCCGCAGGGCGCGGGCGCCGTGATCAAGGATCCCGTTCGCCGGGAGTTCTTCCGGCTGGGCGCGCTCGAACGCTTCCTGATCGAACACTGCGATGGCGTGACGCCGATCGAGGACGTGCTGCGCCTGGCGGAGCGCCGTTTCGACGCGGTGCTGCCGCGCGCGTCCCTCGACCGCTTCCTCGCCTCGCTCGAGCGCGCGCGGCTCATCGAGCCGGCAGCGGGCGCGAGCGAGCGGGAACACGAGCGCCGCCCGCGCCGCGTCCGCGGCAGCCTCTTCTACCTGCGCGTGCCGCTCGTTGACCCGGACGCGCTGCTCGGCCGGCTCGCGCAGCGGCTCGGGTTCCTCTACAGCCCGGTGAGCGTCGTGCTCGGCGGCGCGCTCATCCTGGTCGCGCTGGGGATCGCCGTCGTCGATTGGCCGGACATCGTCCGCGACGCCGGCCGGCTCTACCGCCTCTCGGCCGTTCCCGAGATCTGGCTCACCGTGTGGTCGGTGGTGCTCGCGCACGAGCTGGCGCACGGGCTCACGTGCAAGCGCTTCGGCGGCGCGGTGCACGAGCTGGGGCTGCTGCTCATCTACTTCACGCCCGCCGCCTACTGCAACGTGAGCGACGCATGGCTCTTTCCCGAGAAGCGCAAGCGCCTGCTGGTCACGCTCGCCGGCCCGTGGCTCGAGCTGTGCGTGTGGGCGCTGGCCACGATTCTCTGGCGCGTCACCGACGTCGAGAGCGGGTTGAACGAGCTGGCGCTCATCGTCGTCGCCACGTCGGGCATCAAGACGCTCCTGAACCTGAACCCGTTCCTGAAGCTCGACGGCTACTACCTGCTGAGCGACCTGCTCGACATGCCGAACCTGCGCCGGCGCGCATTCCGCTCGATCGGCGACCGGCTCCGCCGGGTGTTCGGCGGCGTGGGCGTGGGTGAGGGCGCGACGAACATGCGCGAGCGTCGCATCCTGTTCGGCTATGGCGTGGTCGCGCTGGTGATGACGCTGGGCTTCCTCGGCTACGCGATCGCGAAGCTCGGCCGCTACGTGACGCAGGATCGCCTGCTGCCGTTCGTGCTCTTCCTCGGGCTCCTGAGCGTCAAGCTCCCGCGGAAGCTCAAGCGGATCTTCTCGGGTCGCGAGGACGACGCCGAGGCGTTCGACGACGACGAGCCGGCGTCCGCGGCAGCGCCCGCCCCGCCGACGAACGGCGCGACGCCGGCGCCTGACGCCGAGCCCGGGCCCGGCGCCGCCAGTGCCCCGCGGACGCGCCGCCGCACGCTGTGGCTCGCGGGAGGAGCGATCGCGGCCGTGCTGCTCGCGTTCGTGCCCGTCGACCTCAAGGTCCGCGGCGCGTTCCGCACGCTGCCGCACCAGAACGCCGACGTGCGCGCGCTCGTCGACGGCATCGTCGCCGAGGTGACCGTGCACGAGGGCGAGATGGTCAAGGCCGGCGACGTGCTGGCGCGGCTGTCGGCCACGGACCTGGACGCCGAGGCGGGCGTGCTCGACGCGCAGATCGACCAGGCCGGAGCGCGGCTCCGGCTGCTGCTCGCGGGCCCGCGCCCCGAGGACGTGAGCGTGGCCACGGCCGCACTCAAGACCGTGGAGGGCCACCTGCCGTACGCCCGGGACCGGCTCGCGCTCAACCGGACGCTGTTCGAGAACGGCATCATCTCGCGCCAGGAGCTGCAGCTCTCGGAGGAGCAGGCGATCACCGCGCAACACCAGCTCGACGAGGCGCGCGAGCGGCTGCGCTCGGTCTCCTCGGGCGCGCGTCCCGCGGAGATCGATGAGGCACGCTCGGAACTGCGCGCGCTCGAGGTCCGACGCCGGGCGCTCGAGGAACGGCGGACGAAGCTCGTGATCCGGAGCACGGCGGCCGGCGTGGTCGCCACGCCCCAGGTCGAGCTGCACGAGCTGCTCCACCGGCACGTCGAGCCCGGCGACCTGATCGCCAAGGTCTACGACGATCGCATGCTGACCGCGGAGATCGCCGTCTCCGAGCAGGACATCGCCGACGTGCACGTGGGCCAGCGCGTGGCGCTGCGCGCGCGCGCCCAGCCCGGCGTGACGTTTCGCGGCACGGTGCAGTCGGTCGCGGTCGCCGCCGAGCCCGTGGCCGGCTCGACCGCCGGCACGCCATCGACCGCCACCCGGTCGACCGCCGCGCCCGCCGTGGCGCCGCGCCGCGTGCTGGTCACGACGTCGATCGACAATCGCGACCTCCTGCTCCGACCCGAGCTGACCGGGCAGGCGAAGATCGTGTGCGGCCGACGCAGCGTGGCCGGGCTCATCGCCCGCCGGCTCGCGCGCACGTTCAAGGTCGATGTCTGGGCATGGTCGTGAGCTTCCCACCGGACGAGGCCGTGAGAGGAGAACTGCCATGAGCGTCACGCCCCGGCCGGGCCCGGTCGCCCCGCGCCCGATCCCCGACAGCCCGCGCGCGCCGGCCGCCGTCGAGCCCGAACCGTTCACCGCGGACGAGGAGCGACTCTACCTCGCCGGCCGGCCGTCGCTGCGCGGGTTCGTCCACTACGTGCAGAGCCATGCGCGCCAGGCGGTGGACCGCGCCTCGATCGTGGAGCTGTGGCAGGCGGCGCGCGCGCGGTTGACGGCGCTCGAGCGGCTCGAGGCGGGCGCCGCCGACCATCCGCAGATCGCGAGCCTGCCCCCGCGCTACGAGCCGCTCCTGATCGAGTTCTTCCGCAACCCGCTCGTCCGCCGGAGCTTCAACACGCTGCCCACGGACATCGCCCTGGTGCCGCTCGACCAGCTCGTCGTCTACCAGAAGCACATCGACCTCGTGCACGTGCGCCGGCTGCGCGCGCGCTACGGGCGCGAGCTGGACGAGGCGGCCGTGTTCCGGATCTGCCTGCCGGGCGAGCCGCCGGGCGCGCCGGTGTCGTGGTCGGGCACGCGCCGCGGCCAGTTCGTGTTCGTTTCGCCCTCGAACGACCTTCGCTTCCTCGGCGCCTCGGCGCTGCATCCGGAACAGCTCGCGGGGCAGGGCTCGCGCGGCACGCTGGTCGGCATGGCGGGGATCGCCGTCGGCTTCGGCAGCAACTTCCTGAACGCGTTCCACGCCGCGGGGCGGCTGATCCTGAACAACGGCAGCCACCGCGCCTACGCGCTGCGCGAGGCCGGCGTCACGCACGTGCCGTGCGTGATCCAGCAGATCGCGGGGCTCGAGGAGCTGGGGCTCGTCGCGCCGAGGGCCGTCCGGCGCCGGCCGAAGCTCTACCTCGAGCACCGGCGCCCGCCCATGCTCCGCGACTACCTCGATCCCCAGCTCCGGACCATCGTTCCGAGCGTCCGCCGCCTGCGGCAGGTGACGGTGCGCTTCAAGGTGGAGGAGGTCTCGATCCCCGCCCCGGACCCCCGCCCGGCGTTATAGAGCCGGATTGCAGCGCATCGGCGCGCGAGCTGGCGATGGGCTTCGTCCAGCGGGTGCGGCGGATCCACGAGATCGCGTACGGCCCGGGAACGCACACCGTGCGCACGACCGCGCCCAGCCGCGGTGAGATCCTGCTCGCACTGGAGTCGGCGTTCCTCGGCGCGCACAGCGCGCTCGCGACGCTGCCGGGCGCGCGCTGGGAGGAAGTGATCCCGGCGCCGATCGGGCTCCCGATGCTCCGGCAGGCGCGACGCGGCGAGCTGCTGTGGTTGTCGCTCCGCGAGCTGATCCGTCACGGCCGTCACTTCGCGCTCCACGTGCGCAGCGTCACCCACGAGGGGACGGCCGAGACCCTGGTCGGATCCAAGCTCGTGCCGGCAGCCACACCCGAAGCCGTGGTCGCGGAGTTGGCATTCGGCGCCTGAACTGAAGCTCCTCACCCTCGCGGCCCTCGCGATCGACTCGCGGGGGCTTTTGCTTTGGGCCCCGCGCGCAGAAAAAAAGCGCCGGGACCCGACGTGCGAGCATCGGATCCCGGCGTGACCTGCGGCAGTCCGGCCGTCGAGCCCGGGGCGTGTCGCCCTCAGGGTTTCGGCGCTCGCGCACCGGCATGCCGCGAGAAAAAGACTGCGGGGAACTCGGCCGCCCGGCTTCGCCGGATTCGGGACTGGGCCTGCCGACCGTTTCCATCCCGCCCCGGCGGGCGCCTTCGTTTCCCCTGAACGAGTACGAAACTACGCGGTCCGCTGTTGCTGGCGCGTGACGGCGTCGTGACCCTCGGGGAAATTGCCGCGGTACCGGGCGTGTTAGCCTCGCGGGCCTTGCCCGGCGGCCCGTCCCGAACGCCCCTCGAGGCCCTTCGCCATGAACCAGCGCCCGCTCATCCACGTGTTGATCCTCGCGCTCGCGATCGTGCTCGCGGGCGCCGCCGTCGGCTCCGGCGTGCAGCGCTTCCGGCTCGCCGATCGTTCGATCACGGTCAAGGGCGTGGCCGAGCGCCCGGTCAAGGCCGACATCGCGCTGTGGCCGATGCGCATCGTCGCCTCGGGCATGGAACTGGCGCCGACCCAGGACAAGCTCGCGGCCGACCAGCGCGCGGTGCGGCGCTTCTTCGCGCGGCACGGCATCGATTCCGCGAGCGTCGAGCTGCTCTCGCTCGAGGTCACCGACAAGCGCTCGAACCCGTACGAGGGCAATCCCGGCTCGGCGCGCTTCGCGATCAGCGCCACGCTCGTGGCGCGCACGGACAAGCCCGAGCAGATCCGCGCCGCGAGCCAGGACGTGAGCGAGTTGGTCGACGCGGGCGTGGCGCTCTCGAGCGGCGGCTACGGCACCGGGCCCACGTACCTGTTCACGCGGCTGAACGAGCTGAAGCCCGCGATGCTCGCCGAGGCGACGACCAGCGCGCGCGACGCGGCGGCCGAGTTCGCCAAGCGCTCGGGCGCCCGCGTCGGCGCGTTGAAGCGCGCCGAGCAGGGCCTGTTCCAGATCCTGCCGCGCGACCAGGCGCCGGGGATTCCCGAGGGCAGCCAGTTGGAGAAAGTGCTGCGCGTCGTGACCACGTTGGAGTACGTCCTGCAGTAGTCCCCCCGCCCCGCCCCCGGAGGAAGAGATGCGCCCGCTCCCCCTCGCCGCGGCCGCCGCGGCGCTCTTCGCGCTCGTGGTTGCCTCGCCCGCTCGTGCCGACCGGTTCGCCGTCCGGGCCGCGCACTTCGTCGACGTGAAAGCCGGTGTCGTTCGCGGCCCGGTGTGGGTGGTGGTCTCGGGCGACACGGTGGAGTCGGTGGAGTCGAGCGCGCCGGTCGGGCTCGCGGTGACCGACCTCGGCGATGCGACGCTGCTCCCGGGGCTGATCGACTGCCACACGCACCTCGCGGGGCGCGTCGGCCTCGATCCCATGGCGCAGATGAAGAGCCCCGCGGCGCGCAACGCCATCACCGGCGTCAACAACGTGCGCGCGACGCTGGACGCGGGCTTCACCACCTGCCGCGACGTCGGCGGCGGCGAGCTGGTGGACGTGTCGCTGCGCGACGCCATCAACGCCGGCGAGATCCCGGGGCCGCGCCTTCAGGTTGCGACCTGGCCGCTGTCCATGACCGGCGGCCACGGCGACGACCGCAACCAGGTCGACTACCACTGGTGCAACGACCTCGCCTCCGGCGTCGCCGACGGCGTGGACGAGTGCCGGAAGAAGGTCCGCTTCGAGGTCCAGCAGGGCGCCGACCTGATCAAGATCCTCGCCACCGGCGGCGTGCTGTCGGCGAACGACGACCCCAGGCACACGACGTACACGCAGGAGGAGATGAACGCGATCTGCGACGAGGCCCGCCGCCTCGGGCGCAACGTGGCGGCGCACTGCCATGGAAAAGAAGGGATGATCTGGGTGAGCAACGCCGGCGCGCGCTCGATCGAGCACGCCACGTACATGGACACGGAGGCGGCGCAGGTGCTGAAGAAGAACGGCACCTGGTACGTGCCCACACTCCATGTGGTCGAGCCCATCCTCGCGCCCGGCAACCCGCTCAAGATCCCGGAGCAGAACCTCGCCAAGGCGCGTGCGGTGCAGGTGCGCATGCGCGAGGCGTTCAAGACGGCGCTGAAGGTGGGGGTCAAGGTGGCGTTCGGCACCGACGTCGGCGTGTTCCAGCACGGCACGCAGGCGAAGGAGTTCAAGATCTACACCGACCTGGGGATGACGCCGATGCAGGCGATCCAGTCCGCGACCACGTCGGCCGCGGACCTCATGAGCTGGTCCGGCAAGGTGGGCGTGGTGGCGAAGGGCTCCTACGCCGACCTGGTCGCGGTGAGCGGCGATCCCACGAAGGACATCACCGAGCTGGAGCGGGTGAAGTGGGTGATGAAGGGCGGGAAAGTCTACAAGGATGGGTTGAAGCCGTGACCCGGCCTGCAACCCGGGACGTCTCCCGAGCGTAGCCAGCGCCCACCGGAGGGAGCGCGCGTGCCCGCAATCGTCGTCGAGAACCTGGTCAAGAGCTACAGCCGAGGCCTCGGTGGGTTCGGAGCGCGCGTCACCGCGCTCGCCGGCGTCTCGCTCACGTTCGAGCCGGGCGAAACGGTCGGCATCATCGGCCCGAACGGCGCCGGGAAGACCACGCTCCTCGGCTGCCTTCTCGGCTTCCTCCGCCCCGACTCGGGCCGGCTCTCGATCGATGGCCGCGCGGTGGACGACCTCGCGATCCGCGCCGCCACCGGCTACCTGCCGGAGCGGCTGGTGCTCGACCGCTGGATGAGCGGCATGGCGTTCATGCACTACCACCACGCGCTCGCGCGGCTGCCCGAGGGCACGCGCCACCAGGACTGCCAGGCGCTCCTGGACCGCGTCGGGCTCGATCGCGAGGCCGCGGGCCGCCGCGTGGGCCGTTACTCGCGCGGCATGCTCCAGCGGCTGGCGCTCGCGCAGGCGTTGATCGGCAACCCGCGCTTCCTCTACCTCGATGAACCCATCTCGGGCGTGGACCCGGCCGGCATCGTGACATTCAGAGAGATCCTCTCCGGGTTGGCGAGCAACGGCGCCACGGTGATCATCAACTCGCACCAGCTGTCGGAGGTCGAGCGCGTCTGCCATCGCGTGGTGTTCGTGAAGCAGGGGAAGGTCGAGGCCATGGAGACGACGCGCGCCGGGGCATCGCACGCGCGCGTGCTGCGGGTGCGGCTCTCGACCGAGCAGGCCGTACCGCCCGGCGAGCGTCTCACGTCGATCGCCACGGAGGCCGGCGCCAGCTACCGCGGCTGGTCGCCGCCCGATGCGCGCTTCGCCGTGGCGGACGACGCCGGTGCCACGCGCCTGCTCGCGACCTTGCTCGCCGCAGGCGTCGCGGTGATCGAGGCGAGCCCCGAGGAAGGCCGGCTCGAGCGCTTGTTCACCGCCGGGACGCCCGGTGCCACGGGCGCGAGCGCGCCGCCGCCGGGAGGCGCGTCATGAACGCCACGCTCATCGCCGCGTTCCTGCGCCAGCGCTTCACGAGCCCGATGCGCCTCGGGCTCCTGTTCATCGTCACCGTGTTCCCGCTCGGCGGCGCGGTGCTCATGGGCACCCTGTCGCCGCTCGCCGGGATCGCGTCGCCGATCGCGTTCATCCTCGCCGCGGGCGCGATCGGTCAGGACGTCTCCTCGGGCACGTTGCAGCTGCTGCTCGTCCGCCCGGTGAGCCGGCCGAGCGTGCTCGTCCACCGCTGGCTCGCCTCGGCGCTGGCCGCCACCGCGATCACGGTGCTGGCGCTGGTCCTGGGCTCGGTGGCGCTCGTGCTCCGCGGCGCGCATCCCGATGCGCTGGACCTGATCCGCATGGTGCTCGAATCCCTGTGCAGCGCCGCGGGCAGTGCCGCGGTCATGGTCATGTTCTCGACGCTCGTGGGCGGCCTGGGTGACGTGGGGCTCTTCTTCGGCACGCTGATCCTGAGCCAGATGTTCGAAGCCCTCGGCGCGTTCGAGCACTGGGACTGGCTGGTGCGCGCATGCGCCGAGGTGCACGGCGTCCTCTCGCCGCAGCTCTCGTGGGAGTGGCTGCTGCAGCAGACGCCGCCGTCGTGGTTCGCATTGGCCTCGTGGGCGAGCACGGTGACGCTGGCGCTCGCCGTGGGCATCGCTCGGCTCAATCGCCGGGAGCTTTCGTATGCCGCCGGCTGAGCGCGCGACGGTGAGCGGACCCTCGCGTCGCGACCCGATGCTGCTCTGGATCGTCGCCGCGGCACTGCTCGTCGCGCGCGTGGCCACGGGTGTCTGGGAGGAGCGTCACCCGCCGCGCCGGCCCGACCGGGTGTCGTGGGTCCCGGCCGCCTCGGCGCCGGCGCGCGCCGCGGCCACGGGCAGGCCGATCCTCTACGACTTCAGCGCCGAATGGTGCGGCCCGTGCCAGGAGATGGAGCGCGACGTGTTCGCGGACGCGAAACAGGCCGCCGCGTTCTCGACGTTCGTGGTGCCGGTCCGCGTCGTGGACCGCAGGCGCGAGGAGGGCCACAACAGCGCGATCGTGGACTCGCTCCAGCGCGCGCACGGCGTGAGCGCGTTCCCGACCGTGGTCATCGTGGGCGCCGACGGCAGGGCGATCGACCGCGTCGAGGGCTACCCGGGAGCCCAGCGTTTCGTGAGCTGGGTGGCGACCACGAGCGCCAGGGCGCGCATGGCGCCGGGCGTGGGTTCGCCGATCCTGCTGCCCTGACGCTCAGTTCAGCGCGTAGGCGCTGTCGACGCTCGAGGAGAAGCGGCGGATCGCCTCGGCCAGCCGGCGCGGGCGGTCGAGCATCACGAAGTGCCCGCAGTTCTCGATGCGCAGGCCGCGGAGCTTCGGGATGTGCGCGTAGCCGAGCAGCTTCGCCGCGTGCTCCCACGTCTCGTCCGTCTCCCACGAGCGGGGCGCCAGCACGGCGAGCACCGGCATCGCCAACCCGGCCGCCTCGTCGGAGAGGTCCGTGGTGAGCGCGACCGGGATCCACGCGCGCATGCTCTGCTTCTCGACCTGCGAGGCGCGCGCCCACAGCCGCTCGCCCTGGAGCGAGTCGCGGCCGAAGCTCGAGTAGACCGCGTGGAGCGTGTTCTCCCAATCCCGATCGAACTGGGCGATCAGCGTGTCTGCCTCGGCGCGGCTCACCTGCGGCGCGAGCGCCGTCTCCACGAGCACCAGCCCGCGCACGCGTTGCGGCGAGCGGAGCGCCTCCGCTGCGGCCACGAGACCGCCCACCGAGTGGCCGACGAGCACGACCGGGTCCTGCGCCTGCTCTTCGAGCGCGCGATCGAGCGCCAGCGTCGCCTGCTCGAGCGCGAACGGCGTCGTCATGGGCGCGAGGCCGTGCCCGGGCAGCTCCACGAACACCACGCGGTGGTCTCGCGCCAGGTCGCGGGCGACGGGGAGCCAGTCGTCGTAGTCGGAGCCCAGGCCGTGCACGAGCACGACGGTGGGACCGCGGCCCATGGCACCGAGCGCCGACGAGGACGGCGGCGGCATGGGCAGGGCGCGGGCAATGAGAAAGACGAGCGTGACCGAAGCGGCCACGATCGCCAGGCGACGGACCAAGGCAGGGCTCCCCCCGGGAACCCTGTGGTTATCGGCCTCCGCGAATCCGGACTTGCGTGCGCGGGCTGGCGGGCCGGAGCCCTCGAATCGAGGCGTCCTAACTAGACGCTCTTCGTTCCGTCCTCGACCGCACGTCCTCGCTGCCCGGCCGTAACCCGGAGCAGGTTCTCGATCTCCGCAAGCCGGTTCTCCATCGCGGCAAGGGCAGCGCGCGACTCGTCGACGGCATGCTCATCACCAACGAAGAATGCAGCGATCCGAGCCGTGACCAGTGAGAACAGTCCCAGACCCAGAAGCATGAGTGCGAACGCCACGACCCGACCCTCTGTCGTCGTCGGATAGCGGTCACCGTATCCAACCGTGGTCACGGTCGAAACCGCCCACCATACGGCGTCGCCAAGACTGGCGATATTGCGGTCAGGCGCTCCGCTCTCCACCTGAAGCACGATGAGCGCCCCGGCCAACGTCGCCATGACGACGAGCGCAATGACGTAGGGGACTCCCCGGCTCCGAGCTACGCGGCGGGTCGAGTTCAGCGCCCGCCCCGACAACGTCATCCCACCGACCGCAAGCACAGCCCGGGCAACACCGCGGACCGCGCGCACACCACGAAAGGCGCGCAGGAAAGGCAGGACCAGAACGAGCAGGTCGAACAGGTGGGCCCGTAGCGCATGCCGGCGATTCGGCGCCAATACCAAGCGGACCACGAACTCAAGTGCAAACATTGCCCAAATCGCCCAGCCGATTTCATCGCAAAGGGCACGCATCGACGCCGGCACATTCGGCACGAATCCGACGATGAATACGACCACGAAGATGATCGAAAGCCCGACCATCCACGGACCCACACGACGGTCGAACTCCGCGTACCTCTCGCTCTTGGCGCCAAGGGCATCTGTCACGGACGACCTCCACTCGTCGGTTCCGACCTCAGCGGGCCGGGTCCCTCTGCCGGTTTGGGGAGCTCAGCCAACGGTGCGACCCGGCGGAACTGGCCCGCTGCAGAGAGCTCGCGAACCAATTCAAACCCCTCAAGACAGGCAATGGGATTGAGATGATCGAGCGCCCGGAAGTCGATGGCGCTCCACTGTTCCCTAGAGACTCGAACGCTCAAGAGATAGTCCTCTGTCTCCTGGGCTGTTCGTCGATCGCGCCGCTGAGAGAAACCCGAGCACACGACCTCCTGCAGGGCGGGCAGCGTGCCGAACGCGATTCCCACCAGCCGAAACACGATACCGTGGACATGAGCGGCGTAGGCGTGGCGAAGCTGTGTAGCCGAACGCTCATGGACGTTCAGCTTGAGTCCGCGAGAGGCCAGCGACGCGGCTTGGGTCGGCATGTCTTCAAACTCCGGGAGGTCGACGTCCAGAATCAGGGACGCACCTCCCTCCTCGACAGCGAAGTGAACGAGCGTCTCGCGCGGCCATGCCTTGGCGGCCAATGATCGTTCAAGCTCTTCCGACATCACTGCCGTGTCCGTGAGCAACTGCACCTCGATCCTCACTCGCTCATGTTCTTGCGCGATACGATGCTCCTCGCGGGCCGCCTCCCATGCCTGATGAACAGCGTGGAAGTGCTCTTGGTTCAGCGCGTGGCGAACCTCACGGGCGCGCTTGCGGCCCGGAACAACGCGATCCCAAAACCCAAGTTGCAGTGGTTCAGGCGGGCCTGGTTCGGGTTTGTTGAAGGGTTCCGGAACGTAGCTCGCTCGTTCTCTTGGCGCTGGGGTGTCGAGGTGCACGGTCGCGATCGCATTGAAGCCGGACTCGATCTCTGCGCAACGCTTCTCCAACCACTCCAAGAGCACTGAGCCCTGTTCACGGCGAATCCTTCGCTCAAGGCTCGGGGCGAGCGGCTCACCATCCGCGGTCTGGATTACCAGACGACCCTGATGGTCTAGTTCGAGACTTACTGTGTGTTGCTCGTGACCCGGCGCGCGGCCGATTGCTGACGGTGCTACGCGGCTTCGATACGAGAGGCCGGTTCCGGGCAGGCTGACGTTCCGAAAGATGCCCCGCGGGCCAATGTTGAAGCTAGCTCCGCGGGGCCCCGCCGACAGGCTCACACCGTTCAGACCGACGTTGAGCCGCAGCCCAGGCATCAGCCGCACGCTGCGTCGAAGCCTCCACCCCATCGCGGCCGCTCTCCGTTTTCAGCGCTTTGCCGCGATCCTCGCGGTGGCGAAGTTGGCGATGATCACCGCCAGCGAGTCGGGCTGGTCCTTCATCACCCAGTAGGCGGCGTCGGGAATGCGGACCGCGGCCGCGGTCGTGTCCTCCCAGCCCATGGTCTTGAGCACGGCGCCCGACGTCATGCCCGGCTTCCACACGCGGCTCGTGACCACGAGCTGCTGCGCCACCTTTGCGGCCTTCGCGTCCCTGTTGCCGTCGCTGAAGAAGCCCTCGCGCACGTACGCCTTCACCGTGGCCGCCGGCGTCTGCGTGAACATGGTGTAGATCGCCTTGCTCTGCGTGGTGTCCCGTCCCATGTTCGAGAACATCCTGGTGGAGACCGCTTCGTAGTTCTGCTCCATGAAATCTAGAAACTGCTTCTTCTGCTGGTCGTCGATCGCGATCGGCAGGCCCACCGGCACGTCGATGAGCACCAGCCCCTTCGCGCGGCCCGGGTGCGCGGCGAATGCCGCGAGCGCGGCGCGCCCGCCGATCTGGTGGGCGACGACGATGGTGCTGTCGGGGTTCTGCTTCGCGAGCACGGCATCGAGCGCGTCGCCCACGGTGACGAACGAGAACGGATCCGGCAGCGGGCTCTCGCCGTGGCCCGGCAGGTCCACGAGCACGACGCGGTAGCGCCCGAGGAGCTTGCGCGCCGTGGGCAGCCAGTCGTTGCGGGTCGCGCCCAGCCCGTGCACGAACACGATCGTCGGTCCGCGCCCCAGCTCGGTGGTCTTGAGCGCGACGGGCGCGGCGTGGCCCAGGGCGGCTGCGGCGAGCACTGCGGCGGCGAAAAGGCAGACGGCGGTCAGCCGGCTTGCGGCGGGGCGGGCCTTCGGCGTCACGGGTTCCTCCTGAGGGGCGGGTGCTCGGAAGATTGCAGACGGCGCCGGAACCGGCCACCCGCCGCCCCATCCGCGACACAGCCACAACGAGTTGTCGGCCTGGCCAAACCCATCTGCAATCTTCAGAGCACCGAGAAGATGGTTGCTAACTGCACATTTGTGCAGTAGAGTGGGACCCGCCTGAATGGCGGCCGGAATGACCATGCGCAGCGAACCCCTCGACGAAGCCGTGTCCGTCCGCGCCGACTTCCACGGCGGCGCGGTCACTCCCGTGGCGTTCAGGCGCCGGGGACGCGAGCACCGCGTCGCCCGCGTCAACGCCCGCTGGGTGGACCGCGCCGGGAAGCACCCGCGGTTCTACTTCTCGGTCACCGACGAGAGCGGCGATGTCTACCAGCTCCAACTCCAGGGAGGAGATCTCTTGTGGTGGCTCGACACGGTGACGCTCGAGGGCTGAGCGCGGCGCCCGGCTAGTGCCCGCCCGGACCCGTCCTCGACGGGTACCCCTCCGCCGCGGCGCCGGGACCCGCGCACGACGCACGGGACCCGCCCGGCGCACGAACCACACGGCACCCGTGGGCGCCGGGTCGTGCGCCGCGGTGGAGGGGCACCCGTCGAAGACGGGTCCGGCCCGCGCTACGGCGCCCCGAGGAAGCCCTCGACCACGGTCACGAACTTCTCCGGTTCCTCGAAGTACGGCAGGTGGCCGCTGCTCTCGAACACTTCCCATCGAGAACCCGGAATGGCCTTGTGGATCTTCCACGCCGTGCTCGGCGCGACGTTGATGTCGTAGCGGCCGGTGATCACCAGCGTCGGCATGTGGAGCGACGGCAGCGTGGGCCACATGTCGAATTGCGCGAGATCGGCGTTCAGCGCGGCGTTCACCTTCTTCGCGTACTTGTACGTGTCGGCGCGGGAGAGGAACTCGTCGCGCTTGGCGGCGGACACGAACAGCATGCCCAGGTACTCGCGCAGGCTGTGCTTCTCCGCCGCACTGTCACCGAGCGTAGCGAAGAAATCGAGCTGGCCCTGGTGCTCGATCGCCTCGGGGAAGATGTACTTGAAGATGAACTCGGTCTCGCTCCACTTGGGTGCGGCCGAGTCGGCGATGATCAGGTGCGCGACGCGGTCGGGATGCCGCGCGGCGTACGCCATCACCAGGTAACCGCCCCACGAGTGACCGAGCAGGTCGACCTGCTCGGCGCCGAGCTGCTTGCGCAGCGCTTCCAGGTCCGCAACCTGGTCGGCGAGCGTGCAGCTCTGGCTGGGCTTCAGCGCGCCCGAGCGGCCGTTGCCGCGCTGGTCGTAGAACACCACGCGCCGTGAGCGCGCGAGCTGGTCCCAGGCGTCCGAGCACAGCACGTACGTGTGATCGAACCCGGGCCCGCCGTTCACCATGATGAGCGGCCGCTCGCCGGACCCGCCTGCGGCGGGTGCGCTCCCCCTCACCTCGTACCAGATCGTGGCGCCGCCGGCGCTGAACGTGCGCCCGGGGCCGCTGGGCTTCGCGGGCGCGGCGAGCGCGGGGGCGGGAAGCAGCGACAGGACGAGCAGGACGGCAAGCAGACGTGGGCGCGGCATTGCGGGCCTCCGGTTGGTTCACCCGTGCTGGCGCGAGTAAGCCCGCTCGGCGGCGGCGACGCGCGCGCCCGCGGCGGGCCTGCGGCTGCTCGCAGCATCGCAGCCCCGGCCGCGGCCGTCACCGCCCACTCTTGCATACTGCACATTTGTGCAGTATGGTCGGGACACGCTCGGATCGCGGCCAGAAGCCGCGTCCGAGCCTCCGACGACGACCCATGTCGGGTGGTCCCGTGTCCGGCGCCGGCGATCGCGGGGATGGCCGGATCACCGGCACGGGCCACCCGGGAACTTGAGGAGCCCCGCATGGCCCACTCGAAGCTCGCCCGAGCGCCGCGCCGCCCCCCCACCCGACCTCCCGCGCGGTGGCGACCGGCCGCGGGCGCGCCGCCGAAGGCGGCGGCCACGAACGGGCCGCTCGACGCGATCCCGGCCTGGTCGCAGCTCAAGCTCGACATCGTCCGCCGCTACGGCGCGGCGTACTCGACGATCTCGAGCCGGCAGCCCGGGCTCGCCCACTACTGGATCGACGGGTTCATCCGTTCCGGAACGGATACGGCGACGGCCCCGCGCCCGCATGAATTCGCGCCCGGCAGCGCGCTCAACGCGCTGCTCGTCACGCCGCCGTTCCGCCACCACTACCTCGTGAACCTGGACGGCCAGCGCGTGGACGCGGTCCGCCGCGCCGTGGGCGGCCGCGCCGACGTCACGCTGCTCGAGGGCGACGCCACCCGGGCGCTGCTCGAGGAGGTCCTCCCCCGCGTGCGCCAGGAGGACTACCGAAGAGCGCTGTGCGTGCTCGATCCCTGCCCGCCCGGGCCCGACTGGCGGGTGATCGAGTTGGCAGGCCGGCTGCGCACGATCGACCTGTTCGTGGCGTTCGCGGACACGCCCGAGGCGACGCCGCAAGCGCTGACGCGCCGGCTGCGGGAAGACGCCCGGTTCGCGAACGTCATGGAGCCGCTCGCGCTGCGCGACCACGCGGGCCGCACCGCGGCCCACCTGTTCTTTGCCTCGCGCAACAACATGGCGAACGGCGTCGTCGAGGACATCTTCACCACCCATCGCGACGGCCGCGCGGCAGGGGCGCACGGATGACCGCCGAGCGGGATGCCGACCGCACCGTGCTGCACATCGACATCGACGCGTTCTTCGCCGCGATCGAGCAGCAGCGCGATCCGCGCCTCAAGGGCAAGCCGGTGATCGTCGGCGCCGGCGTCATCGCATCGTGCTCGTACGAGGCACGCAGGTTCGGGCTCAGGGCCGGCATGTCGCTGGGCGAGGCGAAGCGGCTCTGCCCGAAGGCCGTCATCCTCGAGGGTCACGCGCAGGTCTACCGCTGCTACGCCGAGCGCGTGTTCGAGCGCTGCCGCGAACTGTCGCCCGACGTGGAAACGTACCTGGACGAGGCCTACCTCGAGCTGACCGGCACCGGGCGCGTGCACGGCGACTTCACCGCGGCGGCAGCGGGCTTGAAGCGCGCGATCCTGGATGACACCGGCCTCACGGTGACGTGCGGCATCGGGCCGAATCGCATGCTGGCGAAGCTGGTCGGCAAGACCACGAAGCCCGACGGCCTGGCGCGCATCCACGCGCACGAAGCCGAGGCGTTCCTCGTCGGCCGCCCGATCGAGCAACTGGCGGGCGTGGGACACGCGCACGCGCGCACGCTGCGGGGCATGAACATCGGCACCATCGGCGAGCTGCGCGTGCTGCCGGTGGGCACGCTCGAGGCACTGTTCGGCGCGCCGGGGCGGCTGCTCCACGAGCGCTGTCGCGGTCGCGACACGGCGCCCGTGGTGGTGCGCGAGATCCCACTCTCGATCTCGCGCGAGACGTCGTTCCACCACGACACGGCCGATCCGCGCGAGATCGACGGCATGCTCGAGTACCTCGTCGGCCGTGCCTGCCGCACCGCGCGCGAGCTCGCGCTCACCGCGCGCACGGTGAGCGTGCGGTTGCGCTACAGCGACGACGAGTCGGCCGAGCAGGCGCGTTCGCTCGCGCAGCCCTCGGCCGTGGACCCGGTGGCGCTGGCGCTGGCGCTCCAGCTCCACGCGAAGCTCTACACCCGGCGCGTATCGTTGCACGCGATCGGCGTCACGCTCTCCAACTTCGCGCGCGACGCGGCCGAGCAGGGCTCGCTGTTCGACGAGCGCGAGGCGGGCCGGCGCGCGGCGCTGTGCGAGGCGCTGGACCGCGTGCGCGGCAACTACGGCCACGGCGCCGTGGTCTCGGGCCGCGCGCTCCACTTGAAGGGCCGCGTCGGCGAGGATCGGTATGGTTTCGTGCTCCGGACGCCGTCGCTCACCAAATGAACCACCCCGAAAGAGAGGCCCCCGCCATGCCCGAGCTCGCCAAGGCGCTCATGACCGCGATCTATCCCGTCCCCGACGTCGCCGCCGCGAAGCGCTGGTACGCCGACGCGTTCGGTGTCGAGCCCTACTTCGACCAGCCGTTCTACGTCGGCTTCAACATCGCGGGCTACGAGCTGGGGCTGGTCCCGAGCGAAGCGCCGCTCCACCAGCCGGGCAACCGCGGCGTGGTCGTCTACTGGGGCGTCGAGAACGGCGACGACGCGTGGAAGCGCGTCACCGCGGCCGGGGCCAAGCCGCTGGACGCGATGAAGGACGTGGGCGATGGCATCCGCGTCGGCATCGTCGCCGACCCCTACGGCAACGCCATCGGGTTGATCGAGAACCCACACTTCAAGCTGAAGTAGCCGGGCGGTGCTGGGAGGGTGCGAATGAGGGCATCGCTCGGGCCGGGCTCCTGCCCGGCCCTCCCTGGCGCTCACGACGGCCTCCGCCATCCTGGCTCCGGCCTGTTCGCGACTGCCCTCATTCGCACCCTCCCCAGCACCACCCTCTGACCGTCGCCATGTCCCCTTTCACACCGCTTCGCGTGCGCTCGCACGGCTCGCTGCTCGCGGGCGTCGCCTCGCCCGAGGCGCTGTGCGAGCGCGCGGCGGAGCTGGGACACGCCGCCCTCGGCCTGACCGACATCGACAACCTCTACCTCGCCGTGCGGTTCCTGAACGCGGCGAAGGGCGCGGGGCTCAAGCCGATCGTCGGCGCCGAGCTGACCGCGCTCGCGGGCGGCAACCGCGCGCTGCTGATCCCGTTCGACCGCCGCGGCTGGGCGAGCCTGTGCGCGCTCCTGACGGCGCGCCACCTGGACGACGCGTTCGACGCCGTGCGCGCGATCGGCGCCGGCCACGCCGGGCTGCACGTGATCGTGGAGTCGCCCGGGCTCGCGATGGCGCTGCTCGCGGCGGGCGTGCCGGCGGCGTTCGCGGCGTCGGAGGAGGTGGCGAAGCGGCGCACGCACGTGGGCGGCGTGTGGCTGGGCGTGCGCGGCATCGCGGCCGAGCGCCCGCGGCTCCGCGAGCGGCTCGCGGAGAGCTGGCGACTGGGCGTGCCCGCGGTCGCGACCGGTGACGTGTGGATGCTGGAGCCGCGCGACCACGAGACCCACCGCGTCGCGGTGACGGCGGCGCAGGGGGAGCTCCTGGAGCGCATGCCGCGCTCGGCGTTCTGCTCGCACGACGCGCTGCTCCGCTCGCCCGCCGAGTGGGCGAAGCGCGTGCACAGCGTGTGCGCGGGCGCCGGCTGCGCCGAGCAGGCGGAGCCGTTGCTCGAGAACAACGCCGCACTGGTCTCGCGCTGCCACCTCACGCTCGAGATGGGAACACCGATCTTCCCGAGCGCGCCGCTCCCCGAGGGCGTGACCGGCGCCCAGCGCCTGCGCGAGTTGTCGCTCGCCGGCGTGGCGCGGCGCTACGCGGCCGGGATGGCGCGCGCGCAGGCGCGGCGGCGGCTCGACACCGAGCTGGCGCTGATCGACCGCATGGGCTTCACCGACTACTTCCTCCTGGTCGCGAACATCGTCGGCTTCGCGCGCGAGCGTGGCATCCCCACCGTGGGCCGCGGCTCGGGCGCGAGCTCGATCGTGTCGTACGCGCTGGGCGTGACCAGCGTGGACCCGGTGCGCTATGGACTGTGCTTCGAGCGCTTCCTCCACCCGCAGCGGCGCGACTGCCCCGACCTCGACGTGGACCTGTGCTGGCGGCGCCGCGACGAGGTGATCGCGCACGTCTACGAAGCCTACGGCCACGACCGCGTGGCGATGATCAGCACACACGCCACACTCGGGCCGCGTTCGGCGTTCCGCGAGGCGGCGAAGGCGCTCGGCGTGCCGCTGCCGCGCGTCAACGCGCTCGCCAAGCGCGTGCCGCGCGACCTCGAGGCATCGGCGCTGGAGAAGGTGATCGAGGATGGCGTGCCGGGTGTGTCCGGGCGGGACGCGCGCGGGCCGGGGGCGCCCGGGCCGGGGCCGCCCGCGCGAGGCGCGGGCGGATCCAACAACGAGAAGCAGGCCGAGCGCGCGAAGGCGGCCGGCGCGGGCCCAGGTCGCGGCCCCGGGCTCGGCCCGCACGACTTCGGCCCCGAGTTCGCGGACGCGCGCATCGCCGAAGCACTCCGGCTCGCAGCGCGGCTCGCGGGCGCGCCGCGGCATCTCTCGGTCCACTGCGGCGGACTGGTGATCGGCGACCGTGCGCTCACGCACTACCTGCCGCTCGAGCGGGCCACGAAGGGCGTCGTGGTGTCGCAGTTCGAGATGCGTGCCGTGGAGGCGATCGGGCTCGTCAAGATGGACCTGCTCGGGAACCGCGCCATCACCACGATCGGCGAGTGCCGCACACTGGCAGGGCAGCGCGCGGTCGATCCGGACACCATCGCGGCGGACGACCCGATCGCCGCCGCGGCCGTGGCCGCGGGCGACACGCTCAACTGCTTCCAGCTCGAGTCGCCCGCCATGCGTCACCTGCTGCGCATGCTGCAGGCGCGCACACTCGCCGACACGGTCGCCGCCGTCGCGCTCGTCCGCCCGGGACCTTCCGAGTCGGGGATGAAGGAGGCGTTCTGCCGCCGCCGCCGCGGACTCGAGCCCGTGACGTACCCGCACGAACGGCTGCGCGAGACACTCATGGAGACCGCGGGCATCCTGCTCTATGAAGAAGACGTGATGCGCGTGGCCGCGGCGCTCTGCGGCCTGCCGCTCGCCGAGGGCGAGACGCTCCGCCGCGCGATCGCGCACGCGCGCGGCGACGAGGAGTTCCGCTTCCTCGAGCGCGGGTTTCTCGCGCAGGCGGCGCGTGCCGGCGTGGGCGAAGAAGACGCGCACAAGGTGTGGTGCGAGCTGGCGCGGTTCGCGGCGTACGCGTTCTGCAAAGCGCACGCCGCCGGCTATGGCCAGCTCGCGTGGCAGAGCGCGGCGTTGAAGGCGCGCTTCCCCGCCGAGTGGGCGGTCGGCGTGCTCAACCATCACGCGGGCATGTACCCGACGTGGGTGCACGTGGAGGACCTGCGCCGTGGCGGGATCGGGCGCGCGCCGGTGACGTTCCTGCCGCCGTGCGTGGAGCGGTCTTCATGGGATACCACGTTGGACGGCGCGGCCGTTCGCGTCGGGCTTCACCGCGTCGCGGGGCTCGCGCATGCCACCGCCGCGCGCCTGATCGCCGCGCGGCCGTTCGCGAGCCTCGCCGACCTCGTGGACCGCGCGCGACCGACACCGCCCGAGCTGGACGCGCTGATCCTCGCCGGCGCGCTCGACGCGGTCGCGCGCGACCGCACGCGTGCGTCGATGCGGCTCGAGGCGCGCGTGCACGAGTCGCTCGCGGTCGGCCTGCCCGCGCGCGTGCGGCACGTGGCGAACCCGCGCGCCGCGGGCCTGCTCGCCGCCGACGGCTCACCGCTCGCGCCCGCCGCGAGCGCGCCGCGCCCCGGCGGCGACGCGTTGCCGGAGCTGCCCGAGCTGTCGCTCGCCGACCGCGTGCGCGGCGAGTTCGCGGCCACCGGGCTCTGGTTCTCCGCGCAGCCGCTGGATGTGCTCGTTCCGCCGGATGCGATGTCGCGATGCGTGAGCGCCAGCGAACTCGAACGTCACGTCGGCAAGCGCGTCAGCGTGTGCGGCATCCCGTGTGCGGCGCGGCGCGTGGAGTCCAGGACCGGAGGCATCGTGCTGTTCACGACGCTCGCCGACCGCACCGGGCTCGTGGAGTGCGTGCTCTTCCCCGATACGTACCGCCGCTGGGGGCAGCACATGCGCAGCGAGGTGGTGCGCGTCGAAGGGCGTGTCGACGAGACGCTCGGGGCGTTCACCGTGGTCGTGGAGAATGCCACGCGGCTCGGCGGGTCCGGTCACGACGGGAGACTGCCGCCGGACCGGCCTCTGGCGGGTGCCCGCGAGTCCGGACCGCCGAGCACCTACCGGGTGGCGTGACGGAGCCGTGGCAGGATGCAGCCCTGACCACCGCTGTCGTGACAGCTCTGCGGAGGGGACGAAATTCCAGTCCCGGTTCCGCGCCGCGCGCGCTTGACATCCGTGTCTCAGGGCTGTTCTCGCCGCGTGCGACCGGAATTGGCACCATCCACGCTGTCGACGCGGCCTCCGCGACCGGACCGCACACCCGTGAAGGAGCCCCCATGCCCCCGGACTTTGCCAACGGCAAGATCTGCTACGTCGAGATCCCCGCGCTCGAGATCCAGCGATCGGCTGAGTTCTACGCCAACGTCTTCGGATGGAGAACGCGCAAGCGCGGCGACGGCGCGCTCGCGTTCGACGACGGCGTCGGCCAGGTGAGCGGCACGTGGGTGCGCGGGCGCAAGCCCATGACCGAGGTCGGGCTGCTCCTGTACATCATGGTCGACGACATCGGGTCGACGATCGCGAAGGTCGAGGCGGCGGGCGGCGAGATCGTGCAGCCCGTGGGCGCGGATGCGCCCGAGATCACCGCGCGGTTCCGCGATCCGGGCGGGAACGTCCTCGGTCTCTACCAGCAGCCCACGCCGGCAGGCGGCGCGTCGTAGTGCGGCGTTCTTGACCGCGTCGTCCGGTAACCGCCGATTCGATGCGGGTCCGGGTGCGAACACCGAGCCGCCGGTCGCTGGTCCGAACTATGCTGGACGGCGCTGGCACGAAACTCTCTCCCGTCGATTCCCGTTGACGCTCGGCCCCGCACGGGATTAAACACAACTCATTCCTCGGGGGCGAGGTGTCGTTCGAGTTCGCGAACTACAAGACCGTCAAGGTCTGAACCCTTCGAACGTCTGACTTCAGCCCTCGATCGATGGGGCGCCTGCGGATACCTGCGGGCGCCCTCTTATGTTGGCTTCAGTCCGCGGCGGCCTGCGCGGCGGCCGCCCAGCGGCGGACGATCGCGCCGGCGGGTTCGATCGAGTGGATGCCCGCCACACTCTTCCCTGCCTGCCACATCTGGGAGCCCTCGATGCGAGCGCCGCGCCTCAGGCCCCACGCGGTCTTGACCGCGAAGAACGCCCGCATCGCGTGCTTCGTGCGCGGGTTCCGGAGCAGCCAGCGCTCGAGCGCGTTCGCGTGCAGTCCCATGCGACGCACGGCGGGCGTGTCGATCACGGCCAGCGGCACGCCGGTCAACCGTTCGGTGAGCACGATGCCGTTCTCGTCGGTCGAGACGATCGCAGCCTTGTAGGACTCGCTCGCATCGCACTCGCGCGTGGCGATGAACCGGGTCCCACACTGGACCCCGGCGTGACCCATGCGCAGCGCGTCCACGAAGCCGGCCGCGTCTCCGATCCCACCTGCACAGACCACGGGCAGACCGAACGTCCGGAGCTCGTCGAGCAGCCTGCGCGGGTCACGCGGGCCGGCGTGGCCGCCGGCACGCGCGTTCACGGCGATCAGGCCGTCGACGCCGCCGTCGAGCGCCTTCTTCGCCCACTTCGCCTCGGTCACGTCGTGATAGACGACGCCTCCGGCAGCGTGCGCCTTCTCCGCCACCCAGCGCGGGTCGCCGAGCGAGGTGACGAAGAAGCGAACGCCCTCTTCGAGCGCTTCGTCCACCCAGCGCCGCATCCGGTCCAGGTAATGCCGCGACGACTTCTCGATCAGCGCGTTCATGCCGATCGGCTTCTGCGTCAGGGCGCGGATGCGGCGGAGCCCGTCGCGGAACTCGAGGCCGTGGACGAACGTCAGCGTCACCGGCTGAACGATGCCGATGGCGCCGGCCTCGGAAGCCGCCGCCACCAGCTCCACGTTGCTGCACGGGTACATGGCGCCGCAGATCAACGGCACCTCGATCCCGGCGTGACGCGTGAGCGCGGTCTCGAGCGTCATGGCACGAGGCCGAGCCGCCACACCACGCGCACGCTGGCGACCATATCGCCCCCGGCATCGCGGATCTCGGCATGCACCTCGTGGTTCAGGTCACCGGCGACCACGGGCACGCTCGCCCGGCAGTCGCAGAGCAGCGTGCCGCGTGCCTTCTTCATGTAGACGGTCTCGATGCGGAGCACGATGCCGCGCACGCCGGCCGGCAGCGCCGTCGTCATCGCCAGGCCGCTCGCCAGCTCGCCCAGGTTCGTGAGCGCCACGGCGTGGATCGAGCCCAGGTGATTGCGCACGGCGCGCCGGTCGCGGAGCGCGAGCCGGGCGTGCCCCGGTTCCAGCTCGATCACGGTGGCGCCGATGCTGCCGCTGTAGGGCACCTGGCGGCCGAACAGCCAGCCGAAGAGGTCGCGGCCGAACGGCAGGCCAGCGCAGCGCCGCCACAGCGACAACACGCGCGCGCCGGGAGCGTCGGGGGCCATGCTCAGCCCTTGTGGGCGGCCCGCCGGTGCTTCGCGATCTGCACCAGCAGCTCCCACGACGTGCCGGCGGCATTGCCGAGGATCATCGTCATGGATCCGACCATCATGAACAGCATCTCCGGGATGCCCAGGGCCACGCCCACGGCCGTGAGCAGGATCAGGATGTAGCCGATGGCGGGGAACATCAATCGCTTGCGAATCTGGCCGCGGCTGAAGCCCGCCTCATCGTGGTGTCTCGCGGCGCGCGTGAGCCGGAACGTGAACCACAGCCCAGCGATGCCCATCACGCCGAGCTGGATCGCGGTCTGGAGAGGGCTGTGGGTCGGGACGAGCATGAACATCGACACCATGAGCACGAACGTGAACGACAGCAGCGTCACGCGGGCGAGCGCGAGCAGGTGCTCGTGGCTCTCCTCGACCAGCCGGTCGAGGTGGAGCGACAGCGCCACGAACAGCAGGCCGGCGAGCGTCACCGCCGCGGTGCCGGCCATGAGGTAGAACTCGTGCCAGCGGTCGACCCACTCGTCTAGCGTGAGCTCGTGCACGGCGCCCGCCGCCGCCGCTGCACCTTCAAGCAGCAGCGCCGGCGTCACAGGCCGAGATCGCCGGCGATCGTCAGCAGGGCGTCGCGCACGAACGCGATGTGGCCGTCCAGATCCACGCCCAGCTCGGCGGCGCCGTTCACGATGTCGTCGCGGTTGACGTTCTTCGCGAACCCGGTGCTTTTCATCTTCTTCTTCACCGAGTCGACCTGCACGAGCGCGAGCTTCTTCTCCGGCGTCACCAGCGCACAGGCGACGAGGAACCCGGACAGCTCGTCACACGCGAACAGCGCCCGGGCCATGAGCGTGTCGCGCGGCACGCCGGAATACGTGGCATGGCCCAGGACGGCGCGGCAGATGTCCTCGGGCCAGCCGGCCGCGCGCAGCACTTCCACGCCCTTCATCGGGTGCAGCTCGGCGCTCGGGTGGCGCTCCCAGTCGAAGTCGTGGATGAGGCCGGTCAGCCCCCAGCGCTGCTCGTCCTCGCCGTAGTGACGCGCGTAGGCCCGCATCGCGGCCTCGACCGCGTAGCAGTGCTTGCGCAGGTTGGGATTGGCGATCCAGTCGTGGACCAGCGCGAGCGCCTGATCGCGTGCAGGGAGGGCGGTCTCACGAGCAGGCCCCGCGTGCGGCGCCGGTCCGGGGGCGGGTCCGCCGATCGTCACTTGTTCTCGAAGTGCTTTTTGTTCTTGTCGATGAACGAAGCCCACTTCTCGGGCACGCCATTGTCCGGGAAGATCGCCTGCACCGGGCAGGCCGCCTCACACGCCTGGCAGTCGATGCACTCGTCGGGATGGATGTAGTACTGGTCCTCGCCCTCGTAGATGCAGTTGACGGGGCAGACCTCGACGCAGGACTTGTCCTTCACCCCGATGCACGGCTCGGCGATGATGAACGGCATGTCGTGAACCTCCGGGAGTGGCTCTGCCAGCGCGAGCCAACGAGTCTAGAGGGGCCCCAAGGTACTGGCAACCCCGCCGCGCGCTTGCACTCGCCATCCATCGGCCGCCCATGACCGTTCGTCGTGAGCCCGCGGCATCCTGCCGACGCGCCCTGACGCGGCGCGGCTCGCCATGCGAAGGTGGCGGAACCGCGAGCCTTGACCGCATCGCACGGACTGGCCGAGACTCGCGCGCTTCCCACGCACCTTCCTGACCCGACGAGCGCCCCCGATGGCCGATCGACCCGACCTTTCCTCGCTGCGCATCGACCGCTCGCCGCCGCCGCGGCGCGGTGGCCCGCCCGCGCTCACCGCGGCGCTCGTGTTCGTCGCCGTCGTCGTGACCGGCTTCTTCGCGCTGCGCCTTTCGCGGGCGACGTCGGCCGTCACGGTGAGCGTGGGCACGGCCGAGGCGACGGGCGGCGGCAGCGCCACCGGCGCCGGCATCAGCGCGAACGGCTACGTGGTCGCACGCACCAAGGCCAGCGTGTCGAGCAAGGTGCTGGGGCGGCTCGCCTGGGTGGACGTCACCGAGGGCTCGCAGGTCACGCGGAACGAGGTGATCGCGCGGCTGGAGAGCGCCGACTACGAGGCCGCCCTGCTGGCGGCGAACGCGAACGTGGCCCAGCTCGACGCGCAGCACGTGCAGGCGCAGCGCGACCTGAAGCGCGCGCAGTCGCTGCGCGCCCAGGACCTGGTCTCCGACGCCGAGCTCGAGAGCGCGCAGACGCGCGTCGAGGTGAGCCTGGCGCAGGCGAACGCCGGCCGCGCCCAGGCGCGCCTCGCCGAGGCCACGCTCGAGAACACGCGCGTGCGCGCGCCGTTCACCGGCACCGTGCTGCGCAAGGACGCCGAGGTGGGCGAGATCGTGGCGCCGTCGTCGGCCGGCGGCGGGCTCACGCGCACCGCCATCGTCACCATGGCCGACCTGTCCACGCTCGAGGTCGAGGTGGACGTGAACGAGGCCTACATCGCGCAGGTGGTGAACGGCCAGCCGGCGCGCATCACGCTCGACGCCTACCCGGACACGTCGTTCGTCGGCCGCGTGCGCCAGGTCGTGCCGACCGCCGACCGGCAGAAGGCCACGGTGCTGGTGAAGGTCTCGATCCTCGATCGCGACCCGCGGATCCTGCCCGAGATGGGCGCCAAGGTGGTGTTCGAGGCGCACGGCGGGCAGGTCGTGGCAGCGCCGCGGCGTGTGTTCGTGCCGCAGGCGGCGCTGGTGCAGTCGGGCGGCCGCGCGTCGGTGTGGGTGATGGAGAACGGCAAGGTGCGCCAGCAGGCGGTCGACGTGGGCCCGGCCCGCGGCGATCGCATCGAGGTGCGCCAGGGATTGCTCGGGGGCGAGAGCCTGGTGCTGTCGCCGCCCGCGGGATTGAAGGACGGAATCAAGGTGAAGCTCGCGGCCCGCTGACGGCCGCCTCCAGAGGAGTCGACGATGGCTACCGTGGACGTGCGTGACGTGGTGAAGGTGTACCGGCGCCAGACCGAGGAGGTGCGCGTGCTCGACGGCCTGTCGCTCAAGATCCCGGACGGCGCGTTCGTGGCGCTGATGGGCCCCTCGGGCTCGGGCAAGACCACGCTCTTGAACCTGATCGGCGGCGTGGACCAGCCGACGTCGGGCGATGTGAGCGTGGACGGCACGAGCATCGCGAAGATGGGCGGCGCCGCGCTCGCGCGCTGGCGGTCGACCTCCATCGGCTACATTTTCCAGCTCTACAACCTGATCCCGGTGCTCTCCGCGCAGGAGAACGTGGAGTTGCCCCTGCTCCTCGTGAGCATGAGCGGCTCCGAACGCAAGAAGCGGGCGAAGACGGCGCTCGAGCTGGTGGGCCTCGGCGACCGGCTCGGGCACTACCCGCGGCAGCTCTCGGGCGGCCAGGAACAGCGCGTCGCGATCGCCCGCGCCATCGTCTCCGATCCCAAGGTGCTGCTCGCCGACGAGCCCACGGGTGACCTCGACCGCAAGTCGGCCGAGGAGGTGCTGCAGCTGCTGGAGCGCCTGAACCGCGAGTTCAAGAAGACCATCGTCATGGTCACGCACGACCCGCATGCGGCCGAACGCGCCACGACGCGGTACCACCTCGACAAGGGCGTGTTGTCCAACTGATGCGCCGGGCCGCCGGCCCGGCAACATGAGGTGCCCATGCTTCGACTCGTGGTCGTGAACCTGTTCCGCAACCCGCTGCGCACGTTCCTCACCATGGCGAGCGTGACCGTGGCGCTGTTCCTCTACTGCGCGCTCGGCGGCATCCTCGACACGCTGCAGGAGTCGATCAAGGTGGGCAGCGAGTCGCGGCTCGTGGTGCGCAACAAGATCTCGCTCGTGCAGTGGATCCCCATGGCCTACCGCCAACGCATCGAATCCGTGCCCGGCGTGAAGCGCGTCGTGGTGCAGAATTGGTTCGGCGCCCAGGATCCGGCCGACACGAAGGGTTTCTTCGCCCAGTTCGCCGTGGATGACCCCTACTACGGCGTCTACGGCAAGGACTTCGACATCATCGCCGCGTCCGACCCCCTGGCGCCGGTCACGATCCCCGACGGCGCCGACCCGAAGCTCGCCGCCTACTACGCGGAGCAGACCGCCTGCGTCGTCGGCGAGAAGCTGCTGGCGAAGAAGGGTTGGAAGCTGGGCCAGACGATCACGCTCGCGGGCACGATCTTCCCCGGGAGCTGGCCGTTCACGATCCGCGCCGTCTACCGCGCGAAGAAGAAGTCGTTCGGCGACGAGACCATGTTCTTCCACTACAAGTACCTGAGCGAGAAGGGCATGGGCGGCCAGGAGCCGGTGGGCACGTACGTGCTCGAGCTGAACGACCCGTCCCAGGCGAGCGCCATCACGCACGCCGTGGACTCGCAGTTCGAGAACGCCGCCCCGGCCACGCTCACCGAGACCGAGCAGGCGTTCCAGGCCGGGTTCGTGAGCATGTACGGCAACATCCCGTTCGTGCTGCGCGTGATCGGGCTCGCGATCGTGTTCAGCATCCTGCTGATCGCCGCCAACACGATGATGACGTCGATCCGCGAGCGCACGAGCGAGTTCGGGGTGCTGAAGACGCTGGGCTTCACCGACGGCGCCGTGTTCGGCATGGTGGTCGCCGAGGCCGCTGTCATCACGCTCGGCGGCGGCCTGCTCGGCGCGCTCGGCGCACGGGCGCTCGTCAGCGGCGCCAGCATGCCCGGCGGCTTCTTCCCGCCGATGTCCATCTACTGGGGCACCGTGCTCACCGGCATCGCCATCGCGGTCGTGATCGGCGCGGTGAGCGGTCTCGTCCCCGCCGTGCAGGCGTCGCGCCTGCGCATCGTCGACGCGCTGCGGCGCGTCGAGTGAGGATCGCGCCCATGGCCATACCGTTCGTCTACAACTTCCGCAGCGTCACGAACCGCCCCGTCTCAACGGCCACCACCGCGATCGGCATCGGCCTCACCGTGGCCATCTTCATCGGCGCGCTGGCGCTCGCGGCCGGCTTCCGTGCCTCGCTCGTCACCACCGGCTCGCCCGACAACGCGCTCGTGCTGCGGAAGGGCGCCGACAGCGAGATCTCGAGCGGGCTGTCGCTCGAGCAGACGCAGATTCTCGCCGCCCACCCCGCGGTGGCCGTGGGCCCCGACGGCCGCCCGCGCGCGAGCTCCGAGCTGGTGATCGTAGTGAACAAGGAGCGCCTGGGCCAGAAGGGCTCGTCGAACGTCATGCTGCGCGGCGTCGACCCGGCCGCCGCCGACCTGCGCGGCGGCATCACGCTCGTGGCCGGGCGCATGTTCACGCCCGGCACCGACGAGGTCATCGTCGCCCGGCGCATCGCCGGACGCTTCGCCAACTGCAACGTGGGCGACAAGCTCCGCTTCGAGCAGCGCGACTTCAACGTGGTCGGCCAGTTCACCGCGAAGGGCTCGGCGTTCGAGTCCGAGATCTGGGGCGACGCCGCCGTGCTCATGCCGGCGCTCCACCGTGACGGCTACTTCCAGACGTTCGTGTTCCGGCTCAAGGACCCGTCGCAGTTCGATCGCGTCAAGAAGGAGCTCGAGGCCGACCCGCGGCTGCAGATCCAGGTGCAGCACGAGCGCGCGTTCTACGCCGCCCAGAGCGAGGCGTTCACCGTGCTGATCACGGTGATCGGATCGTTCATCACCGCGATCATGGCGGTCGGCGCGGTGTTCGGCGCGGCCAACACGATGTACGCCACGATCGGCGCGCGCACGCGCGAGATCGCGATGCTCTCGGTGCTGGGCTTCGGCTCGTTCGCGATCTTCATCTCGTTCGTGGTCGAGTCGGTGATCGTGGCCGTGATCGGCGGGCTCGTGGGCTGCGTGCTGGCCCTGCCCATGAACGGCATCACCTCGAGCACGACGAACTTCCAGTCGTTCTCGGAGATGGCATTCCAGTTTCACATCACGCCGCAGATCCTCGGACTGGGCGTCGCGTTCGCGGCGGTGCTCGGGTTCGTCGGTGGCTTCTTCCCCGCATTGCAGGCCGCACGACAGAAGCTCACCCGTTCCCTGCGGGCCTGACACGTACGGACTACACGGTAGACCTCGGGCTGATACCGGAACACGCGCAAAGCATCTAAAATGGCGCCGTTCCATCTCCCACCCGTTCCGAGGAGACGCCCTTGTCCGCCTTGCGTGACGTCATCATCCTGGGCTCCGGCCCCGCGGGGTACACCGCCGCGCTCTACACCGCGCGCGCGAACCTGAAGCCGCTCCTGTTCACCGGCCTGCAGCCGGGTGGCCAGCTCACGATCACGACCGACGTCGAGAACTACCCCGGCTTCCCGAACGGCATCCAGGGCCCGGAGTTGATGGATCTGTTCCGCGCGCAGGTGGCGCGCTTCGGCACCGAGCTGATCGACGCCTACGTCGACCGGGTGGACTTCTCCAAGCGCCCGTTCACGGTGTGGAGCGACGGCAAGAGCTACTCGTCGAAGAGCGTCATCGTGGCGACGGGCGCCTCGGCGCTGCTGCTGGGGATCCCGAGCGAACAGAAGTTCATGGGCTTCGGCGTCTCGGCGTGCGCCACCTGCGACGGCTTCTTCTTCAAGGGGAAGCGCGTGATCGTGGTGGGGGGCGGTGACACGGCGATGGAAGAAGCCACGTACCTCACGCGTTTCTGCCCCGAGGTGATCGTGGTCCACCGCCGCGACACGCTGCGGGCGAGCAAGATCATGCAGGAGCGGGCACTCGCGAACGCGCGCATCCGCTTCATCTGGAACTCCGAGGTGGCCGAGATCCTCGGCAACGAGGGCGGCAAGGTGACGGGCGTGAAGCTGCGCGATACGAAGACCGGCGTCGTGACCGAGATGGCGATCGACGGCGTGTTCGTGGCCATCGGCCACAAGCCGAACACCGAATGCCTCGTCGGCCAGCTGCCGCTGGACGCGAAGGGCTACGTGGTGGTGAGGCCGGGCTCGTCGTACACGCCCGTCGAGGGCGTGTTCGCCGCGGGCGACGTCCACGACGCCGTGTACCGCCAGGCGGTCACCGCCGCGGGCAGCGGCTGCATGGCCGCGATCGACTGCGAGCGCTGGCTCGAGGCGCACGCGCACGGCCCACCCGCGAGCGCCGGGACACCGGCCGCGACGGCCGGCACGCACTAGGGCCCGGAGTCCGCCGGACCCACATCCAGGGGGTGGCCGTGGAACGAGAGACGCTCGAGTTCGACGTTCAGTTCGTGGGCGCGGGTCCGGCCGGGCTGGCGGGCGCGATCCACCTCGCTGACCTGGTGGCCAGGCACAACGCGTCCGCACCCACGCCGCTTCCCGAGCTGAACATCGCGGTGCTCGAGAAGTCCGCCGAGGTGGGCGCTCACGGCATCTCGGGCGCGGTCATGGACCCGCGCGCTCTGCACGAGCTGATCCCCGACTTCGCCGTGAAGGGCTGCCCGATCGAGTCCGAGGTGACGACGGACGACGTGCAGATCCTGTTCGAGCGCTCGGCGTTCAAGCTGCCGTTCGTGCCGCCCGCGCTCCAGAACCACGGCAACCTGATCGTGAGCCTGGGCGAGCTGACGAAGTGGCTGGCCGCGCAGGCCGAGTCGCGCGGGGTGCTGATCGCCACCGAGACCCCGGCACAGAGCCCGTTACTCGACGGCGGCAAGCTGCTCGGCGTGCGCACCGGCGACAAGGGCATCGACAGGCACGGGAACAAGAAGCCCACGTACCAGCCCGGCGCCGACTGCCTGGCGAAGCTCACGGTGCTCTGCGAGGGCCCGCGCGGGACGGTCGCCAAGCAGCTCGAGCGCACGCTCGGCCTCACGCGCGACCGCCACCCCCAGGTCTACGCCACCGGCGTGAAGGAGCTGTGGGAAGTGCCCGCGGGCCGCGCGCGGAAGGGCCGTGTCATCCACACCATGAACTGGCCACTGCCGGCCGACACGTTCGGCGGTGGATTCATCTACGGGCTCTCGGACAGCCTCTGGTACGTGGGCTTCGTCACCGGCCTCGACGCCGCCGACCCCACGAGCGACCCGCACGGCAACCTGCAGCGCTTCAAGACGCACCCGTTCGTGCGCGCGCTGCTCGAGGGCGGCAAGGCCGTGAGCTATGGCGCGAAGGCGATCCCCGAGGGCGGCTGGTACGCGATGCCGCGGCTGTTCGCGGACGGCCTGCTGCTTGCCGGCGACACCGGCGGGTTCCTGAACGGCGGCCGGTTGAAGGGCATCCACCTCGCGATCAAGAGCGGCATGCTGGCGGCCGAGCAGGCGTTCGACTGCCTGCTCGCGGGCGACTTCTCCGCGGCGAGGCTCGCCGGCTACGAGCGGCTCGTGGGCGAGTCCTGGGCCGGCGCCGAGCTCAAGGGCATGCGCAACTTCCACCAGGCGTTCGACGGCGGCCTGTGGACCGCGCTCCCGCGCACCGGCTTCCAGATGTTCACCGGCGGCATGGATCCGCTCGGCGGCCACCTGAAGGGCCACGCCGGCCACGAGCGCATGAAGAAGCTCGGCGACGTGCACCCCGATGGCAAGCCGGCCCCGGCCAAGGCCGACGGCAAGCTCACGTTCGACAAGCTGGTCGACGTCTACCTCTCCGGGACGATGCACGACGAGGACCAGCCGGTGCACCTGCTCGTCGCCGACACCAGCGTGTGCGCGACCAAGTGCCGCGAGGAGTACGGCAACCCGTGCCAGCACTTCTGCCCAGCGAGCGTCTACGAGATGGTGCCCGATCCCGCGAAGCCCGGCGCGCTGAAGCTCCAGATCAACGCCTCGAACTGCGTCCACTGCAAGACGTGCGACATCGCCGACCCCTACCAGATCATCACTTGGACCACGCCCGAGGGCGGCGGCGGGCCGAACTACAAGCGACTCTGAGCCCGTCACGGCCCCAAAACACCGAGGGCGCCCGGGTGGGGCGCCCTCGTGAACGTTCGTGCGGGGTGCGTCAGTGATACATCGACTTGAGCTCGCCCCAGGTACGCGACTTGGTCGGCACCGAGCTGCAGCGGATGTTGCCGGTGCCTTCTTCGGCGTTGAACTCCTCGAGGTCATCCGTGAGGTGGCTCGACGTGGCCGGCGCAATGAAGCCGCCTCCGATCGGCGGCACGATCTTGCTGCCGATCAGCGCATCGGCCGTGGCGATCGCGCCCAGGACCGAGGACGGGGCGATGGCGCCCGCGGCGATGTTCAGCTTGGCCGCGATCAACTGGTGCGCCAGCGAGATCAGGCCATTGCCGGCCGCCGGCGTGTTGAAGATCAGCAGGAGCTGGGCCTTCGAGTAGATCACGTTCCCGAGCTTGACCGAGCTGACCGGCCAGGCTTCCGGGTGATTCTTCCAGTAGCCCTGCGTGTACACGCAGTCCCCGAGCGGTATCGAGCCCTTGGTGCTGGCATGGTGGGTGGCGCTGTAGCCGCTCGAGGGAATGAAGCCCGAGCCGCCCGTGGGGTCGCCCTCTTCCCCGTTGGCCTTGACGCGGAACACGTAGTCGGTGCCCTGCGGAAGCTCGTCACGGTTCGCGGACATGACGCCCGTCTCGTCGAAGATGTCGCCGATCTCGATGTCCGCCCGGGCGCCCGGTCCGAGCATGAACGTCGTCGTGCCCTCGACGGTGTTGAGCGACGGGAAGCCCATGAAGATCGCGGACTTGATGGCCGGGTCGCTCGGGTCAGCAGGCCAGACGCTGCCGAGCGCGACGAAATGGGAGAGCGTCATCCACTCGATCGTGAACCCGTTCGGCGCGCCGCTGACACCCGCGGTGACGTCCAGGTGTACGTACGAGGAGGCCTCGGGGTCGGGTGTGTCGAGGGTCGGGACGTCGAGCTCCACGGGAGCGGTCGACGCCGTATGCGCGAGCAGCAAACTACTCACGCATGCAAGCAGGGTCATGCGCAGCGGCCTGGCCATCTGGTGGGGGGCTCCCGGTAGGGGGTGTCGGGCTGGGTTGCATCAGGCCGGGGGAGCCTGCTGCACAAAAGGGGTAATATGCATCATAAAATATGACAAGTTGCGTGCACAAAGGCTATTTTTGCGGAGCGAGGCCGCGTAGCGGCCGAAAACGGCGCAAGGGATCGACTAACATGAAGTCGCGCAAAGGATTGTTGATTGCACTGGCCGCGCTGGCGTGTTCTTCCGCCTCCTGCGCGGTCCAGGGCGGCTCCAGCCAGACCGGTTCACCTCCATCGAACGGAGCCACGTCTGCGCCTGCCGCGCGCCTGGGGCTGGCGCCCGAGCTGCGTCCGCTCTACGACGCGCTCGAGGGTGAGGGCGACTGGGTGCTCGTGGAGCCGCAGGGCTGGGTGTTTCGGCCCCGCGTGAACACCGTGGCGTGGCGGCCCTACCAGGACGGCCACTGGGAGCCGTCGTACGCGTTCGGCTGGGTGTGGGAGTCGCACGATCCGTTCGGCTGGATCACGGACCACTACGGCTTCTGGTTCTACGACGACTTCCAGGGCTGGCTGTGGAAGCCGTACGGGGCGTGGGCCCCGAGCTGGGTGGCCTGGGTGCAGGTGGGTAACTTCATCGGCTGGGCTCCGCTGCCGCCGACCGGGGTCACGCCCTCCGACGAGCCGCCCGGCGGCATGTTCACGTACATCCCGCAGCAGGCGCTCACGCAACCCGGCGCCAGCACGAGCGCGCTGCACGCGCGCAGCATCCCCGACGATGGCAGCCCGCTCCTGCCGATCGACCGCACGTCGTCGTACCTCGGGGTCTACTACAACACCGGCCCCGACCTGAACGAGGTGCTGGGCCAGGCGTCGGCCGACCAGCTGCGCCTGGCCGAGCGCGACGGCCGCGTCGAAGTGCCCGTCCCGACGCGCAAGCCGGCGCTGACCGGCGCGGCGCCGAGCCTCACACTGCCCGCGCTCAGCGAGCGCTCGCGCGGCGCGTGGAGCGCGGCGCGGCGCGAGTTCGCCGCCTCGCACCCGCAGCGCGCGGGCAGCGGCCCGGCGCCGCAGCGCCCGCCGGCGAGCCCGCCACCCGTCCACGAGCCGCCGCGCATCAAGCCCGCACCCGCGCCCGCCGACACGCTCGCGCCGGCCGACTCGCTCAAGAAGCAGCACGTCAAGCCCGGAGCGAAGCCCAAGCCGCCGAAGCCGCCGGGCGAGGACGCCGGCTGACGCGCGACGCCGCGGTCGCGACCGCACGCGTGAAGGCGCGCGCGCTCGAGCTGGGCTTCGACGCCGTGGGTGTGGCCGCGCTCGACGCGCTCGCCGCCCGCGAGCACTACGAAGCGTGGCTCGCCGCCGGTCGACACGGCGAGATGCGCTGGCTCGCCTCCGCCAAGCATAGGGAGCGAAGGCTCGAGCCGGAGCGACTGGTGAAAGACCTGCGCTCGGTGCTGTGCGTCGCGCTCTGCCACCCGCCCGCGCGCGACGCCGGGCGCGACCTGCGGCTCGGACGCATCGCGCGCTACGCCGCCGGTGAGGACTACCACCGCATCATGAAGGACAAGCTGCTGGCACTCGAGCGCTGGATCCAGCACGAGCTCTTTCCCGGCTCGGGATCGCTCTGGTACTCGGACACGGGCGCGATCCTCGAGCGCGGCTGGGCCGAGCGCGCGGGCCTCGGCTGGGTGGGCAAGCACGCCGGGCTCCTCTCCGAGTCGTTGGGGTCGTGGTTCCTGCTGGGCGAGGTGCTGGTCGATCGCGAGCTCACGCCCGATGCGCCGGTCGCGGAGCGCTGCGGCACGTGCGTGCGCTGCCTCGATGCCTGCCCCACACGCGCGATCGTCGCGCCCTACCAGGTGGACGCGCGGCTCTGCATCTCGTACCTGACGATCGAGCTCAAGGGCCCGATCCCGCGCGAGCTGCGCTCGCTCGTGGGCGACTGGATCTTCGGCTGCGACCTCTGCCAGGACGCCTGCCCCTGGAACCGGTTCGCGCCGCCGGCGCGCGAGGCGCGGCTGCACGCGCGCGAGCTGCCGGGCTGGTCGCTCGAGCGCTTCCTCACGCTCGACGAGCCGGGCTTCCTCGAGCTCTTCGCCACGAGCCCGATCCGCCGCGCCGATCGCGCCGGCTTCGTGCGCAACGTGTGCGTGGCGATGGGGAACCGTGCCGAGCGCGGTTTTCTCCCGCCGCTCGTCCGCGCGCTGCGCGAGGACCGCGACGCGCTCGTGCGCGGCCACGCCGCGTGGGCGCTGGGCCGGATCGCGGCGACCCTGCCGGCGACCGACGCCGCGCGGGCGGACGTCGATGCGGCGCTGGTGCGCGCCGCCGGGGACGATGGCGAAGCGTGGGTCCGCGAGGAGGCGCGGCTCGCGCGGGACGACGCCCACGCCGCCCGCTGAGCGAATCGCGTCAGCCGTTCGGCAGCGCGTGGCCCTCCACCCACTGCGCGCCGCCGCCGTCGAAGTGCTCCTTCTTCCAGATCGGCACGCTGCGCTTCAACTCGTCCATCACCCAGCGCGCCGCATCGAACGCGGCGGCGCGATGGGGCGCGCTCGTGACCACGGCGACGCTGGCCTCGGTGACCGGCACGAGCCCCAGCCGGTGGACGATCGCGCAGTGGCCGAGCTGGAAGCGTTCGCAGGCGGCGCGTTCGAGCGCGCCGAGCGAGGCGAGCGCCATGCGCTCGTACGCCTCGTATTCGAGCCGCAGCACGCGCCGGCCGTCGTGGTGGTCGCGCGTGGTGCCGAGGAACAGGTCGATCGCGCCGCACTCCGGACGCTTCGCCGCCTCGAGCAGCGGCGAGACGTCGATGGGCGTGCGCACCAGCTCAGGCATCTGGCGACCGCCCGGCCCGGCGCGCCGGGCGGAGCGCGTTGTGCGACGCCGAGCCGCGACGGAGCCGCCGGCCGAGCGCCTTGCGCAGGATCGGCCGCGTCGGCGAGCGGCGCGCGATCTCCGTGAAGCCCGCGCGCTTGAACGTGGACTCGAACCCCGTCCACACGAACGCCGCCGGCTGGCGCTCGGCGCGGTTCACGTTCGGATAGCCCTCGATCGCGCGCGCGCCGTTCCTCGCCGCGTGGGCCGCCGCGGCCTCGAGCAGCGCGGCCGTGAGCCCGGCGCCGCGGTGGGCGGGCTTGATGAAGAAGCACGGCGCCGCCCACACGCCATCGCCCTCGACCGGCGCCAGCACGCGCGAGTTCTCGAGCCGCGCGTACTCCTCGCGCGGCGCCACGGCGACCCAGCCCGCGGGCTCGCCGTCCACGTACGCGATCAGCCCGGGCGCGCGCTTCGCGACCAGCGCGCGCAGCGCGCGGCGGTTGCCGGCGCCGCGCTGGCGGTCGAACTGCGCGCGCGGCAGCCGCATCCACATGCACCAGCAGCCCGCGCACGCGCCCTTCTCGCCGAACAACACTTCGAGATCCGGCCAGCGCCCGGGGGTCACCGGCACGATGCGCGCGCGGGTCGCGGGCGCCCGCCGCGCGCGCGGAGCGGCTGCGGCAGCCTTGCGCCGCGCGGGTCGCCGCTCGGTCGCGGGCACGTCAGCCGCCGCTCACCGGCGGCAGCAGCGCCAGCTCGCAGTCACCGGGCAGCGCGTCGGCACTCCGGGCCAGCGTGCCGTCCACCGCCACCGCGAGGTGCGGGCGCAGCTCGGCGAGCGCCGGATAGGTGCGCTCGAGCGACGCCAGCGCGTCGGACACGCGGCTGCCCGCCGGCAGCTCCAATCGTGCGTCGGCGCTGCCGACGCGCTCGCGCGCCTGTGCGAACAGTTTCACGTTCACCCGCATCATTCGTTGCCCTCGTGAAATCCTGAGTGACCGCCTATGCTCGCGCGACCATGGACGCGAATCAAGGCACGCCGGACGACCACGGGCCCGAGCTGCCGAGCTCCCCCCCGTCGCCGGTCGCCCTGACGGATGCCGGATACACCGCGGAACTCGCGCGGCTCGCCGAAGCGGAGCGTGCGGCGGCGGCGCTCGAGCGCCGCATCGCCGCCGACGGGCTCGGCGGCCGCGTCCGCCAGGGGCTCACGCGCTGGCTCGTGATCGCGGTCGCGGGCGCGGCCGTCGCCGCGCTGTCCCAGCATCCGGACGCGGCCATGCTGCTCGCCGTGGCCGCGATGTTCGCGCTCACCCAGTCGTGGGACGTGCGCGATCGCGCGCGCGACGGCGAGCTCGCGGGCGAGCCGGGGCTCGAGCCCGCGACCGTGGGACTCGTGCTGCGGATGATCGTGCCGATCGCGGTGCCCGTGCTGGCCGCGGGCGGCTACGTCCTGTTCGGCGTCTACGCGCGCTCGCTGCCGACGACCGTCCAGCACGTGGACGCGATGCGCTGGTGCTGGGCGGCGGCCGCCGCGTGCATGGCGATGACGATCCCGGCGCTCGCGCGGCCGATCACGCGATCGCTGTTCCCGTACGCCGCGTGGTCGAACACGACGCGGCTCTCGGCCTCGATCGCGCTCGGGCTCTTGCTGCTGCCGGTGCCGGCGCGCCTGGTGATGGACGAGATGATCGACCTCTTCACGTCCACCGGCCGGCCGCTCGTGGACGTGGGCTCGCTGGTGTCGCAACTCGTGGGCGAGGTCGCGCTCGCGGCGGCGGCGGTCGGGCTGTGGGTGGCGCGCGACGGCAACGCGATGCGCGAGCGGCTGGGGCTCACCGCGATGAGGGGTCGCCACGTGGTGGTGGCGCTCGTCGGCCTGGGGCTCGTGATCGCGGTCAACTCGGGCATGGAGGCGATCGAGCACGCGCGCTTCCCGGCGCTGTGGGCGGCCGACCAGGAGATGGGCCGGCTGATCGCGGGCGAGCTCAACGTGGCCGCGAGCATCCTGCTCGGCGTGAGCGCCGGCGTCGGCGAGGAGGTGCTCGTGCGCGGCGCGCTCCAGCCGCGCGCGGGGCTGTTCTGGGCGTCGTTGTTGTTCACCGCCGGCCACGTCCAGTACACGTGGTTCGGCATGATCACGATCCTGCTGCTCGGGGTCGCGCTCGGGATCGTGCGCGCCCGCGCCAACACCACCACCGCGATCGTCGTCCACGCGCTCTACGACATCCTCGCGGCGATCAGCGCGAAGTGATGCCCTCGAGCGGCGGCCGCACCGCGCGCGTCGCCATGAACGTGGCCGCGAAGCGGCCGAGCGCGCTCTCGCTCCAGCGGTCCTCGTAGAGCGCGGTCAGCACGAAGCCAGCATCGAGCTGGCCGCCGAGCTGGTCCTCGAGCGTGTGCCCGAACGAGAGCGGCTCGCCCGCGGCCTCGAGCAACACCTTCTCCTCCGGCGTCGGGCTGGTGAGGTCCGAGTAGGGCAGCGCGTGCCGCACGACCAGCTCGCCGCGCTCGAGCGCCACCGCGTCGAACAGGTACTCGACCGGGTTCGTGAACCCCGCGAGCAGCACGCCGCCCGGCCGGAGCACGCGGAACGCCTCGCGCCAGACCGGGCGCACGTCGGGGACGAACGAGTTCGAGCACGGGTGGAAGACGAGCGCGAACGTGCCGTCGGCGAACGCCGAGAGCTCGCGCATGTCGCCGAGCACGCAGGTGACGTCGAGCCGTTCGCGTTCGGCGACCGCACGGTCCTGCGCGAGCTGCGCCGGCGAGTTGTCGAGCACGGTGACGCGCGCGCCGGCGGCGGCGAGGATGGGCGCCTGCTGGCCGCCGGCGCCCGCAAGGCAGAGCACGGGCTCGCCCGCGAGCGGCGGGAACCAGGCCTGCGGCACCGGCTTCTCGGGCGTGAGCACGATCGCCCAGTCGCCGCGGCGTGCGGCGTCCACGGCGGCGGCGTCCACGGCCAGCGTCCAGCGGTTGCCGCGGGCCACCATCGCGTCCCAGGCGCGGCGGTTGAAACGCGCGACGGCGTCGGACGGGGGCTGCACGTCCTCGCCGGGCATCATCAGCGCACGCTCTCTCCCGGCTTCGGGGCCACGACCGTGGCCTGGACGCCCAGCTTCGCGAGCTCGGCGCGAAACGCGTCCGGCGTGCCGGTGAGCGCCGGGAACGTGCCGTAGTGGCACGGCACCACGAACGGCGAGCGCAGCAGCCGCATCACGTACGCCGCCTCGCGCGGACCCATCGTGTAGAAGTCGCCGATCGGGAGCACCGAGACGTCGGGGCGGTAGAGGTCGCCGACGATCTGCATGTCCATCGTCGGCCCGGTGTCGCCGGCGAAGTAGATCGTGGCGCCGTTCTCGAGCGTGACCACGAAGCCCGCCGGGTCACCGCCGTAGACGCGCTCGTCGCCGGCATCGAAGCTGCTCGAGTGCACGGCATGCGTCATCGTCAGCTTGAGCCCGGCCAGCTGCGCCGTGCCGCCCTTGTTCATGCCCATGACGTTCTCGACGCCGTGCCGCGAGAACCACAGCGCGGCCTCGTGGATGCACACGACCGCGCAGCGGAACTTCTTCGCCAGCCGCACGACATCGCTCGCGTGATCGCCGTGCGCGTGCGTCACGAGGATGGCGTCGACGTGCGTGATCGGCACGTCGCCGACCGGCGCCATGGGGTTGCCCTCGAGCCACGGGTCGAGGAGCAGGTGCTTGCCGCGCGGCGACACGAGGTGGAACGCGCCGTGGCCGAGCCAGGTGAGCGTGAAACCCTTGTCGAACGCCTTCATCGTCCCCTCCGGTCAGGCCTCGTTTGGCGCGCGACTGTCGCGCGCGCGCGTACCACGGTCAATTCTGGCTCACCCCCGGCGGCTCCGGCGGCGTGGCGCGGCCGACCCGCTGCAGCGCCTGGTGCAGCCGGTGCGCGCGCTCGATCACGTCGTCGTTCGCGAGCAGCGTGAGCTTCTCGTCGGCCGGGAACCGCGCTGCGGTGGCGAGGGCCGCGACCACGACCGCGAGCGGCGCGTCGTCCGCGAAGCGCGGCGGCGCGAGCCACGCCTCGAGCCCGAGCGGCCCGAGCCGCACGCGCTCCTCGAGCAGCGACTGCCGCGCCATCTGGCACAACGGGTCGGACTCGGTGTATGGCGCATCGGCCAGCGGCTCGACCGGGCAGGCGCGGTAGGGGAACTCGCGCGCCGGGCGGCCAAAACGCACGCGGAGCGTGCCGCGCACGCGCAGGTCGTAGCAGTCGTTCGGCAGCCACGACACCTCCTCGAACCGCGCGACGCACCCGAGCGGATGGAACGCCGGGCTGGCCTCGTATTCGCGCTCCCAGCCCGGCGCCAGCGTCGCCATCGCGATCCGCCGCTCACCCGAGAGCGCGTCGCGCACCATGGTGCGGTAGCGCAGCTCGAACACGTGCAGGCTGATCTCGGCGCCCGGGAACAACACCACGCTTGGAAGCGGGAACACCGGGACGGGTCGTCTGGGAGCCTGGTCCATGAACCGGGTCGCGGTGCGGGATGCCCGGCCAAGCCGGGCCGCTCGCGGGCCGCCGCGTCAGTCCTCGGTGAGGAACGCCAGCACCTCGGCCACGTGGCCCTCGACCTTCACCTTGGGGTAGATCTGCGCGATGCGCCCGGTGCGGTCGATCACGAACGTGGTGCGCTCGATGCCCATGAACTTCTTGCCGTACAGGTTCTTCTGCTTCCACACGCCGTACGCCTTGCTGACCCCCGTATCGGCGTCGACGAGCAGCTCGAAGGGCAGCTTGTGCTTGGCCTTGAAGCGCAGGTGCGTCTCCATGTCGTTGGCGCTGACGCCGAGGATCACCGCGCCCGCGGCCTCGAACTGCGCGGTCAGGTCGCGGAAGCCGCACGCCTCCTTGGTACAGCCAGGGGTCTCGTCCTCGGGATAGAAGTAGAGCACGACGCTCTTCTTCCCCTTGAACTGCTTGAGCGAGACGGACTCGCCCGAGGTGGACGGCAGCGTGAAATCCGGCGCCGGCTTCCCGATCACCGGCAGCAGCGTGGCCGTGGGCATGGATCCTCCGGAAAAATCGCGCGGGCCCCCGGTGGGGCACCCGGGCATAGCCCGGGTCGGGGCCCGGCGCGACACATGGGGCCGCGCGGCGCGCGGCGGAGACGAACGGTTACTTCGTGGCCGGTTGCATGGACAGCGCGCGATCCAGGTTCGCCTCCACCACGCTCCAGTCGAGGTTGTTGAAGAACGCGTCGATGTACTTGGCGCGTGCACGGCCGTAGTCCAGCCAGTACGCGTGCTCGTAGACGTCCAGCGCCAGGATCGGCGTGGCGTTCCACAGCGGGAACGTGTTCTGCGCGTCGCCGACGATCGTCGTGAGCATGCTCAGGTCGTGGTCGTAGGCGAGCCACACCCAGCCGCGCGCGGCAAGGCCCGAGGCCTTGAAGTCGGCGAGCCACGCGTCGTACGAGGGAAAGTCGCGCGCGATCTGCTCCTTGAGCTTGCCGCTCGGCGCGCCGCCCTTGCCGCCCAGGTGGCCGAAGAAGATCTCGTGGTTCTTCATGCCGCCGATCGCGAACGAGTAGTCGACGCGCAGGCTGCGCAGGTCGCTGAAGATCTGGTTCGCGGTGGTGCGGTCCACGGCGTCCAGCTTCTTCTGGATCTCGTTCACCTTGCCCACGTAGCCCTTGTAGAGCTCGTAGTGCTCCTCCTGCGTGCGCGCCGAGATGCCGTTCAGCTCGCGGATCGATGCGAACGTCTTGGGGGTCAGGTCCTTCCAGGCCATGGGGTGCCTCCGGTTCTCAGTGGGACAGGAGCGCGCGTGGGCTCCGGTTGTCTTCGCGGAAGGACCCGAGGGTAGCCCGCCGAATTGGGCGCCGCAAGGCTCGTCGCGGTGCGTACGGCCGCCCCGGGGCGCGCGGGGCGCCGGCGGGCGGCGCGCTCGATCCCGCCGCCCTCCATCGATGAGCAGCCGTCAGCGTCGCGCCGGCCGCTCCGGAAAGTCCGCGGCGTTCGTGAGCAACCCGGACCGGACCGAGTCGAACAGCGCCCGTGCGCGCGGGCCGCTCACCTCGCACTCCGAGTCGAACCGGCGACAGCCGGCAAGCGTGAAGCCGCAGCCGCAACCGCAGCGGCGTCCGTTCGCGATGCGCAGGAACGTCTCCCGCGCAGCCGCCGGGAGCGAGGCCAGCTCGAGGTCGGGGATGTCGTCGACCCATTCCTTCTTCTTCGTGGTGTCGATCGCCGCGAGCCGCAGCGCGCGCGCGACCACGTCCTCTCCGGTGTCGGCGTCCACGTCGGAGATCGGCGCGCCTGCGTCGTCCACCGACGCGTGTTCGCGCACGGACGTCGGGAACGAGCCGCGAAGCGCGAACGCCGCGATCGCGATCACGGCGAGCACGCCGACGAGCACCAGCAGCCGGAGGGGAGAACGCACGTGCCAAGCGTAGTGGAAATCAGGGCTTGGCGTGCACCGGGGAGTCGGGTGCAGTTCACATGGAATCCCGCAGAAGTTTGCGCGTTCCTGATACATGCGTACCCGCGGCCGTCGATGCTTCGGTACGTGAGGACCCCCACGCGGATCGTGACCCCCTCGCTGGCGCTGGCCGGAGCGCTGTTCGCCGCGCTGCTCGCCACGTCGAGCGCGAGCGCCGGGCCCGCCGAGCGCGCGGCCGTCGTGAAGCCCACGACCGCTGCCTCCAGCACCACGCGCCGCGTCGCGCACGTGCGCAGCGTGCACCACCGCCGCCACGCGCACGCGCATCGCACCGAGCCCAGCCTGCGCGCCCGCGAGGTGACCGCCGCGTCGCTGCCGATGCCCGCACGCGCGCCGAAGCGGCCGCGCACCAGCCATCGCGGAAACGCGATCGCGACCGGCCATCGCGACGTCGGCGCGCGCGCGAACGGCGCCGCCGGCATGCCGGTGAGTGCCGCCGGCGCGCTGTCGATCGCCGTGCTCGGCGCCTGCGTCCACCAGCGTCATCGCCTGCGTCTGCGCTCCGTGTCCCAGCCCCTCGAGAGCCGCGGCCCCCCGCGCGCCGGACCCCTTTCGAGCCCCGCATCCCGTCGTCCCCACGCCGCGCGCGAGTCCTCCGCCGGCATACGTTTCCCGCACCCTCTGCTCGCAGGGTCGCCCCCGATCCCGGGTGAGTCTCCCCTCGGACCCGTGTTTCATACCGGAACCCCGCGCCCCGCGCCTCGCGACCGCGAACACGTCCCGCTCGAGCGCCCGCACCCGCCGCACACGCAGCGCGTGTCACCCGCGCCGGCGCGCTTCCCGTCCCGTTTCCCGCTGTACGGGGCCCCAGGCCCCACGCGGAGCGCCCGATCGAGGGCGGCTGCTCCGCACGGTCGATCCCCTCGAACCGGAGGAATCCAGATGAAGCGCATCCCTGCAGTGCTCGTGGCCGTGGTGGCGATGGCGTTCGCCGCGACGGTGGCCCTGGCGGACACGACGGCGCCCACGACGACCCCGGCGCCCGCCAAGTCGACGACGCATCACTCGTCGAAGAGCTCGAGCAAGGCGACGCACCCGAAGACGGATCTCAACACCGCGTCGAAGGAAGATCTCATGAAGCTTCCTGGCGTGGACGACGCGCTCGCCGACAAGATCGTGGCGGCGCGCCCGTTCAAGAGCCGCACCGAGCTCGAGTCGAAGAACATCGTCACCAAGGAGCAGTACAGCAAGCTGAGCCCGATGGTGACGGTGGCGCCGCCGCAGAAGACGGCGTCGAAGTAAGTCCGATGCGCGCGGTGCTACGGACCGTCTCCCGCGTCGCGACCCCGGACCCGGCTTCGCTGGGTATCCCGGGGTCGCGCGGGGAGCGGTCCGTGCCCGGCGCGGACGATCCACCCCCGCCGCCCGTCCGGCCGCCGCACTCGTACACCGGCCGCCGCGTCCTACTGTCGCTGGCCGTGGCGGTCATGGGCGTGATCGACCTGCTCTCGGCGCTGCTCTCGCACCCGCCGGAGCGGCTCGTCGCGCTCGAACGGCTCGTGCCCACCGAAGTGCTGGATTCGAGCCGCACGTTCACGCTGCTCGCGGGCTCGCTGCTGCTCGTCACCGCCTGGGGCCTGCGCCGCGGCAAGCGGCGCGCGTTCGTGGCGGCGTTGTTCCTGTGCGCGCTCAGCGTGCCCGTGAACCTGTTCAAGGCTTTCGACGTCGAGGAGGCCACGGTCGCGAGCGCGCTCATGTTCGCGCTCGGCGTGAGCTCCGAAGCGTTCCGCGTTCGCAGCCGGGAGCTGTCGTTCATGATGCTCCGCTCGCGCGCGCTGTGGGCCGTGGCCGGGCTGATCGCCTACGTGGCGATCGGCTCGTGGGCGCTCGAGGTGCGCTTCGGCATGGCGCACTCGTTCGCGGTCGCGTTCGGGGACGCGTTCTCGCGGCTGTTCGGCGTCGGCGACCCCAGCGACGTGCCCCGGCACATGGCGGTCGCGCAGCGGCGCCTGCTGGCGTGGTACCTGGGCTCGCTGCCGCTGCTCGCGCTCACGTTCGCCGTGACGCTGGCGCTCGCCTCGCTGCGACCGGCGCGACATCGCCGGCGGCACCGCGCCGAGGCCGAGCGCGTGGAGCGACTGCTGCGGGGATACGGCGCCTCGTCGATCGCCTGGTTCGCGCTCGACGACGACGTCGACTACTTCTTCAGTCGCAACGAGCGCGCGGTGATCGCCTATCGGTTCGAGTCCGACGTGGTGCTGGCGATCGGCGACCCCGTGGGCCCGGCCGAGGAGCTGGGGCCGCTGCTCGCCGAGTTCGCCGAGTTCTGCCGCCGCCACGACTGGCCATTCGCGTTCTTCCAGGCGCGTCCCGAATGGTTGCGCCTCTACGAATCGTTCGGCTGGCGCGCGCTCCACATCGGCGAGGACCCGGTGCTGTGGACGAACCGGTTCACGCTCGACGGGCCCGCCGTGTCCCAGGTGCGGCGCGCGGTGCGCAAGGCCGAGGCCGCCGGGCTCACCGTGGTGCAGTCCCCCGCGGGCGAAGACCCATTCGAGCCGGGCGCCGGGCCGCCCGGCTTTGCCGATGAGCTGCGCGCCGTCTCCGACGACTGGCTGCGCGACCGCCACGGCGGCGAGAAAGGCTTCTGCATGGGACGCTTCGAGACGCACCGGCTGCGCGACGTGTGGCTGCTCGCCGCCTGGAACCCGGCCGCGCGCCGCGTCGAGGCGTTCACGACGTGGGTGCCGGTCCCGGCGCGGCTCGGCTGGGCGCTGGACCTGGGCCGGCGCCGGCACGACGGCGCGCCCGGCGCGATGGACCTGCTCGTGGTGCGTGCCGTGCAGGCCGCGCGCGAGCGCGGCGACGCGATGCTGTCGCTCTCGCTCTCGGCGCTCGCCATGGTGGCGGGCGAGCGCGCGTGCGACTCGGAGCCGCAGGCCGCCAGCCCCGCCCCGGAGCGCTCGCGCGAGTTCCTGATGCAGCACCTCGCCCGGTTCTACGATTTCAAGGGCCTGTTCCGCTGGAAGCGCCGGTTCGATCCCGCGTTCGAGGACCGCTACCTGGTCTATCCGACGACGCTCGCCCTGCCGCGCGTGGCGCTGGCGTTGATCCGCGCGCAGAGCCCGGCGGGCCTGCGCTCGTACCTGCCGTGGGCGCGCCGATCGAGCGCGGCAGGTGCCGTCGCGGCGAGTGTCCCGCCAGGCGGCAACGAGCCGGTGGACCCGGCTGCGCCGGGTGCTGCGGAATCGGCGTGATCGTCGAGCTCCTGCTCGCAGCAACGCTCGGGGCCGCGCCCGCGCACGGCACACTGCGGCGTTACGAGATCGACGCGCCCGAGTTGCGCGACGCGCACCGCTCGGTGCGCGTGTACACGCCGGCCGGCTACGACGACTCCGCGTCGTCGGGCCGGCGCTACGCGGTGATCTACCTCCTCCACGGCTGGCCCGGCTCCGAGGGCAACTGGCCGGGCATGGGCCGGGCCACGGTCACCGCCGACTCGCTGATCGCCAGCGGCCGCATTCCGCCCGTGCTGCTCGTGTTCCCGAACGGCAACGGGAAGGGCTTCCTCGGGCGATCGCTGTGGATCGATTCGTACGACGGCTCGTCGCGGATGGAGACGTTCCTCACGCACCGTCTCGTGTCGTGGGTGGACTCCGCGTTCCGCACCATCCGCACGCCGGAGAGCCGCGGCGTGGTCGGGCTCTCCGACGGCGGCACCGCCGCGATCAACCTCGTGCTCCAGCACCCGGAGTTGTTCAGCGCCTGCGGCAGCCACAGCGCCGACCTGCGGCTCGAGCGCGGCATGGGCATGGGCGGCGTCATCGGCCCCGAGCCGGGGGCCACGAAGCTGCTCGCGTCGCACAGCCCGCTCGTGTACGCGCCCGAGGCGCTGCAGCACCTGGATCCGCCCGTGATCTACTTCGACTGCGGCGCCGGCGACGAGAGCGCGGCCCAGAACCGCGAGTTCGACGCCCTGCTCACGCGACTCGGCGTGGCGCACAGCTACCACGAGTTCCCGGGCACGCACGACTGGAAGTACTGGCGCACGCACCTGCCCGCGTCGCTCGAGGCCGTGACCGTGCGGATGCACGAGGAGTGAAGGTTGCCCTAGTCTCTCCGCTCCCTTCCGCGGAGGACCGGATGACCTGGATCAAGAGCGTGCCCCCGGCGCAGGCCGCGCCGGCGCTCGCGAGCACGTACGAGAAGGCCGCCTCGTTCTCGAAGCACGGCCGCGTCTCGAACCTGTGGCAGGCCCTGGGCGGCGACGCCTCGGGGCTCGAGACGCTGCACGCGCACTATCGCAGCCTGATGGGCAGCCCCGCGCCGCTCACCCCGGCGCAGGCCGAGATGATCGCGCTGGTGGTCTCGGCCACGAACGGCTGCGGCTACTGCGTCGCTCACCACGGGCCGCGGCTCGCGGCGCTCGCGGGCGAGTCGCTGGCGCGGGCGGTGGCGCTCGACTACCGCGAGGCGAACCTTGCCGCGCGCGACCGCGTGCTGCTGGATGCCGCGGTGGCGCTCACGTGCGAGCCCGGGGAGCGCACGAACGCCGATGTCGAGCGGCTGCGCGAATACGGCTTCGACGACGGCGCGATCCTCAAGCTCACCGAGATCGCGGCGCTCTACAACCTCGTCAACCGCGTCGCCAGCGCGCTCGGCGTGGCGCTGGAGGACGGGATGGCGAGCTGGGAGTACGGCGCGCAGCGCTAAAAACGCGACGGGCGCGGGGAGTACCCACCGCGCCCCGCCGTCGTGAGCGGCTACTTCCCGGTCTTCTCCGCGGACTTCTTCTCCGCGTCCTTCTTCTTCTTCTCCGCCAGTTCGCGCGCCGTCCACGGCGGCACGATGTTGTTCGCGCGTGCGTAGGCGATCGACTGGCCCAGGTGCTCGTGCGAGTGCGACGCGAGCAGCAGGATCGCCGACCGCTTCGTCCACTTCATGCCGAAGAACTCGACCGGCGCGTCGAGGTCGCTGTCCGGAATGTCCGCGACCGCCTTCTCCGCCCACACGTAGGAGTCCTTGAGCATCTGCCGGATCTTCGCCGGCTCCATCGTCTGCGAGTCGAGCTTGATCAGCTCATCCTTGCTCATCGGGGGCTGAAATCCGAGGTACGACGGGATCCGGTAGTTGGCGGTGACGACGTGCAGGTACACCTGGCCAACCGAGCGTACGTCCTTGCTCGGCTTCCACGTGTACTTGCCGTCGGGGACCGCGGCGGACAGCTCCTCGAGCTTGCCGCCGGCGTCCTTCATCGAGGCGATGATCTCGCCCCGGATACCCGCAGGCAGGTCCTGCGCGGCCGCCCACGCCGGCACGAGCAGCGCGGCGAGCGACAGGACCAGAAGACACTTGCGCATGGGAACCTCCTTATAGGGTTGGGGGGCAAAGATAGCGCCGGGCGCCGCGAGCGTCACGCCCGCACCGCCTCCTCGTAGATCGCGACCAGGCCGCGCGTGTGCGACTCGGGATCGAACAGCCGTCGCGCCTGAGCGCGGGCCGCCTCGCCCCAGCGCTGCGCCGCCTCCTGCTCCGCGAGCGCGCGCCGCGTGGCCGCGAGCAGCGCCGGCTCGTCGCCGGGCGGAACGAGCAGTCCCGTGACGTCCTGCTCGACGAGCTCGGTGAGCGCCCCGATCCGCGACGCGATCACCGCGCGTGCATCGAGCTGCGCCTCGGCCACCGCGTAGCCGAACGTCTCGGGGAACAGGCTCGGCACCACGACCGCCGCGGCGCGCGCGCGCACGTGTGCGAGCACGTGCGGGCCGAGATGACCCAGCATGCGGAGGCCGGCGCCGGCGCGTTCCGCAAGCCACGCGGCGAGCGGTCCGCCGCCCGCGACCACGAGTGGCGTGGGCGCGATGCCACGTGCGAGCCCTGGGAGCAGGCGCACGCCCTTCTCCTCGGAAAGCCGGCCGGCGAAGAGCACGAAGCGCGCGGGCAGCTCGGGCACGACGCTGGACACCGGCGCCGCTGGCGCCGGTGTTTCAACGCCGTGCGCCAGCACGCGCACACGCGCGGGGTCGGCGCCCAGCTCGACCGCCTTCTCACCCGTGAACCGAGACGGCGCGATCCAGCGGCGCACCGGGCGGTAGGCACCCCGCCGATCGTGGTCGTAGGCCTCGATCGCGCCGACCAGGCTCTTCGCCCGCGAGCGCTGGACGCAGCCCACGCTCACCGCGTGCCAGTGATGCCCGCCCTTGCAGCGCTCGCACACCGCGCCACGCGCGAACAGCACGCGGTTCGTGCACCAGGGCTTGAAGTCGTGGAGTGTCATCACGACGGGGATGCGCGCGTGCTCGAGCCCGGCGATCACCGACGGCGTCAGGTAGCGACTCGGCGCGTGCACGTGCGCCACGTCGGGGCGCCAGGCGGCGAGGAGCCCGGCGAGCGAGCGCTCGGCGGGCGCCGACCAGATCGCGCGCGGTAACTGGGCGAGCTGCCGCCACGCCGGCGTGGTCTCGCTGTAGTCGGCCGCGGGCGCGAAGTGCTTCGCGAACGGCGACGCAGCATTGCGCGTGTCCTGGATCGCGAAGTGCGCCACCTCGTGCCCCGCGCGCTCGAGCCACGCGGTCTCGTCGAACACGGTGCGCTCGACGCCGCCCTTCAGCCAGTGGAATGCGTTGAGCATGAGCACGCGCATCGGGGACTCGCTCAGCCGGCGGCGTTGGGATCGAGCGTGAACTCCACGAGCGCGGTGCCCAGGCCCGGCGACGTCTCGTGCTCGAGCACGCGGCCGCGCAGGTCGCCCAACAGGAAGCCGCGAAGCACTTCCAGGTGGTGCAGCTCTGCCTCGGGCTGCGCCTTCTCGAGCAGCGGCGGCTCGAGTTCGGCGAGCGCATGCCACTGCCCGAGCCTCAACGAGTTCAAGACGCGCTCGTCCAGTTCCCGCGCTTCGTCCAGATCACGTCGCAGGTTGAACGCATGTAAATTGAATGCGAGCGCGCCGCCGACCACGAACGCCACGCGCTCGGGGCGCTTCTCGAGCGTGTGCCGGATCGACTCGCCCCAGGCGCGATGCTCGGCACGTGGCACGTCCGCGAGCGAGATGGGGACCACCGGGAGCTGGCGTCCGCGCACGAGGAAGTGGAGCGGCACCGAGAGCCCCGTATCGGTGCCGCGCCGCGCGCACGCGGCGCGCACGCCGGCGCGCGCGGCGTGCTCCACGAGCGCGCGCGCGAGCGCCGGGTGTCCGGGGCAGTCGTAGCGCGGCTCGACGCCGAAGCCCGGCAGGTCGATCACGCTCCGGTGGGCGCGCCCGTCGTCGGCGTGGAACGGGCCCGCACTCACCCAGCGCGCGCTCAGGGCCACCAGCGCGTCGGGCTTCTCCGAGGCAAGCCGTTCACCCGCGGCCGTGACGGCCTCGATCATCTCGGTGAAGTCGCCCCGCTGCTCGTCGATGAGCATCGTGGGCACGCTGGGCAGGAGCAACGCGCGCGATGTGAGCATGGGGCACGGAAGGTGGCGCAGCGCTCGCGCACGGTCAAACGTGGCGCGCGCGCATCGCCTATGCTCCCGCGCCATGACCGACTGGGATGCGCGTTACGCCGAGGAAGGCTGGGCGTTCGGCACCGAGCCGAACGACTTCCTGCGCGAGCAGGCGCACCTGCTGCCGCCGGGGCGCGTGTTGTGCCTGGCGGAGGGCCAGGGCCGGAACGCGGTGTGGCTGGCGCAGCGGGGCCACGACGTGACCGCGATGGACCAGTCCGCGTTCGGGCTCGAGGGCGCGCGCCGGCTCGCCGCCGAGCGCGGCGTGTCGATCACCACCGTGCGCGCCGACCTCGCCGAGTTCGAGATCGAGCCCGGCGCCTGGGCGGGCATCGTCAGCATCTTCGCGCACGTGACCGGCGACCTTCGCGCGCGAGTGCACGCGAAGGTCGAGAAAGGGCTCGCGCCCGGCGGTGTGTTCCTGCTCGAGGCCTACCGCCCGGAGCAGATCGGCCGCGGCACCGGCGGTCCCGCGGAGGACGAGCGCATGGTGAACCTCGAGCGGTTGCGCCGGGAGCTGCCCACGCTCGAGTTCGTGGTCGCGCGCGAGATCGACCGCGAGGTGCTCGAGGGCCATCGCCACCACGGCATGAGCAGCGTGGTCCAGCTGGTCGCGCGCCGCCGCGGCTGAGCCGCGCGCGGGAGCTGCGAGCGGCCGGGGAGCTGCGAGCGGCCCGCGCGCGGCGCCGCGCCTGAGCCGCGGACGGCCCGGGGAGCTGCGAGCGGGCCGGGGAGCTGCGAGGGGCCCGGGGGGCGGAGAGGGGGGTCGAGTACAGGGGCGCCTGGGAATGCGCGGGAGCCATGGACGGCGGAGCGCATTCCCAGACGAGTGAGGAGCGGCCAGGATGGCCGCGACGAACGTCCCCGAAACGAGATCCCCCCTCGCAGCCCCCCGGGCCCCTCGCAGCTCCCCGGGCCGACGCCCGCGCACGGCGCGCTCAGCTCAGTGATGCCGGATCCGGAACTCCGCGGCCGCGCGTTCCGCGGCGCGCTCGTTGCCCGCGCCCACGGCGACGCCCTTCTCCTGCGCCACCGCCAGCAGCTCGGAAGGGAGCGGGAACATGATGCGCTCCTCGACCAGCGTGAACGGCTCCACGGCGTAGGGCCCCAGCGCGCACACGCGGTCGACGCACGCCTGCACCACCGCTTCCGGCGTGGACGCTCCCGCCGTGAGCCCGACGTCGCCGTCCAGCCAGCCGGGCTCGATCTCCTCCGGGCCCTCGATCAGGTACGCCTTCGCCCCCAGCGCCGCCGCGACCTCGACCAGCCGGTTCGCGTTGCTGCTCGTGGGTGCGCCCACCACGAGCACGGTGCGGCACGCCGGCGCCATGTGCTTGACCGCGTTCTGCCGGTTCTGCGTCGCATAGCAGATGTCGTCCTTCGCAGGCTCCTTCACGTTCGGGAACCGGCGCTTCAACGCGCCGACGATCGCCGCGCAGTCGTCGAGCGACAGCGTCGTCTGCGTGATGTAGGCGACCCGGTCCGGATCGGGCAGCTCGAGCTGCTCCACCTCGGCCACGGATTCGCACACCACGATCGCGTCGGGGGCCTCGCCGAACGTCCCGATCACCTCCACGTGCTGGCGGTGACCCACGAGCACGATCGAGTAGCCCTGCTTCGCATACTTCAACGCTTCCAGGTGCACCTTGGTGACGAGAGGGCAGGTGGCGTCGAGCGCGCGCAGACCCCGCTCGCGCGCCTCGGTGCGCACCGCGGGCGACACGCCGTGCGCCGAGAAGATGACCACGGCCCCGTGCGGCACGTCGGCGAGGTCGTCGGTGAACACCGCGCCCTTCCGCCGCAGGTCCTCGACCACGTGCCGGTTGTGGACGATCTCGTGCCGCACGTAGATCGGCGCGCCGTACACCTGGAGCGCCATGTCCACGATGTCGATGGCGCGGTCCACGCCGGCGCAGAAACCGCGCGGGGCGGCGAGCCAGAGCTTGCGGGTGGGAGCGTTCATGCGGTTCGACCGCACGCTAGCGCACGCGCGACCCCGAAACCAGTCACCGGGCGCCCACGTTCGACGTGTCGGCACGCGCGTAGCGCACGCTGTCGGCGGCCAGCCGTGCGCGCAACGTGTCGGAGCGAGCGGCCGCCCGCAGCGCGGCGATGCTCTCCTCGGCGCGCGCGCGGTCGGCGGGCTGCTTGTAGCGCGTCCACGCGTCGCGGTACGAGCCCAGCGCCGCCACCGTGTCGCCGGCCGCGAGCTGTACTTCGCCCAGCAGCCAGCGCGGTTCGCCGGCGCGCGGTGCGTCGCGGACGCCGTTGCGCGCGATCTCCATCGCGATGTCGGTGCGGCCCTGGCGCACGTAGTGGCGCGCGGCGCCCTCGCGCACCTCGTCGTCGGGCGCCACGGCGAGCCAGCGCTTCCACACCGCGCCCGCATCCGCCTCGCGGCCCAGCACCACCAGCTCGCGGATCTGCCCGCGGTAGGCGTCGAGGTACGTGGAGTCACGTTGCGCGGCGTCGCGGTAGCGCGCGAGCGCCGCCTCGTGATCGCCCGAGCGGCCCTCGAGATTCGCCAGGTTGATGATCGTGGGCAGCTCGTCCGGGTCGATCGCGAGCGCGCGGCGGTAGGCGTCGCGCGCACCGCGCGTGTCGCCGCGGTCGGCGTGGATCACGCCGAGGTCGCGCCAAGCTGCCGCATTGTTGGCATCGAGTGCGATCGAGCCGCGGAGCGCGCGCTCGGCATCGTCGAGCCGGCCGACGCGTGCGTACGCGAAACCGAGTGCCCGCCAGGCCTTGGCGTCGGTCCGGTCGCGGCGCGTCAGCTCCTCGAGCATGCGCACCGGGCGCGTGGTGTCACCCAGCTCGGCGAGCATGAGCGCGTACTCGCGCGCGGCGTCACGACTGTCGGGATCGCGGTGCAGCTCCTCGCGATAGGCGCGCGCGGCCGGATCGAACTGGCGCTTCCACGCGAACAGCTCGCCGATCCGGAAACTGGGGCCCTTGAGCGTCGGGTCGGTGCGCGCGGCCTCGGTGTAGGAGATGATCGCGGCGGCGTAGGCCCCCTGGCGCTCGAGCGCGATCCCGCGCGCGTACGCCTGGCGCGCCCGGCGCCGGGCCGAGGCGACCGCGGTGTCCTCCGGGGCGAGCGGCGGCGTCTTCGGCGGCACGATGAGCGGCCCCGCCGGC